>JADMIO010647543.1_pt1 | contig 18552 bp, 13 predicted proteins | sample 8958161 | NCBI WGS metagenome assembly JADMIO01 (sample SAMN16585339, study PRJNA669376) | soil metagenome | isolation source: Crop rotation soil | place: USA: Cullars Rotation, Alabama | collected 2011 | reverse complement strand
GGCGAAGAATTGACCCGGACCATCAGCGAGAACAGCAATCCCGTTCCCTTGGCGCAGGTCAAAGAGCAAACCAGCACCGTCTTGCTGCGCGGCCGAGACATTAGAGACGCGGCACCGCTAAAATATGAGGACATCAAGGGCAACCGTGCGGGCACATTCTGCTATTACGAGGACGCAACCAATGGGGTCAGTTTCCGCGTCGCACTGCGCCCCTGAGCAGGACTAGAGCGATACTTACCCAAGCCGGGAGAAAAGGAGCAACTGCCGTGCGGAGCGTCCCCTTCACGCTGACGATGCAGAGCGACCTGAAGCTGGTCTGCCATGCGCGCGGCTTTGTGGAGGCGGTCTGTCAGTTCGCTGGGCTTGATCCGCAATTGACCAGTGCCATCGTCCTCGCCACGCATGAGGCAGCCAACAACGTCATTCGCCATGCCCATCTTGGCCGGCCGGATGCGGAGCTGCAAATCGACTGCTATCTTTCCCCCGACTGCATTGAAATCCACGTCCATGACGAAGGGGATCCCTTCGACCTCGATAGTGTCCCCGAACTCGATCCCGGGGAATTGCGCATCGGCGGCCGCGGGCTATTCCTGATGCGTAGGCTGATGGATGAGCTGACATGCCATCGCCGCGCCGACCGTGGGAACACCATACGCATGGTCAAGCGCCGCGCGCCGCTGTCGCCGTGCGTCCAGGTGAGTTGACGACGCACGACACGACTACGCGGGTTTATCCCTTCCTTGGCGTTCCTCCTGCCAAGCGCTGTGGCCGTGCAACCCCGAGTCTTGTGTTTTGTCGCTTTTCTTGAAGTGATGGGCAGGTCTCGTCCAAGTCGTTCGCCATACTTTCCCGAGCGCGCAGAACCCTGTCGGCGACACGAAATTGCCTAATTCTTGTCTGCTGTAACGACGATACAAAAGGTAGGACGCGAGACGTGTGCAACTGAACAGTAGCAAACGTCCGCGACAGCCGATGGCTGAATCCTCTCCGACCCAATGCTAGAGAGGCATCAGCCGAGGCGAACCGAGTGGTTTGACCGGATGTCGAACCAAGCTCGGCTCCAACGCCCAGGCGCAAGAATCAGCGGAATCCCCTGAACCCATCGTGGTTTGGGCCGCACAATCCTGTCTAAGCGGTTCGTAGGGTTGATTCCGCCTCACTCATGTCCCTATGATTGCCCTATCGCATTAGGCGCCAGACTCTGGACCGCCCGAGTGCCGATAGGTGATGGAGTACCGTCATGCTGATTCACAGCGTTTCTCGTTTTCAAGGTCCGAGCGCCCGCAGCTGGTGGATTGATCGCGTAGACCCCCGACTTCCTGGCAAGAGCAACATGATGAACCCACGCAGCTCCGCCAACCGCTTCCTCAAGCCCGTCGCGTCGAGCGAAGCATCTGGTCCGATTCGCCTCGATTTGGTTCTGCGTGTTCGGGCGGAGATTGGCCGGGGAACCTACGACACCGAGGAGAAATGGGAGATTGCTCTCGACCGGCTGCTGGATCGCATGGAACGAGACTAAGCTTGGAGGCGGCCCTGGGGCTGGGATCTTTCCTGTCGCAAGCTTGGCCTGAGTTGGCAAGTCTTCGGTACGACGTATAATTCCTTACAGATCAGTTCCCGAAAAAGCGAGCTGGACCGTGTCGCCAGGAGGAATCGTCGTGTCGTTGCCAGCGGTCGAAGTGTCGCAGAGTCCCGAGAGCAAGTTTCGTGAGTACCTTGCGAGCCGGCCCCGGCCCCAGCGATACACTACGCAGCAGCGCGACATGGTGCGCTACATATTCGCCCAGCACAACCATTTCGATGCCGAAAAGCTGATCGACGACATGAAGCAAGCTGGCTTTCGTGTTAGTCGGGCCACCATTTACCGAACGCTTACGAAATTGGTGGATGCCGGCTTGCTGCGCCACCTCGACCTCGGGTCGCGCACCTGCTATGAGCATGACTATGGCTATCCGCAGCACGAGCATTTGTACTGCGAACAATGCTCGAAGATGATCGAGTTCGAGAATACGGCAATCGACGAGATGCTGCACGACATCTGCCGGCAGCACGGCTTTCAGTCGAGTGGGCATAGCCTGCTGATTCGAGGCATCTGCGCGGACTGCAACCGAGCTCGGATGACGAAGCGTCGGCTCGATTTGGTGTAGTAACACCCGCGCTATGTCTGAGTAGCGACCGTCAGGGAGCGATGACCTCAAAGCTCCCTGACGGTCGCGGCTCTGCCAGTTAGACTTTTTGCGGTACTTCAAATCCTTTGCGGTATTCCCTCGTCAAGAACTTGTCCGCCTCGGCATCCTTGACGAAGCTTTCGGTTTTTCCATCGATCAGGAGCTTGCGGCCGACGCGATACTTCTTATCGTCGAGCGGCACCATGTTCGTCTTTAAATGCTCCTGCATGCGCTCCAGTGCTTCGTAGGCATCCTTATCATCACCAAACGCCTTGCTCTGAGCGCTGAACTGCTGCGGCTGGCTGATACGGTAGCTAATGTTCCCAAAATGACAGAGAGCGCTCGACAAATGGCCATCGTGAATGTCGGCGTGCAGATCCTTGATATTGCGGCTGCGCACGGCCTTCACGAAGTTGGCATAATGCGCGAGCGGTTCGTTCTTTTCCCAGGACTTGATCTTCTTGCCGTCCAGCGTGAAAGCCGCGCCGCTGTAGTAATTCGGGCACACAACGTAACCATTCTCACAGTGGAAGATATTACCGACTTTCGCACCCTTATAAGTGTCCGATGGTAGTCCGCGGACCTCGAAGATCAGCTCCGCATCGCCGTAGTCAAAGATGCAGATTTGCGTATTGGCCGTCTCGCCGTCGTCGTCATAACCGAACCGTCCCCCGACGCTGACGACCGATTTGGGCAACTCGTCCTTGCCGAGACCCCAGCGGGCCTTGTCCATTTCGTGGATGCCCTGATTGCCGAGATCGCCGTTGCCGTATTCCCAGACCCAGTGCCAGTCGTAATGCACCGGACCATTCTTGCCGTTGCGGCGCGGCAACTGATTGGAAGCAGGTCCACACCAAAGGTCGTAGTCCATCGTCTGCGGCGGTTGCTGTTCGCCGCTTGTCTTGCCGATGCTCGGCCGGTTTCTAAAGCAAACGCCGCGAGCCAGCTTGACCTTGCCGAGCGCTCCCGACCGGACATATTCGATGGCGTCGCGCATGCCGGGATTGCTACGGCTCTGCGTGCCCGTCTGGCAGATGCGCTTATGCTTGCGCGCCGTTTCGAGCATCCTTCGGCCTTCAGTAACATTGTGGCTGACGGGTTTCTGCACGTAGACATCCTTCCCGGCCTGCATCGCCCAGATGGCAGCCAATGCGTGCCAGTGATTGGGAGTGGCGATGCTGACAATGTCGATTGATTTGTCATCGAAAACCTTGCGTAGATCCTTCTCATACTTCGGCAAAGTGCCCTGGGCCTTCTCGGCATAGGTCATGGCCTTGCCAATAACCGCACTATCTACATCGCAAATAGTGGTAACGACGCAGCCGTTCTTACCCGCAAAACCCTGGATGTCCCCGGAGCCCTGGCCACGCACGCCAATCATGCACACGCGCAGAGTATCGTTTGCCGAAGTCTTCTTCTCGTCCGCCTTTGCCTGCGTCTCGGAACTTGCGAGGAAGCCAACCCCGCCGAGTGCGGCCCCGAACCTGGCGGAATCGTGCAGGAAATCTCGTCGATTAAGGAAACTCATTGGTATACCCTTCGTTGGGATGGGAGGGAGGATCGATCACTGGGAATAGCCTGACGCAGACCGCCTGTCACTGTAGCGGGCAATCCCCGCTCGGGTCAATTGTTTAGGTGAGAAAAAGGTCCGGCATTCTTGCTCCTCCCGACCGCTTCCGGCAAAGCTGACGCCAATTGCCCAAATCCTACTCGCATCCTGAAGGCCTGAGCGCGTATAATGCCTGGGTTGCCGTCCTGCCGGTTAATCCCACCGTTTTGGACATTCGCCTTACCCGCAAGTAGCAGTGCCACCACCACTATCCGTCGTGAATGAAGAGAAACGAAACATGCGTCGGTATCACTTTTGTTTTTGTGTCCTCTGCGCCGCTCTCGGAATCGTCCTGGCATTGGGACTTCTCCTCACTCCTCCAGCGGTCAGCGCGGCGGAGGAAAAGCCAGCCAAGAAGCCGATCAGCTTCATTAACGACATCGCGCCGATTCTGAAGGAGAATTGCTTCGCCTGCCACGATGCCAAGAAGCGCAAGGGCAAGTTCGACATGAGTACCTACGAGAGTTTCCGTAAAGGCGGGGACAAAGAAGATCCCATCGTTCCCGGCAAGCCTGACGAAAGCCACCTCATCGACGTGCTGACCGCGAAGGACAATTCCCGAATGCCGCCGAAGGAAGCGGGAGACCTACTCCCCAAGGAGAAGATTGCCCTCATCGAGCAATGGATTCTCGAAGGGGCCAAGCTGGATTCCGGTTTGACGGCGAAATCCGATCTCCTCCGCGAGCTGCGGCAGCGCTGGCAGCCGCCTGCCCCACCGGCCACCTACAAGTACCCGATTAACGTCAACGCGATCGCCTTCACGCCCGATAATCAGAAAGTGGTGGTCGGCGGCTATCACGAAATCACCGTCTGGGACGTGCAGCAAGGGAAGCTCGAAAAGCGACTGCGGACCCGCGCCGAGCGCACCTACGCCTTGGTGTTTCTGCCTGACGGTAAGCTCGCCGTGGCTGGTGGACGGCCAGGCCAGGAAGGGGATGTGCGCATCTACGATCTGAATGACGCCAGCGCTCCTCAAGAGAATGGCGTGACGATGCTTGATGGCGTTCAGGATAAGAGTGTCCTGGTGAAGGCGCTGCTCGATTCGGACGATGCCGTTCTGTGTCTCGCCCTCAGTCCCGACGGCAAAAAACTCGCCTCGGGCGGGTGTGATCGGCTGGTCAATGTCTGGGATGTATCAGCCGGGATTGCGGGGATCAAGCTCGAGCAGAGCATCGAAAACCACGCCGACTGGGTCTTCGGCATTACGTTCGCGCCGGACGGAAAGCATCTGCTTACCGTGAGCCGGGACAAGACTGCGAAGGTGTGGGATCTCTCCACAAAGGAATCCGTGCTTACCTTTCCCGATCATCAAAACGCAGTTTACGGCGTCGCTGTGCGCCCGGATGGCAAACAGGGATTGTCCGTGGGCGAGGACAATCAATTGCGCATCTGGAACGCCGCCGGTGACGGCAAGCAGGTGCGTGCCGCTCCTGGACATGGCAAGGCGGTTTTCAAGATCCTCCATCATCCCAAAGAGCCGTTGGTCATTACTTGCAGCGCCGATGGCAGCGTGCGCACCTGGAACCCGGACAATGGCAAGAGCCTGAAGACGCTGAGCGGGCACACCGACTACGTGTATGCCCTGGCGTTGAGCTCGGACGGAGCATTGCTCGCCTCCGGCAGTTGGAATGGCGAGATCAAGATCTGGAAACTCTCCGACGGCTCGCTCGTCAAGGCTTTCAACGGCTCTCCCGGCATCGCGCAGGCGCCCGCCAAGTAAGGTCATCGCGCTCCCTTGACGGAAGCGCGCCTTTCGACGAAGAATGGAGAGAAGCCGCCTCTCCCTTGCGCCGTAGGGAAGCCATGTCGCGCAGCCTCGAATCTCCTTGCTTGCGTCCCGGATTGACCTTGGCTGAGGATGCGCGCGACGCGGCTTATGTCTACATTTGGGATCAGTTTCATCTGAGCCAAACAGCCGCCAGGGTGAGCCGGCAGGAACTTGGCTGGATGCGCTTCTTCGACGGCGCCCATTCGCTGCGCGAAATCCAGGCCGAGGTGCTGCGCCGGTCGGGACAAGAGATTGTCTCCCTGACCCGCATCGCGGCCTTGGCTCGCAAGCTGGATGAGGCGCTCTTTCTGGATGGCCCGCGCTACCAGGCCAAACTGCACGCGCCGGTTCGTGAGCCCGCTTGCATCGGCTGCTATGAAGGTGATCCACAAGCGCTGCGGGAGCAACTCCAAGACCTCTTCCATGCGGAGGATGCTTCAGGACCGCCGAGATTTGGGCGCCCCGATGGAAAACTGCGCGCGGCTTTGTTGCCGCACATTGACTTTCGACGGGGTGGCTCCAGCTACACGTGGGGATTCAAGGAAATTGCCGAGCGCACCGATGCCAGGCTATTCGTGATTGTCGGTACGTCGCATCATAGCGCGCACCGCTTCATCCTGACGCGCAAGCATTTCAAGACGCCTCTTGGCGTGGTCCCTACGGATCAGGATTACGTGGATCGACTGGTTCGATTGCAAGGAGACGAGGTATTTGCGGATGAGATTGCTCATCTGCCCGAGCATTCGATTGAATTAGAGGTCGTGTTTCTCCAGTATCTATACGAAGGCCGCCGCGATTTCCGCATTGTTCCCCTGCTGGTTGGGCCCTTCCACGATTGCGTGCTTTCGCGGAACAGTCCGGGTAAGGATGCAGGCATTTCCCGAATGATTGCGGCTCTGGAATCCGTCGAGCGCGAGGCGGCCGAGCCCGTTTGCTACATTATCAGTGGAGATTTGGCCCACATAGGGCCGAAATTCGGCGATCCGGCAATGCTCTCGAGTGCAGATCTACAGAAGAGCCACGCCCAGGATCAGGCTATTATGAGCCACGCGGTGAAGGTAGACATAGAGCGGTACTTTCTGACAATAGCGGAGGAGGCGGACGCCCGCCGTATCTGTGGCCTGCCGCCGACCTACACCACCCTCGCTGCCGCCAGTCCCAAGCGTGGCAAACTATTGCACTATGACCAGTACGCCCATCCACGCGGCGTCGAGAGTGTGAGTTTCGCCAGCATGGCTTTCTATCGCTGAGGGCACATTTCTCTCAATGACGCAATAATTGCCTGAACATGAGCAAGGCAATAATGGCCATCACACCATTCGCGGCCCAGATGCCGATGGCGGGCGCGAGTTTGCCATCGCGCGCCAGATTATTGCCGCAGAGAAGCAGCGGGTAGTAAAGAAACACGATGGGCAGAAAGCAGGTAATGAACGCGCTCAAGAAATCACTCTTGCTGAACCAGATCCCAACTGGACAGCCAACGAGAACGAAGCACAGGCAGCCAAACGAGAGCGCTGGCCGCATTTGCAGCTCCGCTGCCAGCGAGTTCAACTCCAGCTGCTTCGCACGGTGAATCATGTGCAAGTTAGACAGATGCTTGTGCAAGTCCGTAGGGGGATTGGTCAGGAGCAGCCGGGCTGCCGTGATCGCGATCTGCGCGGCAAAGAAATCCATCTCCTGCGCGGCCACTTCCCGGCGTTCCAGGATTTGAGGCCAGGTCATGTCGCGGGTACGCGGCTTACCTTTGGCATTGTTTTTGGGCAAGGCAACTTCCCATTCGCGCTCGTTGAAGTAGAAGCGCGTGCCCTCTTTCCCCTCATCACTCACGTGGCCGTGACGCATCTCCACACGGAGGGTTTGCTTATCGAGATCGACGTGCAACTCGGCTTCCTTGGCGACAGCGATAACATCGTAGCCGTTACCGGTAGCGGCGCAGCGCTTGAACACGGCATTATAGAGGCGATGGCCCTGTACCCGCTGCGCCCACATCATATAGTTCAACCCGGGCTGCTTAATCTCCCCGTCTTTTTTCAACATCGTATAAAGCAGTTCCTCCACGTCTTTGAGGAACATCATCTTCATCAGGTGATGCGTATAGGGGATGGTATGGAAATAGAGAGCCATTGTCACAATGCTCATGGTTAATCCAAGCGCGACTCCGGGCCAGACCACTTTAAGCGGATTAATGCCAGCTGCCTTGATAGCCAGAATCTCGTTGTCATGGGCCAGTCGTCCATACACGATGCACGTTGCAAAAAGCATGGTGGTTGGCACACTATAGGGAAGCATGTCGGGGATAATAAGCGGGATAATAGCCAGAATCTGGCTGGGGCTTAGACCCTGCTGCGAAGCGTAGGTCACGATGCCGGCCATAACGAGAATGCCCGTCATGCCCAGAAGCGCAAGAGCAAATACCTTGACGAGCTCGATCAGGATGGTGCGATTCAGGATGCTCCAGGACACACCGGCCTCCTTGTTGGCTGGAGATGCGGACGATGTCACGTGGAAGAAATGGCAACCTGAGCGTTACGTACGCTGATGGGAATTCATCTCTTCTTTATCGACATCTCAGCCGATGGAATTCATACGAGTCTAATGCGAATACTGTCTTGCCTGCCGTTGCTGCATCCAGGAGTACAGATTGCGAAACGGATCGAATAACGGCGGCAGCAATTGCTTGGTACAGCGCACGTTGCCTACCTGCCCTTGCATTCGTATTTTCAACAAACACTCACTGATAAGGGGCGGAATCTCTCGAATCACAGGTGGTAAGAATTCCTTCACGCGACCCACCACCGCATAGAAGTCCAGATTGATGTCGGTCCCATCTAGATTCATGTCCCCTTTGCCGCTTAGGCTGACGGCATTTCCCAGGAGATCCACCTTATCAATGTGAACGCGCGGACCTTGAATGGTGAATCGGGTGTGGGCTTCTTCGAATGCGGTGCGATCCGGCAAGCGCAGGCCGAGAACCTTAATGAGGTCAAGTAGCAACGGCAAGTTGTACATGCGACCGTTCGGCACGTCAACAGACCCATGTCCCCGCAGACTCTCCATGCCGTCGCCGGTGCCGCCAAGGGAAAGACTGGCCACGGCCAATCCACTGATTTCAGCGCTTGGCATCAAGTTCTGGCGCCCCAGTTCCTCTAACTGAAGGCGGGATGCTCTCAGAAAAAGCTCGTAATTGAGCTTCGGTGTGAACTCCACCCGAACTTCCCCCCCCACGTCTCCATTGAACAGGCTGGCTTTGAGATCGCGAAATGTGAGAGCCTGCTCCTTGTCCCGACCAAAGTGAATGTTGCTTTGGATGTCGCGAACCGGCTGATTGAAGAGAGAAACCGCTTTGAGGTCCAAGTGTCCATCCACCCTCTGCAGCTCAGCTCGATAGTTTCCTCGGCAAAACAAGTCCCCCGTCACTCGGTCAAGCTGTACCCCTGTGTGCAAACTCGCATCCACAACTCGAATGCCCCCGTCCCACCGAATGGAAGGAGGTTCAGTCGATTCACCGGCAGGTATGTCCACAATGAGCTGGGTTCGCAGACTAAACGCATCGCGGAACTGCAAAGTATTGAAAAGTCCCCGGAGCACTGGCGGCAGGGCAGCCAAGAAATCCGCATCGGGAATGATCCGCGCTCCTTCGAGATCACGGATGTCCGCGCACACGCGCCCCTCTGGTTTGACTTCGATGTCCCCCTCATGAAGCGTCAGCCGGGTCAAGCCGTGGCTTGCCTGGATTTCGTTTAGGAACACCTTCTTGTTCTTGTAGCGAATCGTCCAATCAGGCGGCGGCAGCTCGTTGCGGTCCCCCCCTTTCACGGCGCCTTTGTCGCTTCCGCGCACATTTTCAAGTGGATAGGGGAAGAAGCGTGGATTCAGGGAACAGCCGAGCGGACGCACCGAAACGTCAAACTCCGGTTCCGGCTTGCTAAGGAGATGATCGACGCGCGCCACAAACTCGATCCGCCCCGCCGGCTGGAGCATTCCCCAGGCTTGCTTGAGCCCGGGCTGAAGCGAAGCCGCCAACTCGTCGTCCAGCAAGACCTGTTTGCCGCTTACTTCAATGCGGATGCGCTCGCCCTCGGGAGTGTGTTCTGATCGGCCTTCGCTGCGCAACTCAGCTCCGTTGTGCGATCCTTGAAATCCAGTGTAAGACCAGTGATCTGGCTGAATGTCCAGCTCGCCCGAGACCTGCTCAATTGGGTAGGGAAACACATCGTACTGGACGCTCGCATCGTGGAATCGCAGGCGAAAGCTATTGGAGAACTCCTGATGCCCCTGGGGACGACGTATGCTGGCGACGAGATCCAAGCGGCCCTTGGGATGGAAGGAGCGTGTGATTTTCTTCGGTCCCGGAGGCAGGGCGGCAATCAAAGATTCGTCAATCTCAAGGTCCGAGCCCCAGATGTCCAAGATGACCCCGGCGGGCTTCTCTCCTTCGAGCTGCCCGCGAACACGGATCGGTTTGTTGCCCGCGAGGGCTGTCAAATCAATCCGAAAAACATCAAGGTGCTTGTCTGGGTCGACTGTTTGTTCAAGTGTTCCAGCGACTTGTGAGAGGGGATAAGGGAATTTTAGAAAGACCGCTTTCAAGCCCTTGGGAGAAATCGTCAGTCTACGAGTGTATTGCCCGGCGCGGCGGCGAAGGTCGCATTTGAAAGAGACCAGGCCATCCGGTTGGTAGTCGGTTTGCACTTCTTGAAGACTGTTTGGCAGTCGTGTCAATAGGTCGCGGTCGAGCCGAAGGTCATCTACCGCGAAAGTTCCATCGAAATCGGCATCGGCGTTGAGTGCGAGGGCCTTCCCCTCTAGGGAGAGCCGCGCATTGCCCGCCCTGGCTATCATCTTCTCTACCACCAGCTGGCCATCAATGAGATGGAAGGCGGTCTCAATTCCGCTTAGCGGCAGGGGCAATTTTTCATGCTCAAACGAACCCCCTGCAATCTGGCAATGGACCGAATGGCTCCACTGAATGGGATTGCGCGGATCGGGATCGTAGTTGAAATCCGCCACTAGGGTGCCAATTCCTTGCAGCCTGCCGACATAGTCTCGCAGTTCTGGGGCATAGCCCACCAGTCGGTTGGTCAGAGCATCGCTGAGGGGAACGGCGCGTGCTTTGACCGAGCCGCGAAACTGGTCCGTGTCGCGCTGCAAGTTTCCGAGAGCTTGAACTGAGCCGAGCAAGTCGGAACGACCTGTCGCCTGGAATGCCAGCGTCAAGATCGGATCGTTAATGAGCGTCAGGCTCACGTCCTTGATTTCGAGCGGCGAAACATTAGGCCCTTCATCGATCAGAATTGTCCCTTGTTGGATAACAATAGTCGGCTTGCGCTTATCAAGCTCTGGCGGTTGCAAGATTCCCGCGAGATTCCAGCGGCCATCGGGCCGACGTAGTGCCCGAATCAGCGGGCGGTGTAGCTCGATCCGACGAATGGAGACCTGGCCGTCTAGCAGCAGCTCCTTATCGTGGTAAATCACTCCCGACGGAACGTACATGAAGTCGTTTTTGTCTGGGTCGTCGCCGCGACGCAGACGGAGCTCGCTAAAAGCAATGCCGCCGAGCAACCGCAGCTGCGCGGAATCGAGACCAACCACAACATTGACGAGATGATCGCCGATTTTGGCGATAACTTGTTGGCGCATCGCCGTGGGGTTGGTGCAGCGTTCGTAGACCAGCGCGACGGAGGCCGCCACAGTAGCCACGCCGAAGACGAGACCGCGGACCATCCACTTCCGTATAGACATCCGTGTCCTCGGGATTGGTCAGCACCGTAGGTCGATGCAATCGGGCGGGATACTACGGCAAAGCAGGCATGTGGGTCAACGACAGTTCGGCGACGGCGCGGGTTTCTCTCGGCAATTCGATCTGTCCGGTTATAATGGCTGCATCACGCAACAGCCCGCCCTTTCCAAGAGGATGCCAACCGTGGAACTACCCCAGATCGCGCCAGTTCGTCAGGTTTTGGATCAACCCGTGGTGAAGGATCTTCGCGCCGAGGTCCGCGCCCAGTGGCGCAAGTCGCGTGTTCCCGAGCGCATTCAACGCGGCGCTCGTATCGCGGTTGCGGTGGGGAGCCGGGGCATCGCCAATCTCGAGACCATCGTCCGCACTACCTTGGAGGAGCTGCGCGAACTGGGTGCCCGGCCTTTCATCGTTGCCGCGATGGGGAGTCATGGCGGGGGGGATTCGGAGGGGCAGCGGCAGCTCCTCGCAGAGTATGGCATCAGCGAAGCGAACCTGGGCATTTCCGTCAAAAGCGACATGGACGCCGTGCATATTGGAACGAATAGCTGGGGCGAGCCCGTCTATTGGGACAAGAACGCCCTGCAAGCCGACGGCGTCATTACCATTTCGCGAATCAAGGCGCACACGGATTTTCGGGGAAGCTATGAAAGCGGCATTACCAAGATGCTTGTCATTGGACTAGGTAAGCGGCTAGGTGCGGCGCAACATCATCGCTGGGGCGTGCGCGGGCTGCGCGACATGCTACCTGAGTCCGCCAAGGTGATCCTGGAAAAGACGCGGTTCCTGGGTGGCCTGGCCATCCTGGAAAATGCGGACGAAAAAACTGCCGTCCTCAAAGTGCTGGATCGAGATGTCTTGCTCGAACAGGAACCGGCGCTGCTTGTTCAAGCCAAGGAGTTGATGGGCCGTTTGCCGTTCGACCAGCTTGACCTCCTGGTGATTGGAGAGATTGGTAAGAACTATAGTGGCGCGGGGATTGATCCGAATGTCGTCGGTCGGCTGCTCGTTGAGGGAGAGCCCGAATTCGAGAAGCCACGTATCACACGCATGTGCGCACTCGACTTGTCCCCGGAAAGCCACGGTAACGGCACCGGCGTGGGCATTGCTGACCTGACCACGGATCGACTTCTTGCGCAGATTGATCCTGTGCCCTTCCGCATGAATAACCTCACGGCTTGCTTTCTGTGGCGCTCAAAGCTACCGATCGGTTTTCCGAATGACCGCGAGTGCATCGAGAACGGCATTGCAACCTGTTGGCAGCCGATCTCTGAGAAACTGCGGATGGCAATTATCCCGAATACCCTCGAAATGGCCGACTTGTGGGTCTCGCCTGCCGTGCTGAACGAGGCGAAGAGTGCCCGCTTCCTTAAAGTGTCGGGCGAGTTGCGGCCGTTACCGTTCGACAAAGAGAACAATCTGCGGCAAGAGGAGTTGTTTCCACATTCGGTACGCGGCCGGCGGAAACGTGTCTCCCATTAGCGCTGATTCCACCAGGCCAGGAGTTGGTTGTAATCGTCGATTGTATCGAGATCCCGTAGGATCTCCGCCGATTCGACCGCGACTTCAAGAGTTAGCTCCATCTGGGATCGCAGATAGGAATTAATGCCCAGGTCGCGGCGAAACTCGCAGAGGGCGTGTACGTGCTGCCAGCGAATCAAGGTAGGGTGGCCGCGTCGAGCTTCGTATGTCGGAACGAACACCGAGTATTCCGGCCGCTGGCGGCGCTGCGCGAGCAATGTACGCACAACGCCGATCTCTAAAGTCGGATGATCCGCTGGCGCCAAGAACCAGTCATCCTCCGGTTGGGGAACAAGGCGTTCTTCCGCATATCGTAGACCTGCCTCGACCGTTGCCCGCATGTCTGGCGTCTCATTCTTGAGGCGGACCACTTCGGTGCCTGCTGACTGGGCAAGGTTGCCGAGCTCGGGAAGATGCGGCGGGACGACCACGAGAATTGGAGAAACATCCGCGCCCCGAAAGGCGTGAACGACCCATTCAAGGATGGTCCGCTCTCCCAAGGGCAGGCAGAGCTTCGGCTGCCCCATGCGCATGCTCTTGCCGCCGGCGGGGATCAAGGCGAAGGTCATGGGCCAGTCTTTCCGACGGGAACTCGAATCCGCGCTTCCGGAATGGAGTGCCCCAGATTGCGGCAAGCGATTAGCTCGGCAACAATGCTGATGGCGATCTCCGGCACGGTCTGCGAGCCAATGGCAAAGCCGAGCGGCGCGTGAACGCGGGCCAAGCTCTCCGCCGGAATCCCCTTGGCAAGTAAGTCTTCGTAGATCAGCTTGATCTTCCGCCGACTGCCTATCATGCCCACAAAACCGGCTGGTGTGTTGGCGAGGTGTGACAGAGCTTCTTCGTCATGCGCATGGCCGCGCGTGACGATCAGGCAGAATGTAGAGGGGGTAATCTGGTTGCGAGCCAATTCTTTGAGTGTGGTCCCAATGTCGCCGATCAATACCTTGTGCGCCATTGGAAACCGCTGGCGGTTAACATAGGTTTCCCGATCATCGGCCACCCAGATGTCGAAATCCACCTCCGCCGCCAATCTTGCAACCGCATGACCAACGTGTCCACCACCGACGATCAATAGTGTCACTCGCGGCAACACCGGCAAGAAAGCAATTCCACGCTGCAAGGACGGACCAGGCCGGCGCGATAATGGCACCAGGCCCCGGCGAATCTCCTCCGACGGCTCGGAGGGAGCCAGTTTCGCTACCAGATTGTCCTGACCATCGAAGAGGAAGCGACTGCCAACCGGCACTCCAGCGGCTTGCTCCTGCACGACGATGGCCTCGGTGCAGCCGGCTCCGGTATCGACCAATTTCCGCAACGTCCGAAAGTAATCTGCATGGTCAGGATTCGACCGTAACGGTTCCGCCAGAATGCTCATGCGGCCGCCGCAGATCAAGCCATCATCCCAGCCGTAGTTGTCGTCGAGATTGAATGTCAGCACCGCGGCTTTGCCTTCGTCGCCGAGCAGCACGCGCAGCGCCCGCTGCTTTACTTCCGCTTCGACGCAGCCACCGCCGAGCGTGCCCCGCTGGCTGCCATCGGGGAACACGAGCATGGTCGCGCCCGCCTTTTGGGGCGTCGAACCGCGCGTCTCTACAAGCAAGCAATGCACGCACTCGCGGTGCTGGTCGAGAGCAAGGGTCAAATCGGCAAGAAGCTCGCGCATGGTACTCACGTTGGCGAACAGGTTAATCTTAGCGGCGGATGACGACTTCGAGAGCGCTTTCGGAAGGTGGAATAGTTTCGACCTGGCGTTCACGATTGTCTATTTGCCAGACGAATTGGCGCGGCAAGTCGAGCGTTGTGCTGCGCGAGCGTTCGATCACTTTACTCTGGCCATCAATAGTCAAGGTCAGCGGCCGATCCGTGAGGTTCCAAAACGCGACCGAGCAGCGCTGGGTCGCACGCTTTTCGCTCGTCATAGTGACCGCTACTCCCGCTGGATGGGGGCCGGATTCACTGATGCGGGGCGGAACTGGCGGAGTCAAGGTGGATGGCTGAAGCGGCCCCGACGGCGATGGCGGTGCGGCCGACGGCGCGGCATAGTTGGGATTCCCACTGATGGGGGGAGCTTGGGTCTGCCTGCCGGGCACTTGCGCGGCACCATAAGCTGGAGTTCCCGCGGGCGCGGCGCAAGCACCAGGATCACGGTAGGGAGCCACGGGGACTACGACAGCGGGCGGAGCATAGTACGAGGAGGAGGAAACGCTCCCCTTCGAGCGACCGCCGAAGGCAGCCACCGGGTTATTGCCAGGCCAGCACAGAACCGCGAGTGGCAGTACCAGTAGCACTCTTCTCGTCATGATTGCAATCTCCGGGTGGGTAGCAAGCGAAGGCAGTGTAGGATCGTTATAGGCAGAAGTCGCGGTCGATCCAGGGCAACTTCGAGCGCAGCAAAAGGGGGAGACCCTCGCGGATCTCCCCCAATCTAAGATAAAGCAAGCTGGCTTAGTTCTTCGCCTCGGTCCCCGCCCCGACTAGCTCCTGCGCGCCAGTCGAGGAGGTGGATTCAAAGGTGAGCTTCTTGTCGCCATCGACCTCCACCGTGCGGACGGTAATGGTGTCCTTCCCCTGGAAGTTCCCCTTGAGCAGTTCTTCCGAGAGCGGATCTTCCAGCGAATGCTCGATGGCCCGGCGTAACGGACGGGCGCCGAACTCGGGGCTGTAGCCCTTCTCGATCAGCAACTCCTTGGCTTCGTCGGTCAGCACCAGCTTCAAGTTCTTCTCCTTCAGCCGCTTCGACACCTTGGCCAGCTCGATGTCGATGATGTTCTTCATGTCGTTCTTGTTCAGGCTGCGGAAGACAATGATGTCATCCACACGGTTCAGGAACTCCGGCCGGAAGTTGCCTTCCATCGCCTGCTTCAGCGTATCTTTCATCTTCTCGTAGGTCGAGTTCTCATCCTTCTTACTGAAGCCGAAGTGCGTCTTGCCGGTGATCTGCTCGGCACCGATGTTCGTGGTCATAATCAGGATCGTGTTCTTGAAGTCGATGGTCCGGCCGACGTTGTCGGTCAATCGGCCTTCTTCCATGATCTGCAAGAGCATGTTCCACACGTCGGGATGTGCCTTTTCGATTTCATCGAGGAGCACGACGCTGTACGGCCGCCGACGTATCTTCTCGGTCAGCTGGCCGCCTTCTTCGTAACCAACGTATCCAGGAGGAGCACCGATGAGCCGGCTGACGTTGTGCTTTTCCATGTACTCAGACATGTCGATTTGCACGAGAGCGTTTTCGTCGCCGAACATGAAGTGCGCCAGCCGCTTGGCCAGTAAGGTTTTGCCGACGCCGGTGGGCCCCGCGAAGATGAAGCTGCCGATTGGACGCTTCGGATCCTTCAGGCCAGCCCGACTCTTGCGCACGGCCTTGGCAATCGCGCAGATGGCTTCGTGTTGGCTGACGACCTGCTTGTGTAGTTCGTCTTCCATCTTGAGCAAGCGGGCCGTCTCGTTATCTTCAAGCCGCTTGAGCGGGACACCAGTCATCTTGCTGACGACCTCTGCCACCACTTCCTCATCAACGACGCCGTCGATTTCCTTCGACTTTTCACGCCACTCCTTGGTGATACCTTCTTTCTTCTTCTTGAGCTTGTCGGCCTGGTCACGCAGATGCGCGGCCTTCTCGAAGTCCTGCTCGGCGACAGCGGCTTCCTTTTCCTGATTGAGTTGCTCGATTTGCGAGTCCAGCTCCTTCAAATCGGGTGGCCGGGTCATGGCCTTGAGGCGGACACGAGCGCCCGATTCATCGATGACATCGATGGCCTTGTCCGGCAAGCAACGGCCGCTGATGTAGCGATCTGATAACTCGACGGCGGCGCCTAGCGCCTCGTCCTTGATCTGCACCCGATGATGCGCTTCATAGCGATCACGCAGCCCCCGAAGGATTTCGATGGTTTCGTCCTTCGACGGCGGATTGACAATGATCTGCTGGAAGCGCCGTTCAAGCGCGCCATCCTTCTCGATGTACTTACGGTACTCATCGAGCGTAGTGGCGCCAATGCACTGGATCTCGCCGCGAGCCAGCGCGGGCTTCAGGACGTTGGAAGCGTCGATGGCCCCTTCGGCTCCACCGGCGCCGACCAACGTGTGCAGCTCGTCGATGAACAGGATGGTGTTCTTCGCTCGGCGCACTTCGTTCATCACGGCCTTAATACGTTCCTCAAACTGGCCGCGATACTTGGTGCCAGCGACCATCATCGCAAGATCGAGGACGACGATGCGCCGATCGCGTAGCAACTCGGGAACATTGCTGTCAATGACGAGCTGGGCGAGCCCTTCGACGATGGCGGTCTTGCCGACCCCTGCCTCTCCAAGCAAGACGGGGTTATTCTTGGTGCGCCGGCTAAGCACTTGAATCACACGCTCAATTTCGTTCGAGCGGCCGATGACAGGGTCCAGCTTGCCTTGCCGGGCCAATTCAGTGAGATCACGGCCGAAGCTATCGAGAGCCGGCGTCTTGGATTTGCCCTTGTTCGCCGTCCTTTCGCCGCCACCTTCGCCCGAGTCCATATTGTGCCCCAGCAAGTTCAGTACCTCCTCGCGCACGTCCTCCAGCTTCAGACCCAGATTCATGAGAACCTGGGCCGCGACCCCCTCCTGCTCGCGCAGAAGGCCCAGAAGCAGATGTTCCGTGCCAACGTAGTTATGGTTGAGGTTGCGTGCTTCCTCAATGGAGTACTCGATGACTTTTTTGGCCCGTGGAGTTTGGGGGAGCTTACCCATCGTGACCATGTCCGGTCCCGACTGGACAATCTTCTCCACTTCCAGACGGATCTTGCGCAGATCAATGTCGAGGTTCTTGAGTACATTCGCGGCGACGCCGGAGCCCTCTTTCACCAAACCAAGCAGAATATGCTCCGTGCCGATGTACTCGTGGTTGAAGCGCTGTGCCTCTTGATTGGCCAGCTGCATCACCTTGCGAGCCCGATCGGTAAAGCGTTCATACATTCCAGCCGTCTCCGACAATCCCCATCCGCTATAGGCTAAATGAATCGCCACGCGCGGATGCAAGGAGAGCTACAGGGATGTTAGCGAGAGGTCAAAAGGACCGAATCGTTGTCCTCGGTTCCCGAAAATCCAGGACGCCAGGACCGCCACCGCCGGGCAGGTAGAGTCGTCACAGGTGTCAACTAGCAAAACTGTCAAACCCAGGTGGCCTAACCCGAATTGTAGTGTTGGCCCTTCTACAAATCAAGGCAGGCGAAGAAGCTACAAAGCCAGGCGAAAATGGATCTACATACGTTCGCGCACTGAGTCGATTAGGCCGAATAGCCAGCCACCAATTCCTTCATGTGCTCGACCGTGGTAAAGGGCTGCGCAAGCGTTTCAATCGGCTCGCCCACTTGCTGAATGGCCTTCGTATCGAGTAGCCCCAGCCTTTTCATATTGCCCAACAGTAGGTAGCCCACTTTCTCCGGAGACAGTTGCATCAGCCGGCAACAGGTGGCATCGACGGCCATCGGATCGTTTCCCATGATGAGTGCCCCAAGTGGCTTGGGAGTGCCGTTCAGCGGCCCATCCCCCTCCATGCCGATGATGCCATCGACGATGGCCAGGTCGGGCGTCCGGGTCAAGGCGATGTCGATAATACTGTTCTCGATGCCCCGCCAGTGCAGCTCATTCTTGGGCCAGCCGTAACAGATGCCGGGAAGGGTTCCGAAGAGGTTTTCAGCGAAAGAGTTGCGCCAGCCCAGTGATGTGTCTTGAGTTTGGGGAGCGAGATCAGCACGTCGGCTGTAGCGATGGT
>JADMIO011283458.1_pt1 | contig 18553 bp, 12 predicted proteins | sample 8958161 | NCBI WGS metagenome assembly JADMIO01 (sample SAMN16585339, study PRJNA669376) | soil metagenome | isolation source: Crop rotation soil | place: USA: Cullars Rotation, Alabama | collected 2011 | reverse complement strand
GAACAACGGAACAGGATGATTTGGCGTCGGCCAGGGGTGTCTGGCCAGCAATGCCGAAATGACCGGATTTACCGGTTGACCAAGCGTGGCGGTCAATGCCGCGATCTCTGCCGTAGCAGGCACACGCGCAACAGAGTTGAGACCGACGCGTTCCCGCTGACCTTCATAATTAAAAAACCAGAATGTCTTGTTCTTAACGATCGGTCCGCCGACCGACACGCCAAATTGATTGTTGCGAAAAGCAGTCTGAGGATTATTGGTTATTCCATTGCCCGGATCTGATTTCGGATTGAAATAGTTTCTGGCGTCGAGCGCGCTGTTGCGGAAAAATTCAAACACAGAACCGTGAATATCGTTCGTGCCTGATTTAGTGACGATGTTAACAATCGCGCCAGAGTTGCGACCGAATTCGGCCTGATAATTTGAAAGCACCGCGACTTCGGCGATCGATTCAACCGGAAGGATTGTTGCCGGAGTACCGAATACGCCTGCCTCGTTAATCGCGGGCAGATTGCGATAACCGTCGTTCATGTCGGTGCCGTCCAGCAGATAATTGTTGGAACGTCCGCGATTACCGTTTGCACTGAATAATCCGAAAGAGCCTGGAGAATCTGTGGCGCCTGACGGATCACCGGTCGCGCCGGGCGCCAGCACTAGAAACTTTGTAAAATCCCGTCCGTTGACCGGGAGATCGACTACTTGTTTCCCAGCGATAGACCCGCCCAGTGTATTAGAGGTCGACTCTATCGGAAGCGCGGTGGCGGTAATATCAATTGTAAAATCACCTGCAACCTGCATAGTTACATCAATGCGGTTTTCAGCGGCGATTCCCACTTGAACCTTTGTGATATTTGAGGTTTTGAAACCGCTCACTTCAACAGTTACTCGATAGGAGCCGATTGTAAGCTCTGCAATAGAATAATTGCCTTCTGTATCACTAATCGTCTTTCGCTCAATACCCGTATCGATGTTCTTCGCGGTAATATTCGCTCCCGGGATAACCGCTCCATTCGGATCTGTTACCGTTCCAAGTATCGAACCCCGGAAAGTCTGACCGATAGTCAGTCCTGCCAGCAGTCCGAATAGAACCATGACTACGAATACGTGGACGAGAATCGACACAAAGGAATGAAGTCTCTGAATTTCTTTTCTGTTTTGGCCAACGGGAGAATTCGACATGAACGCGCCCTCCTCAAATTCTTATTTACGTTGATTATTACGGCAATCGAATCAATGCTCTGATAATCAGAGAACGAAAAACGGTGGCGATGGTTGCAAAAGATTGCGACGTCGCCGCCACAAAAGTCTTTACGTATTTATTATCGGCCCGGATTTGATCAAGGGCGAATGATTTTGCTTATTTCTTTAAACGTCGATTGCACGTTCTTGCTTCCAAAAAAGAACAGCGAACATTAGTATTTCCCTGTTCGTAATCTGTCAGGAAGTCGTCTGATTAACCCAAAGCATCGAATTCGCTCGCAGTCCAAAAGAGGTTGTTATGAATAAACTGACTCGACTGTTTGCTCTGATCCTGATTGCCACCACTTTGCTTTTCCCAATCAGCAGTCTGGCCAAGCAAACTGCAAATTCCAATCAAAACGCGATCGCTTCAGTTAAGCCAGACGCGACTAATCTGGGCGACCTGGACGAGTTTATCAACAAGCAATTAGACGTCTGGAAAGTTCCCGGTCTGGCGGTCGCGGTTATTCAGGACGGCAAAGTAATCCTGTCAAAAGGTTATGGCTGGCGCGATGTAAAAAATAAAAAGCCCGTGACGTCCAAAACGCTGTTTGCGATTGGATCATCGACAAAATCGTTTACGGTGACTTCGCTTGCTTCGCTGGTTCGACAAGGGAAACTGGAATGGGATAAACCAGTTCGCGAATACATGCCCGATTTCAAACTCTACGATCCCACTGCAACAGAACATATGACACCACGTGATCTGGTGACGCATCGTTCAGGTCTGCCGCGACACGATTTTGTCTGGTACAACTCTCCCCTCTCGCGCGAAGAAATCTACAAACGTTTGCGTTATTTGGAACCCAACAAAGATTTCCGCAGCACGTTCCAATATCAAAACCTGATGTTTATGACCGCTGGTTATCTGGCCGGGCGTGTTGCCAATACGTCGTGGGAAGAGACTGTTCGGAAAAATATCTTTACGCCGCTCGCGATGACCGCCTCTAATTTTTCAATCGCGGAAATGCAAAAGAGCGATGATTATTCACTGCCTTATCAAAAGGACGCACGAGACGAAGTCATCGATATCCCATTCCGACCAATCGACGAAATCGGACCGGCAGGTTCAATCAATTCGAACGTCGAAGACATGATCCGTTACGTCCAGATGCATCTGAACAAAGGCAAATTCGAAGCGCAACAGATTCTGGCCGCGGCTGACGAAAACGAAATGCAGACTCCGCAGATGGTAATTCCCGGGCCGCTGCCTTTTTCCGAGGTGGGTCACACGCAATACGGAATGGGATTTTTTATCACCACGTATCGTGGTCATAAACTGGTTCATCACGGCGGGAACATCGACGGTTTTACGGCACTGGTATCGTTTCTGCCGCAGGACAATATCGGTTTGGTAATTCTTTCGAATCTGAATGCCACGCCGCTGCCGCAGATCATCTCTTACAACATATATGATCGGCTGCTGAAACTCGATCAAGTTGCATGGAGCGATCGATTGAAAGAACAGGAAGCAAAAACCCGCGCATCGCAGGAAGACGCGGCCAAGCGCGGTCTTACCTCACGCAAGACTGGTACAAAGCCTTCGCACGATATCAAGGACTATGTCGGCGAATTCGAAAATCCGGCATACGGCACAGTTAAGATCGATCGCGACGGCGAGAATCTGAAAATCACATTTCACGATTTTTCATCGCGGCTGGGTCATTATCATTATGACGTCTTTCAGGCTCACGATCAGGGAATTAACCGTCTGGAAGGAATAAAGGTCCAGTTCAAAATGGATATCAACGGCGATATCACGTCGTTGAGCATTCCGTTTGAGCCCTCAGTAAAAGATATTGTCTTTAATCGCGCGGCAGATCGCCGTATGTTCGACAAGGCTTTCCTCGAACCGTTTGTCGGACAATATCTATTAGGCGCGCAAACCGTCATTGTTGGGCTGCGGGAAAATACATTGATTGTTACGCTTCCGGGTCAGACACCGTATGAATTGATACCGTTTCAGGGCGCGCGTTTTCAACTAAAAGGACTGAGCGGTTATACCGTCGAATTTCATTCCGACAATTCCGGAGCGCCGACTGAGTTGGTGTTTTATCAGCCAAACGGAAATTTCGTAGCCAAACGAAAATAATTAATAATTATCGGAAAGAATTGAACCACAGAGGGCGCAGAGGACACAGAGAAAAGACGTTATATTTGCCTTTCTCTGTGTCCTTTGCGCCCTCTGTGGTTCATCTTTTCTTTGGCTGCTGTAAGACATTGCTGCTACATACGGCGACGCGTATTATTCACTTGATCGGAGAAATTAGTGGCATTACGCGTAGACAATGTCCATAAAACCTATACAGGCGGCGAATCAAAAGTTGAAGCCGTCAGGGGCGTCAGTTTCACGATGGATCGTGGCGAGTTTGTTGCGCTGATGGGTCCTTCCGGGTGCGGCAAATCCACACTGCTTCATCTGTGCGGAGCTATGGATCGTCCTACCAAAGGCTTTATCACAATCGAAAACACAAATCTTGCCGATTTGAATGACGACCGATTGACCAGACTGCGGCGTCAGCGAATCGGATTCGTTTTTCAATTTTTCAATCTGTTACCAACGCTGACTGTACAGGAGAATGTCGCGCTTCCGCTGTTGCTTGAAGGAGGCGCTGACCGCGAAGCGAATGAGCGCGTGCATAAACTGGTAGATCGCGTTGGGCTGTCGCATCGCGCTAAGCATTTCCCACAACAACTGTCTGGTGGCGAAATGCAGCGTGCTGCAATCGCGCGCGCAGTCATACACGAGCCCGCCCTGCTGATCGCCGACGAACCGACAGGCAACCTGGATTCTGAGAATGGAGCGCGGATACTTGACCTGATCACAGAAGTAAATCGTGATCTGGGCATCACGGTGTTGCTGGCCACGCACTCGCGCGAAGTTGCATCCACCGCCGGCCGAATTTTCTTTATGCGTGACGGCTGTATCGAACGCATCGAATCATCAGCCCTAAAGGAGTCGCGACCAATTGCTGCTGTTTAGGCAGTTCATCGTGCGTCATCTGCTGCGCGAGCGGTTACGGTCGTTCGTTACAGTATTTGGCATTGCCATCGGTATTGCGGTCGTCGTCGCAATTCAACTGACAAATGCAAGCTCAGTTCACGGCTTTGAGGCAGCGGTTGAAACCATCGCCGGGAAGACTTCGCTGGAGATTGTCGGACCGGGCACGGGATTTGATGAAACTCTGCTGAGCGATTTGGGATGGCTTCGAAAGTACGGTGATGTCAGTCCTGTAATCCAGGGCGATGCCCGCGCCAGACCGCCTGACCGCCGACCTGAATCTATTACAGTTCTTGGTATTGATATTTTGCGTGACCGGTCGTTTCGGGAATACAGCCTGCTGAAATCCAGCAATAACCAGACAGACCCAAATTCACAGCAGTTCCTGCTGTTGCTGATCGATCCGCATTCAATCATCCTGTCAAACAGTTTTGCTGAAAAGATGGGATTGACCACCGGCCAGAATATCAAACTAACTGTCGGTGACCGCCAGCAATCATTTGTCATTCGCGGGTTACTCAGAAATCGCGGAGCAGCTAATGCCGGGGACGGCAACTTTGCATTGATGGATATCGCGGCTGCACAATGGGCATTTGATCGATTGGGAAAGCTTGATCGCGTAGATGTGCGGCTCAACAATAATGTTTCGATAGACACTGCAGAAACGGAAATTGCTAAACGACTCCCACCTGGTTTGTCCGTGCAGCGACCATCACAGCGAGGCCGCCAAGTCGAGAAAATGCTTTCAGCATTTCAATTCAATCTGGCCGCATTATCGTACATTGCTCTATTAGTCGGATTGTTTCTGATTTACAACACGGTTTCAACTTCGGTGATAACTCGTCGCGAAGAGGTCGGCACTTTGCGCGCACTGGGTGTTAGTCGTAAACGCGTAGTCGCATTGTTTCTGTCAGAGGCAATCTCGTTTGCTATTTTCGGTTCTGCCGCGGGGATATTTATTGGTCGAGTCTTTGCATATTTTACCGTCAAATTCACGACTACCACGGTGCGTTCGCTTTATGTGGCGACCGCAGCAGCACCGGTTTCGCTGGAATTAAAACATTTTATTCTGGCATTTGCATTGGCGCTGCCGCTGTCGTTAATCGCGGCCGCTGTTCCTGCGATTGAGGCATCACGGGTGACGCCCGTCGCCGCACTGCGAGGAGCGGAGCGGATCGAATCAAAATATCGCCTCAGGAAGATCTATTTATTTGTTCCTGTGATCTTGTTCCTGCTGGCTCTGGCGCTAGCGCAAATGAACCCGGTTGGCGGGCTGCCGTTCTTCGGCTACGGCTCGGCATTGACGATCGTTTTTGCAGCCGCGTTTCTTGTTCCAACGGTGCTCTACATTGCAGGTCGCGCGGGAACGGGTTTGCTTTCGCGGATTTTCAAGATTGAGGGCAAACTCGCAATTGCGAATCTGTCCAGCGCTATACCTCGGATATCCATTTCTGTTGCTGCGCTGGCGGTCAGTTTGTCGATGATGGTTGCGATTGCGATTATGATCGGCAGTTTTCGCGAAACCGTTGTTTACTGGGTTGGCCAGACTCTGCAGGCCGATTTATTTATGCGACCAGCGACTCGGGTAAATATTGGGGTGGAGGCAACCATCTCGCCTGAGCTGCAAAAGCTGGTTCTGAATACCCCTGCGGTCGAGAGCATCGATCGTTACAGGAATTTTGATATTCCCTACGAGGGCGGTCTGGTCACGCTTGGCTCAGGCGATTTTTCCGAGGCTCTGAAACACGGCTATTTGCTCTTCAAATATCCGGCGGACTGGCGATCGGCTTTGCAATCTGCGACAGGCAGTGACTCTGTGATCGTTTCCGAGAGCTTTTCGATCAGGCATGCAAAGAAGATCGGAGAAACGATCACAATCCCGACACCAAAGGGCGAAAAGCAATTTCGAATAGTCGCCATCTATTATGACTATGCCAGTGACCGGGGTGTGGTCGCGATGGATTACCACACATTCGAAAAATATTTTGGAGTTCAACAGCCAACCAGCCTCAGCATTTATCTGCGCGACGGCGCGAACCCGGATGAGGCGCGAGATCAAATCCTGGCCCGACTTGGCGACCAGTATGAAGCTTTTGTTTTTACCAATTCATCATTACGTCGGGAAGTACTGCGTATCTTTGACAGTACGTTTGCGATCACCTATGCACTGGAAGCTATCGCGATCCTGGTTGCGATAATCGGCATTGCCAGCACGCTGCTGACCTTGATACTCGAGCGAAAACGTGAAATCACAATGCTCAGACAGGTCGGCGCAGAACGCCGGCAGATCCGAAAGATGGTCATCATCGAAGCTCTAATGCTCGGCGGTGTCAGCCAGGGTATCGGCATCGGGGTTGGGTTTCTGCTGTCGCTGGTTTTAATATTTGTAATCAATGTTCAGAGCTTTGGCTGGACTATTCAGTTTCACATCCCATTCTGGTTTTTGGTTCAATCTACAGTATTGATTCTGGCGGCGACGGCTCTGTCGGGGATTTACCCTGCCAGACGAGCGGCCGCGTTCATTGTGTCCGATCAAGGAGTAAATGAGTGAGGATTTTTCACCACAGAGGACACACAGCTTTTAATATTTCTCGGCTGTTTTCAATAACAGGCTTTCGTCTGGTTATTTCTGCTTTACTGATTATTGGCTTTTGTCACGCGCTGCCGGGTGCAGAGAGTGAATGGAAACCCGCGCTGCCAGGTTATCATTTCGAATTTGCTCGCGATCACGCGAGTCACCCCGAATACAAAATAGAATGGTGGTATTACACAGGTAATTTGACCGCCGAAGACGGCCATCGTTTTGGGTATCAATTAACTTTCTTTCGCGTGGGAGTCGATTTCAAACCGGTAAATCCTTCGCGATGGTCGGTGCGCGATTTGTTTATGACTCATCTGGCAGTTACGGATATCGATAACCAGCATTTTTATTATCAGGATCGCCTGAACCGTGCCGGCGTCGGATGGGCCGGTGCATCGACTGACAGTTATCGAGTATGGAATGAGGACTGGGAAGCACATCTCGACCCATCCGGTCACCACATACTGCGCGCGGCCGACAACGGAATCGGCGTCGATTTTATTTTGGATGCAGCAAAGCCTCCCGTACAACACGGAGCATACGGAGTCAGCGAAAAGGGAGATAACCCCGGAAACGGTTCGCATTATTATTCGATCACGCGTATGCCGACTTCTGGTTCATTGATCTTGGGTGGAAAGAGACTTGCCGTTCAGGGGTTGAGCTGGATGGATCATGAATTTGGCACAACGTTTTTGGAGGCGTCTCTGCGAGGCTGGGACTGGTTTTCAATTCAGCTCAACGATGGAACAGATCTGATGTTGTTTCAGTTGCGGCGGGCGGATGAGATTCGTGACAAGCATTCCAGTGGAACATTCGTTGATAGCAATGGATCACCGTCGACAATCGCGGTAAACGATTTTTCTCTGGAACACGCGTCGCCGTGGAAATCAGCGGCCAGTGGTGCAACCTATCCCACCGAATGGCATATAACAGTTCCGAATAAGAATCTCGATTTGACAGTAAAAGCTGCAACCGCGGATCAGGAACTCCGGACTCTGGAATCAACAGGAGCGATTTACTGGGAAGGGTGCGTTGAAATCAAAGGCATACATAATGGCCGAGATGTTACTGGTCGTGGCTATCTGGAAATGACGGGTTACGCCGGTCAGCCGATGGGTGATCTTTTGGGGAAGCAATAAAGCGAATCGGGGAAACGGAGAATCGGGGAATCGGAGATACAACAGAGTCCCCGGTTCACCGATTCCCCGGCTCTCCGATTCCTCTTCAGCACTTCATTTTCTCGGCCACTATTCGATGGCGATAATCGAATGTTTTACGAAGCTGATTCTCAACAAGGGCGTGGCCAAACAGATCACCGAGAAAACCCAGCGGCAATTTGTATTCGATATGATCAGTCATCAGAGTTGAATTGTCTGGGCTCGATTCGAATAAATGCCGGTGATACCAGTGACTAAAGGGGCCTTCGCGCTGGGTGTCGGCAAACATTCGGTTTAGTTCATATTCAACGTGTTCGGCTACCCATGTTTTCGAAAATGGACCCATTGAGACTTTCAGAATCACTTTTGAGCCGATCTGCAACCCATTTGTCGCCGGCTGTATCAGAGTCATTCCGGCCCACGGCGGTGTCAGGTCGACGATCGCCTCTGGTCTGTCGTGAAAGGCGAATACCTTTTCAATCGGCGCCATTACCACTGACTGTTTGACGAATTTCCTCATTCTGATTCACGCAATTGGTTTGAATAGTCGCGACACTTTATTTTAATGTGTGGCTTTGTGTCCATGCGTGGGCGACCGAAAGCGAAAACAGAAGGAAGAGAATGACCGCTCCAAGCTTAGTCTGGTTTCGACAGGACCTGAGGTTAACTGATAATCCTGCTTTGGCTGCAGCAATTGATCGCGGCGGGGTTGTAATTCCGGTCTTTATCTGGTGCCCAGAAGAAGAAGGCGACTGGCAACATGGGCCCGCTTCGCAGCGGTGGCTGCAACAATCGTTGATTGCGCTGGATAAAACCCTGCATTATTTCGGATCGCGGTTAATCGTACGCAGGGGACAAAGTTTAAAAGCACTCAGAGAATTAATCACCGAAACAAATGCTGAAACCGTTTTCTGGAATCGTCGATACGAACCCGCAGCCGTCGAGCGCGACACAAAAATAAAAGCCGAAATTGGCTGCAAAGTCGAAAGTTTTAACAGCGCATTGCTGTTTGAGCCCTGGAGACTTCAAACAAAATCCGGCGATCCCTACAAAGTATTCACGCCATTTTGGAAAGCCGCGCTGGCGCAAAATCAAGCCTTCATACCATCGCCTGCGCCTTCGAAAATCCCCGCACCTGACAGATGGCCGGTCACAATTTCGACTGGTGAATTGTTTAAAAGGCACTCATTACCACAAAACTATTCTGAAGTTTGGCAACCGGGAGAATCTGGCGGCAAAAAAGCATTGGACAAATTCGTTAAAGACCATCTTCTCGGTTATCCCGAAGACCGTGATATTCCGTCAATGATTGGCACTTCCCGCCTATCTCCACATTTGCATTTTGGTGAGATCGGTCCGCGCCAAATCTGGCAGCACATCAATGCTTCGGCTGCGGAACAATCGAAATCGGGCATTTTTCGCAGTGCTGAAATCTATTTGAAAGAAATCGGCTGGCGGGAATTTGCTTATCATCTTCTCTTTCATTTTCCAAAGACGGTTAACGAACCATTGCGGTCTGAATTCGCAAAGATGAAATGGTCAAATGATCAGTATGCTCTGGAAAAATGGCAGCACGGACTAACCGGGTATCCGATTGTGGATGCAGGAATGCGTGAATTGCTGACAACAGGCTGGATGCACAATCGTGTACGAATGATTGTGTCGTCATTTCTGGTGAAAGACCTGCTGCTTCGCTGGCAAGACGGAGCAAAATGGTTCTGGGAAAAGCTGGTCGATGCCGATCTGGCAAATAACACTCTTGGCTGGCAATGGTCGGCCGGTAGCGGAGCCGATGCGGCGCCGTATTTTCGAATCTTCAATCCAGTTAACCAGGGCGAGAAGTTCGACCCGAATGGCGAATACATTCGCAAATGGATCCCAGATCGACAATAAATCGATTCACAAACCCTGGGAGGCTGCGAATAAAATTTCAGACGCGACTTATCCCAAACCAATAGTCGATCACGCGATTGCGCGGAAGGCCGCCCTGGATGCATTTGCAAACCTGAAACGATAACAACGAAGTAGCACAGACCTTTAGTCTGGATCGTTCGGTATGCGTGTCTGGTCAGAATAAATGTGGAGGTTTCGCAGCCGGCACAGACTGAAGGTCTGTGCTAGCCCGGATTTCTCACACCGGATGGATCAGTACGAGTAATCGGCGGCTGAAGAATGTAGACCTGTCGGTAGCAACTATGCGAAGTATTCTTGTAGATCCGATCGTTATTTATTGGGAACGAATGACAAAGATTGCCCTTCGTTGTTTCCGCCTAAGAGACAGATTTATTTTTCTTAAATTTGCCGAGCCTTCGTCATTTTGTCCGCACGATCTGTGCGCGTCAGCAACTGAGCGTCTGGAGTTTTCGAAGATTGCCGTAGACCCGCTCAAATAGGTCCTGATAGGGATACCCGCTTGCCAGACTAACCATTACTCGTCTAACACTGACCTTTATTTGAGCTCCGATCTTGAGCAGCTTAAGACGGACAGTCTGGCATTGAGCCTGGCTCATTTCGGTGTCTGCCAGACCGATCCTCCTCAGTTCGTTTATTAGTAGATAGGCCACCGAAGAAAGCCATAGCCTTAGTTGATTGGATTTGAGATAGTGCGTGCTGGTTCGATCGGCAAACAGGTGCAGTTGCTGTTCTTTAATCCGATTCTCCATCTCCCCTCTCTGACAATAGAGATCTTCATACAAAGCCCGTGCGTCTATCTGCTTTATGTCCAGATTGCTGACAATAAAGCGAGGATTTGAGCCTTTCTCAAGATACTCCGCCTTGCCGACCACCCTTCGCTCCCTGCTCCAGCTATTCAATGTTTGATAGCGAAAATCTTTGAATAATCTTGATGCTTTTCCGCTTTCGGCAAACATCTCTTTGGCTTGCTCCATCTCTCGTTCGATCTGTCCCTGCAATCGACTGTTTCTCGCCAGTCCGATCACATAACTCACCCGATTAGCTTCGCACCAGGACAGTATCTCATCGCGACAGAACCCGCTGTCGGCTCGAATTATGATCTCCATCTCTGACCAATGACTCCGTATCTGAGAAACGATTCTCTTCAGCTCTTCCACTGTTCCGGCGCTTTGGTCCTGATTGGCTTCCCTCAGCCGAGCGCACAGCAGATGATCACCACAGAAGATGTATAGCGGCAGATAACAATATTCTTTGTAATAACCGTGGAAAAATCTCCCTTCCTGATTGCCGTGAATGGGATCGTCAGTAGCATCCAAATCCAGAATGATCTGTTTGGGCGGCTTCGAGTATGAATCAATGAAGACATCCACAAAAAAACTGTCTACCTGCGCCCCCTTAAGCTCGATTCGATGGTAGCGTGACGGACTATCTGAATACAGTTCCAGGCGATTCAAGGTGCTTTTGCCGGCAAGCGGTTTTCCCAAATCCCTTTGGCGGGTTCGCTCTTTACCAGTAGGATCTTCTTTCCCCGCTGCTACTGCCAGCAACGGGTCTGCTCTCAGTTGCTCGTGATCGTTGATATCTTCATAGCCAAGAGCGATCGCATAGATTCGCTGTAATAACAATTCCTCAACTGTGTGCTCGATCAGACCTTGATCTCGATGATCTTTGAAACAACCCGCGAATCGCTTTATGATTCCTGTCCGACTTTCTACTTCTCGCAATAGCAGTAAACCAGCATCGCTGCTGATTGTGCCGCCGTTGAACTGACCGACTACTTTGCGACCGCCCAGAGCTTGAAACTCGAAGCTTCTCTCTCTACACTCTGTTCCCATTAGGATGCTCCTGTTTGCGAACTTAATTTCTTCTAGCAAAGAAACTTATAACGCTTCAGGAGCATCTTTGGCCAATACTTTGTGAGATATGCGGGCTAGTTCTATATCACAGTCGCTGTTTCGTAATGCCGAGGCGTAAATGCGGGGATAGGTCGTGCGCTCAGACATTCGCGACCGTATGGAATTTCGTTGTAATCGTAATGCATGGCAGGATGAGCCGGTGCGTTTCGAATATAGACGCTCTGCAGATAATCCCAATCCCAGCGCCAGATATCGCTGACCCACTGGTCCAGATAATCAACATCGATTTCGTGCAGAAGCTGAATCCCGTATTCGCTCGCCTGCTGTTCGTAGGTTTTGATCGCCTGGAGTTCGCTGTCCGGCAATGGATTCCCCGGCACAATCTGTTTGCGCGCCAGCACAAAGGTTTCAGGACTAGTAGCCCACTGAATCGAATGCCCAAAGATATGCAGGAGGTTGAACAATCTGGAATCGGGGCTCATGTTCTGTTGCAGAACAAACGCGAGTCCATCGAATTCCGCGGCGGCTGATATTGGCAGTTTATCGCTGTATTTGACTTCGAATCCGTAATGCAGCAGTCGATCTGTGGCTAAGGCCACAATATTCGCAAATTGTTCATGGGGAATCTGTCTGTAATCTTCGTTCATAGCGGCAGCCTACCACGGCGAAAACAGATTAGACAGGATTAACAGGATTTCTCAGGATTTACAGGTTCTTTTAAAATGAAAATCGACGGTACATATCGATATACAATTTTCAGTCTATAGAAATGCCTGTTAATCCTGAAAAAATCCTGTCCAATCTTTTCTCTTAATAATGGAAGAAAAAACCGTCCACTGCGTCTAATATGGGTACAGTTGGAGGGATAAATGGAGCGGCGCGCGTCGATGAACGATCAAAAGATCGATGAGAGCGTAATAAAAGCGTGTCAACAGGGTGATCGCGACGCATTTCGCAAGCTCTTTGAAGCCTATAAAGACCGGGTCTATTCAATCGCTTTCCATTTCTGTACCGACGAGGCCGCGGCAAAAGATATTACGCAACAGGTCTTTCTCAGGCTCTTTTCGAGCATAAACCAGTTTCGTTTCGATTCTGAGTTTACGACCTGGCTCTATCGACTGGTCGCCAATATGTGCATCGACGAGCAGCGGAAAAAGAAACGTTTTGTGTTCTTCGGCGACCAGAGTGTCGAGGTCAAAGAGCCCGGCAAAAAATACGTCGAAGAACATTACATTCGGCGCGAGCTTGCGGGAACCGTCAAAGCCGCCATTGCCGAGCTGAAACCGAAATTGAGGATTGCGATATTGTTGAAGTATTTTGAGGATCTCTCGTACGACGAAATGGCCGTCGCATTGAACTGTTCAAAAGGAACAGTCGCTTCGCGTCTTAACCGCGGACACGCGGCGCTGGCGCGAAAATTAGCGCACCTACGCGAAACAATCGTCGGGGGAGAGTGAACGATGTATAAGAACCACGTATCCCAGGAATTATTACAGTACTGCCACGGCGAGTTAAACAGCGAACAGTCGCGAGAGATCGCCGAGCATCTGATCGGCTGCCAGAAATGCCGCCGTGAATATGAAGAGATCAAACTGGCCGTCAAACTGACCGATCAACTGGAACCCGTTTCTGCTCCTGCCACGATGTGGGATGAAATTGAAGCCCAGCTCGATAAACCATTGCCAGCAAAGCGCGCGTTTGGATTTGGCGGTTTTTTGCGATTCAGCGTTCACCCGCAGTGGGCGCGGGTTGTGGTACCGTTAATGCCGCTGGTGTTGATCATTAGTCTGGTGATATTTTGGTTTTCACCTCGCAGCAATGGTAACGGGTGGAAAGTTGAACCCATTTCCGGCGACCCGAGAATTGGATCACGCGGCATCGGGAAAGGCGGGAACCTGGGTGTTGGTCAGTGGCTAACCACAAATAACAGTTCCAGCGCAAGGATTGATATCAATAATATCGGCCAGGTCGAGATTGCACCCAATTCACGAGTTCGACTGATTGAGACTCGCCCGACTGAACATCGTATGGAGCTCGAACGTGGATCAATGCACGCAAAGATTTCGGCTCCGCCACGATTATTCTTTGTTAATACTCCGTCGGCAGAAGCAGTCGATCTGGGCTGCGAATACACGCTCAACGTGGATGAAAAAGGCGTGGGGCTGTTGACCGTGAAGCTGGGCTACGTGGCATTTGTTAAGGACGGCATTGAATCGCTGGTTCCCGTCGGAGCGATGTGCGTCACCCGACCAGGTATCGGTCCCGGCACCCCCTATTTCCACGATGCTCCGGAAGCCCTGAAAAATGCCCTGACCAGGTTTGACTTTGAAAAAGGCGGCGATGCAGCACTGACCGAGATTCTGTCTTGCTCTCGCGAAAGAGATGCCTATACGTTATGGAATCTAATTCCGCGCGTTACCGGCCCAGATCGCGAACAGGTAGTCGATCGTCTGATTCAGCTGGTCAAACTGCCAAACGGCGTCACCAGAGAAGGCGTGCTTGCACTGGACCACTCGATGCTCGAGAAATGGAGACTGGATTTCGAATGGGGTTGGTAATTGGGACCCTGGGACAACTTGAGACACGATATGGCAGGGGGTGTCATAAGGCTTAAATGTTTGAAAACAAAGATAGTAGTATGCGATGTGACTCCTGTGATGGGTACATATCCGGATGTTTCATTTCGGAACAATCTGTACTTGCCTTATCCAAAATGGCAAGACGAGCGTAAATGCCATCAAATCAATAAAATAGACAAATTTTCAGCTACTCAGCATCCCTCAATTGTAAAATGTTATAACGCGAATCAGAAAACAATTGACGGAATGTTAAACCGATGTTATAAACTCGCCAATCTCAAATCTCGCTAACGCGGGATTTGTAGCGGCAATTGTTTGGGCTGTCGAAAGACAGCCCAAACTTTTCTTAGGGATGTTTCGTCTAATTACCTGAACCGCTTTCAGTCTTTTTAAACCTTTAACTACCTCAGAAAGTGTGTCTCTACACGTAATGGTGTTCTCTATTGTTAACCATCCTCGGACATTTTCCTTTGTTTTCTGATATTTAGCTTTCGGTACGACGGTTGCGATCCTTTTTGATCGGAAGCATTGTAGCCGTTGCCAGATCATTGACGCAGTTCGTGGCTTCGGACCAAATGTTTCGGGGATTTAAGGAGACACGAAATGACAAAGATTGCCCTTAACAAAACACTGACTGCCCTTGTTATTGGTGCTGCGTCGTTGGGTGTGATGGGCACAGTTGCAAATGCCCAGGGCCGTCGAGGCGAGGATCGTCGACAGGAACGTTCACAGCAACAGCAGCAACAACAGCAACAACAGCAGAGTCAGCAGAACCAGCAAAGCGACCGACAGCAGCGCTGGCAAAACCAACAACGTCAGCAGCAGGATCAACAACGCGCTCAGCAGCAACAGCAACGCGATCAACAGCAGCGCACCTGGCAAAACCAACAACGCCAGCAACAGGATCAACAGCGTGCTCAGCAACAGCAGCAACGCGATCAACAACAGCGTGATTGGCAGAATCGCCAGCGTCAGCAGCAGGACCAACAACGCGCTGAACAGCAACGCACCTGGCAAAATCAACAACGTCAGCAACAGGATCAACAGCGTGCTCAGCAGCAACAACAGCAACGTGAACAGCAACAGCGCACCTGGCAAAACCAGCAACGTCAGCAACAGGATCAACAGCGAAACCAGCAACAACAGCGCGATTGGCAAAATCAGCAGAGAAATCAGCAGCAGCGTGAACAGCAACAGCGCGACTGGCAAAACCAGCGTGATCGAAATGACCGAAACAACAACAACTGGCGCAACCAGACGTGGGATCGCAACCGTCAGGATCAGTACCGACGCGAAGAGCAGAATCGAATCAACGCTTACAGACAGAACTGGAATCAGCAGCAGAATTACTGGCGACAGCGCGAAGCTATTCTGCAGAGAGAGCGACGCAATTACCAGTATCGTTATTCGCTCGGTTATTTAGAAAGACTGCGTCTGCAGCAGTTGCGGTATCAGAACTGGCGCTTTGTCGATAACTCGTACTATTACGCAGCCCCGATCTACCGTTATTCCTATGGTGGTTCGTATTACACCATCAATGAATATGGCGCGGGTCTGTTACGTGAAGGCGTGAATGCCGGTTATTCAGAAGGCTTCCAGGCTGGTATGGCGGATCGACAGGACGGCTATGGATTCAGCCCCGACGATTCGTTTGCATATCAGGATGCTTCATTCGGATATAACGGTTACATCGACCAGAGCGAGTATGGCTATTATTTCCGTGAAGGTTTCCGTCGTGGCTATGAAGACGGATTCTACGGTCGTTACCAATACGGCGCGTACACGGGTGGTAGATACATTATTTCTACCAGCATCTTAAACGGGATCCTCAGGTTCGATTTTATTCACTAATCCTTAGATATGACTTTTGGACCCCAATTTTCTCGCCGATCCTGGAAAGGGTCGGCGAGATTTTTTTTTGCCAGCGAAAAAGGAGAGGAGCGACAACCGAATGATGGTCGCTCCCTTTGAAATCAGATGTACCGAAAATTGCTTACGGTTTTTGATTATTGGACTCGAGGAACTTCTTTACCTGCGCGGAATTTATTCCGTTGTTCTTTAAATACTCTCGCAGATAATTAAAGCCCTCGGGTTTGCCGCCTCGCAACGATATTCGTCCCAAATCAACCAGGATTTCGACGTTGGTGGGGTTGGTCTGCTGGGTAGCCAGCGCCTGTGCGGCTTGCATATATCTCAGAGAACCCGCAAGATCGTTGGTCAGTTCCAGTACCAACGCATACTGATACTGGGTGGGGAAATCGTTTGGCTTTGCCAGAGCAAGCGTTTCAAGATAAGGTTTCGCGCCCGCATCGTCATTGCGCGATAACAACACCTGGACGATCCTGACCTTGGCGTCCAAAATCTGTCCGTAACCGTATTCGTCCGCTTTCTTCCAATAGTCCAGAGCTTTGTCCATGTCTTTCTTGTTGGCATAGTCAAAACCAAGGAAGTAATGAATCTGCGCGTCTCTCGGCACAAACGCGAGGGCCTTTTGATAATTGTCGATTGACTCGTCGTATTTTTTTGCCTTTAACGCATCAGTGCCGGCCTGGCTGAGTTTCAGGTACTCTTTCTGTTGTTTATCTGTGAGGTTGACGACTTCCTGTATTTTCACCTGTTGTCCAGGCAGCAACGAGTAATAACCGTCGCGTGCGCGAACCTTGTAATCCTGACCATCGAGTTTGACCGATATCTTTCGGAATTTGCCGTCCGGTCCCTTGCTGGGCGTATAACCAATTACGTAATAGTAGCTGTTATCCCGGACCACGCCCTGGAACCCGGCTGAAACATCGTTGTTATTTGAAAACCCCATTCCACCGGTTCCGACAGCGAGCAAATGCAAACCACTTTGCGATTCGTTGATGCTCGCGTTTGCGCGACTAATGCTATTGGATTGCCGCCTGCCAGAGGCTTCAGTTGACGGCGACAGAGCCATCAAGCCCCGAACGTCGAGAGTATAAATCGTAGTATTGGTTCTGGCGGCCAGATCGACGATTGCCTGGATTCGTTCGTTGATCGGGAATGCGCTTCGGTTACCCAGATCCAGATAGAAGCCTTCGGACAACAAGATCATCGCCTTGCGCCCTTCGACTTTGCTGAAACTCTGCATAATTCCGCGCAGGGAATCCAATTCGCGCATGGTATTGAGGGTCGCTTCAGAAACAATCTGACTGGCGATCGCTTTGACCTGGGAAATGGCACTGTTGCGGCCGGCCGAATTTCCACCGCCCATCGAATTGAACACATCGTTGGAATTAGATAATCCTCCACGACCGCTGGTTCCGCCGCCGGTGTTTCCACCTGTTCCAAAACCACCGTTGCCGCCCGTGCCTCCTCCGGTCGCACCGCCACCAGTGGCTCCGCCGCCTGTTCCACCACCTGTCCCGCCACCTGTTCCACCGCCTGTGCCGCCACCGCTGCCGGGTTTACCCTGGACAAAATTGGCCTGAACGATTGTTGCTTTGTGACCTTCACCCTCGAAAACCGATTTTTTGGGATCGGTTGCCTCTGATAACGGCGGCTCAGGGTTGCCGCCGTTCATCCGCAGGAATTTGTTTACAAAATCATCAACAACACTAGTGTCACCGCGGTCGATCATGAACGCAGAATATTCGTCCATTTCCAGACCGCCGTCATAAACGTGATGCGCACGCTGCTTGATCTTTTGAATCGCTGCAATCAATTGATCATTGTCGGCCGTGAAGGTTGCAGGAGGATCATTCGGCGAGTTTTCGGTCGATGTGATCGCAACCATCGCTTCTGTCCCTTTTTGCTCCTTAACAAATTTCAGAGCCGCTTCGCGAGCTCGCGCAAATTCGCGGAACAGATGATAAGAATCAAACACGATCAGGAATTTGTAGGGGACCATGGTAGCGTCGGTCGGCGCCTCGCCGCCCTGTCCGTTCTTCATCTGATAGGTTCCGGAATGCTTCGAAAAGGTCGTGATCGGCTGTTCGACGCCGTCTTCAAAAACCTTGAAGCTCTCCTGCTTCAATGCGCGGACCGCGCGGCCATTTTTGTCGACGACTGTGACCGGCACCTGAACCAGCGACGTGGACAGTTGCACAACTTCCTCTTCCAGCTTTTCAGGTTTCTGTCCCTGCTGCGGGCTGGTTGTGGCTGGTTTCTGCTCCTGCGTCGGTTGCTGGGCAAAACCGGGAACCGTTGCCAGCGGCCCAAAAAACCCAGTCAAACTCATCAACAGTGAAGTTGTAATGGCGATCAGC
>JADMIO011347056.1_pt1 | contig 18554 bp, 18 predicted proteins | sample 8958161 | NCBI WGS metagenome assembly JADMIO01 (sample SAMN16585339, study PRJNA669376) | soil metagenome | isolation source: Crop rotation soil | place: USA: Cullars Rotation, Alabama | collected 2011 | reverse complement strand
GCCGCGACTTCAAGTCACGTGAATTCCAAGCTTCGGATCCCACTGTGCTGGAAAGTTGAGTCCCGGGAGATAGCCCGCCGCGAAGTCGATTTCGCCGGACTCGAGCTGCTCGCGCACCTGATCCGACGTGAGCTGTACCGTCTCGACCCGAACCGACGCGCCGAGCTCGTCCAGGCGTTTCACGAGCGTGGGCAGGAACACCATCTCGCCCACGTCCGTCATGTGCATCCGGAACGTGCGACGCGACTTCGCCGGATCGAATTCGTCCGACGACATCGCGGCCGAGCGTACCAGGGCAAGCGCGCGCTGCAGCGGCTTCGACAGCTCCTGCGCCCTTGGCGTGGGCAGCATGCCGTTGCGGGTGTTCACGAAGAGCGTGTCGTCGAAGTGGCGGCGCAGCCGGCCGAGCGCATTGCTCATTGCGGACTGGGTGATGCCCATGTGCGCAGCTGCTGCGGTGACGTTGCGATGCAACAGGATCGCCTCGAACACCAGCAGCAGATTCAGGTCGAGCGTGATCGGGCTCATTGATGCGAAGAATACTACGCGCTCACCACAATGGATTTGACAAATAATACTCCGACTCGTAAGGTGCGGTCTGACCAGGAGCACTGCCGGCCAGTGCCGAGCGCGACAGGAGGCGATATGCGCCCATGGGATGGGATCATCAGCGAGGAAGAGCAGCGCGCCTATCGCGCGGCCGGGTTTGGCAAACCGTCCGGCATCGGCCGGCGTCCGGCGCTCCTGATCATCGACGTGCAATACCGCACGGTCGGCACCAGCCCGCAACCATTCTGGGAATCGATCAAGGAGTTCCCGACGAGCTGCGGCGAGCGCGGCTGGGCCGCCATGGCGTGCATCGAACGCCTGCTCCCGCTTTTCCGTGAGCAGGGCTGGCCGGTGCTGTACCCGCATGTCGCGCCCAAGATCAGGAGCGAGGGCGGCCGCCTCGCCGAGAAGGTGCCCGCGATCATGAACGTGGCCGCGAAAGGCTACGAGTTCGCAGCGCCGATCGCGCCGCGCGAGGGCGACGTTCTGCTGCCGAAGAAGCATCCGAGCGCGTTCTTCGGCACCGCCCTCACGAGCCACCTGATCGACCTGCAGGCGGACACGCTGGTGATGACGGGTTGCACCACGAGCGGATGCATTCGCGCGAGCGTCGTCGATGCGTTCGCCCTCAACTTCCGCGTGCTGGTCCCGCACGACGCCGTGTACGATCGCAGCCAGGTGTCGCACGCCGTGAATCTTTTCGACATGTCCGAGAAGTACGCCGACGTGTGCTCGACGGACGAGGCGCTCGAGCGACTGCGACCGCTCGGACGCGAGACCGAGCGGCGCGCCGCCGCAGGGTAATGCACGGAGCTCGATGGTCATGCAAGTGAAGAAACGTTGGATGGCGCATGGTTGGCTTTTGCTTGTGCTCGCGATGGTCGCAAGCACGCTGGCGCAGGCTCAGGAGTTTCCGACCAAGCCGATCCGGCTGGTCGTGCCGTTTCCGGCCGGTGGCGGCACGGACGTCGTCGCGCGGGTGCTGGCACCGAAGATGTCGGAGATTCTTGGCGAGCCGGTGGTCGTCGACAATCGCGCGGGAGCGGGCGGCAACGTCGGCGCAGAGCTGGTGGCAAAAGCGCCCGCGGACGGCTACACCATACTGCTCGCGGCATCGACGGTCGCCGTGAACGTCACGCTCATGCCGAACCTGCCGTTCGATCCGCTCAAGGACTTCACGCCCATCGTGCTGCTGCTCATGAACCAGAGCGTGCTGGTCGTGAATCCGAAGCTGCCCGTGAACAACGTGCAGGAGTTCATCGCGCTCGCCAAGTCGAAGCCCGGCGTGCTGACCTACGGGTCATCCGGCAACGGCAGCGGCGCGCATCTCGCGGGCGAGATGTTCAAGATCATGGCCGGCGTGGATCTCACGCACGTTCCGTACAAAGGGGCCGCGCCGGCGATGAACGATCTCATCGCAGGGCACATCGATGCGATGATCATCGATCTCGCGATCGCGATGCCGCAGGTGAAGGCCGGCAAGGTCAAGGCCCTCGCCATTGGTTCCGCGCAGCGGTTCGAGCCGCTCGCCGATCTGCCTACCATCAGCGAATCCGGTGTGCCCGGTTACGAAATCAGCGGGCTGATGGGCTTTGTCGCGCCCGCCGGCACACCGCGTGCCGCGATCGAACGCCTGAACGATGCTGCCAACCGCAGTTTGAAAACACCCGAGGTCCGCCAGCAGCTCACGGCCCTGGCCACGATTCCCATGGGCGGCCCGCCGGAGCGGCTGGACAATGTGCTTCGCGCCGACATCGAGAAGTACGGACGCGTCGTGCGCAGTGCCAAGATGAAAGTGGACTGAGCACGGCGCCGGAATGGATCTCGGCCTCACCGGACGCGTCGCGGTCGTCGCTGGTTCCTCCAAGGGCATCGGACGCGCCACCGCCGAGGCGCTCGCGCGCGAGGGCATGCGCGTCGTCGTGAATGGTCGTCACGAAGAGACCGTGCAGGCCGCGGCGCAGGGCATCGCGAGCGCGACAGGGGCCGAGGTGCATGCAGTGACGTCGGACGTCGCAACCCGCGAAGGTGCGCGCGCGCTCATCGAAGGCGCGGCGCGCTGGGGCGGCGGGCCGGATGTGCTCGTGACGAACGCCGGCGGACCGCGGCAAGGTGGCTTCGACGATCTCTCGGACGAAGATTTCGAAAGCGGGTTCCAGCTCAATTTCATGAGCACGGTGCGGATGATTCGCCTGGCGCTGCCGCACATGCGCGCGCAGCGTTGGGGCCGCATCGTCAACCTGCAGTCGACCGCTATCAAGGAGCCGGTGCCGTTGGTGACGCTGACCAACAGCATTCGACCGGCGGTGACGGGTCTTGCGAAGGATCTCGCCGATCACCTGGGCCGCGACGGAATCACCGTCAACACGGTGCTCTCAGGGCCGGTGATGACCGATCGTCTGCGCAGCAACACGGCCGCGCGCGCCGCGGCCGCCGGCATTCCCGAGCAGGTGCAATGGGAGAAGTATCTGCAGCTCGTTCCGCTGGGGCGCTTCGGCGTGCCGGAGGACGTCGCCGCGATGATCGTGTTCCTCGCGAGCGAGGCTGCCAACTGGATCACCGGCACCGTTATCCAGGTCGACGGCGGCCGCATTCGCAGCGCCATCTGAGGGGCTCGTGGACGTCGCTTTCGAACTCGCAGAATCCGCGGTCGCCACGTCGTTCGATGACCTGCCGGATGCAACCGTTCGCGCCACTCGAGAGTTCATCGTCGATGCGCTGGCGGTGGCGGTCGCGGGGTCGTCCGCGCCTGGCGTCGACGCTGCGGTCGAGCTCGCCCGCGAGAACGGCGGGACCGCACAGGCGAGCGTGCTCGTTTTTGGCCATCGACTTCCTGCGACCGCGGCGACAATGGTCAACGCGACGATGATGCAGGCCCGCGACTTCGATGCCGTCTACGAGCCCGGTGTGCTGTTGCCGTATGCGCCCGTGCTCGCCGCAAGTCTCGCGACGGCGGAGCTCACGCGGGCCAGCGGCGCGAGCCTCCTCAATGCGGTCGTCCTGGGCGCCGACCTCACGTGCCGACTCGGCCGGGCGGTGACGAAGGGCCTCGGCTGGTCGCGCACGGCGACCCTCGGTGTGTTTGGCGCCGCGATGGCCGCGGCTCGATTGCTCGAGCTGTCGCGCGACCAGATGATTTCGGCGCTCGGGCTCGCCTTGAGTCAGTCCAGTGGCAACATCCAGACCGTGATCGACGGCTCGCTCGCCAAGCGCTATCAGGCCGGGTTCGCGGCCGAGGCCGGCGTCAAGTCCGCCCTCCTGGCTGCGCGTGGCGTGACGGGTCCCGGCAACGTGTTCGAGGGCCGGTGCGGCTTCTTCGCGTTGTACGAGGGAGGAAGCTACCACCGCGACCGCATCGTCGCCGACCTCGGAAAAGACTTCGAAGGCGTCAACGCAAGCATCAAGCCGTATCCCTGCGCACGCGAGTTGCACGGCGCCATTGCAGCGGCCCTCGAGCTCTATGCGCAAGGCGTTCGCGCCGACGACATCCGCGCGGTCAGCGTGCGCTTGCCTCCGAACGCGTTCGCGCTCGCGGGCAAGCCGTTTCCCCGCACAGGCGCCGCTCCGCCCGCCGCCATCGGGAACGCGGCCTATGGCGTGGCAGTGGCGTTGCAGAGGGGCGCCGTCACGCTGGATGATTTCGAGCCGGCCGCGCTGTCGCGGCCCGCCGTGCTGGCGTTGATCGAGCGCATCGAGGTCATCGAAGATGCGTCGTCGAATGCGCGTACGCTCGTGCCGCAGACCGTTGCGGTCGTGCTGCGCGATGGGCGCACGCTCGAGGCTACGTGTTCCGTCATGCCGGGCGCTCCCGAGCGGCCCGTCACCGATGAGCAACGACGGGCCAAGGTCGCCGCGTGCTTCCGATACACCGCTCGACCGTTGCGGCACGATGCCGTCGAAGCGCTCGAGCGCTCCGTCGGCGCACTCGAGCATTGCGACAATGTCGGGGCGCTGCTCGATGCGATCACATCGGAGAGCTCGCACGCTCGACCTGAAACTCGCTCCCGCTGACCGTGAAGGATCTTTCGTGACGGCCGACATCTCGCGCGATCGCGTCGCCTCCGGCACGCGTGCGCTCTGCGACTGGGCCGCGCGCACCGACGCAACGGCCATTCCGGACCACGTGCTCGCACGGGCCGCGCGCGTGCTCGCGGACGACCTGGCCGCGATCGTGGGCGCGCGCGACGAGCCCGAGGTGCAGTGCTTTCATTCGAAGGTGCTCGCCCGCGCGGCGGTGCCCGAATCGACCGTGTTCCGCGGCGGTCGCCGCCGGACGGAACGGACCTGGGCGGCCGTTGCTAATGCCGTTGCCGCGGACTGGCTCGAGCTCGACGAAGGGTATCGCATGACACCCTGCCACGCTGGCCTGTACACGGTCCCGGCGCTGCTCGCCGAAGCAGAAGCATCCCAGCTGGGATTGGAAGAGATGCTGCGCGCGCTCGTGCTGGGCTACGAGATCGTCACACGCGTTGCACGGACGTTCACGCCGCGCGAGTACACCATGCAGTCGCACGGACGGTACAGCGCGATCGGCGCTGCCGCCGCGACCGCACTCGCGCGCGGAGCGGATGCGGCGCTGCTCACCTCCACCGTCACGGCCGCAGCCACGCTCGTCATGGCCTCGCCTCGCAATCACCTCGTGAGCGGCGCGCTCGTCCGCAATGTTTGGCCCGCCGCGGGTGCGTGGAGCGGTATGATGGCCGTCGATTGGGCCGCGTGCGGCATCGGCGGTGCGGGCGGCGGCCTGCACGACGTGTACGCGACGGTGTTCGGCGGCGCGGCACAGCCCGACGTGCTCACCGACGACGTGGGTGGAAGCTGGGCGATCCTCGACGGTTACACCAAGATGTACGCCTGCTGCCAACACCTGCACTCGGCGGTGGAAGCCGTTCTCGAGCTCCGTCCTGCGCTAGTCGAGCGTGGTGGCGCAAGCGCGGTGCAGGCGATCGAGATCGAAACGCATCCGCTCGCGCTTCCCCTCGTCAATCCGCGGCCGGAGACCACGTTGGGCGCGAAGTTCTCGATGCCGCACGCGGTGGGCGCCGCGATCGTGACCGGCACCGGCGGCGCCGATGCGTTCATGTCCGGTACGCTGCGCAACCCGGCGATCGGTGCGTTGCGCGAGCGCGTGAGTGTGAAGGCGTATGCGCCGATTCCCGCTCCGCCCCAGGATCGACCTGCGCGGGTACGCGTGACCCTGCGCGACGGCAGCCATCTGGATGCGGAATGCTTAAGCGCCGCGGGTGGTCCGGATCGCCCATTCGCGCCAGCGATGCTCGACGAGAAGGTGCGCGCATTGACCGAAGGGGCTTATCCACGCATGGCGTCCACCCTGCTCGCGTTTGCGGACCCATCGCGCGCACGCGCGGCCGGGAGCTGGACGGATATCGTCGCGCAGATGTGCGCGTGAGCAGCGGGCCCGGAGATTCATCCGGGGATCTCGACGACTCGTTTTGAGGTGCCGCAAGCATGAAGATACGTTCCTTGATCGCTGCAACACTGGTTCTTGTTGGCGCGGGCCTCGCACCGCTTGCCGCCGCGCAGAGCTGGCCAACCAAGCCGATTCATCTGATCGTCACGTTCCCCGCAGGCGGCGGCACGGACGTCGTCGCGCGCATCGTCGCTCCGAAGCTTTCGGAGGCACTCGGGCAGCCGGTGATCGTCGACAACCGTCCTGGCGCCGGCGGCATCCTGGGCACGGAGATCGCCGTGAAGTCGCCTCCCGATGGCTACACGCTGCTGCTGGCGGCGGCCGGGGCGACGACGATCGCACCGAACCTCTATCCCAAGGACAAGGTTCCGTTCGATCCCGTCAACGACCTGCAGCCCATCACCCTGATCGCGACCGTGCCGTTCATCATCACGGCCAATCCTTCGCTGCCCGTGACGAACCTGCGCGAGCTCATCGCGTATGCCAAGGCGAATCCTGGCAAGCTCAACTTCGGCTCCTCCGGCAACGGCGGCAGTCCGCATCTCGCGGGCGAATTGTTCGAGCGCGTCGCCGGCGTGAAGATGGTGCACGTGCCTTACAAGGGTCTCGCGCCCGCGATCGCGGACCTCCTGGGCGGTCAGATCCAGCTCGTGTTCGCCGACGTCGGCCTGGTCACCGCGCACGTGAAATCGGGCAAGCTGCGCGCGCTCGCGGCGACGAGCGATCAGCGCTCGGCATCGCTGCCGGACGTGCCGACTGCGGCGGAAGCGGGCCTGCCCGGCTATCGCGCGACAACGTGGTACGGTCTGGTCGCGCCCGCCGACATCCCCGCGGCCGTGCGCGATCGGCTCGCGAGCGAGATGCAGAAGATCGTCGCGATGCCCGACGTGCGCGCGCAGCTCGCCACGGCGGGCAACGAGGTGCCCAACATGAACATGGAACAGTTCAGCGCGCTCGTGCGCGAGGACTACAACAAGTGGCGCAAGCTGATCGCGGACATCGGCGGCATCAAGATCGATTGAAGCCGCTTCGCATCTGGTATCAGAGCCTGGTCGAAGCCGACCCCGGCTCGACCTACTTCGCCGGAATGCGCGAGCGCGCGCAGCGCATCGCGCGACCGGATACGGCCATCGAGTTCGTCGGGATGCCACCGGGCACCTACGCGGGTCGCACGCCGGCGGACGTCGTCGTGTATCCCTATCTCATGGCATTGCATCACCACTCGATTCTGGATCATGCCTATTCGGCACAGCAGCAAGGCTTCGACGTCTTCGTGATCGGTTCGGTGCAGGATCCGGCGATCGAGGAAGCGCGGAGCCTGCTGCGCATTCCGGTGGTCGGCTACGGCGAATCGGCGATGCACGTTGCCTGCATGCTCGGGCGCAAATTCTGCGTGCTCGTGTTCCAGCATCGCATGGACCAGATCATGGACATGCGCGTCGAGCGATTGGGGCTCGCGGCGCGAGCACTTCCCACTCGCGTGGTGCCGGCGAGCTTCGACGATGTTACGCATGCGCTCACCGAGCCCGATGCTCTCGTCGAGCGGTTCCATAAGGCGGCGGTGAGCGCGATCAACGAGGGCGCCGAGGCGATCATTCCCGGCCAGCTCTATCTGAGCGAGGCCCTCGCGCGTGCGGGCGTTCAGCGCATCGAGGACGTGCCTGTCATCGACGCGCTCTCGGTCACGATCAAGACGGCGGAGATGATGCACGACCTGGCGAGTCTCGGCATCACCGTGAGCCGACGCGGCGTGACCAACGCGCATCCCGACGAGGCGCTGATCGAGCACGCGCGCCGCATGCACGGTCGAGGCGAGCGTCGGGACACGTGAAGCCGCGCTCGTGAGCACGCTCGCCGAAGAGCTGGCCGGTTTCGTCGCCGGCCTTCGCTACGACGATCTCCCGGCCCCCGTGGTGGAGCGTATCCAGCTTCACGCGCTGGATCTGCTGGGCGTGTGTCTGCTCGGTGCACGGATGCCATTCGCGGACATGCTGCACGCCACGGTGTTGCAGCAAGGCGGCAAGCCCGAGAGCACGATCCTCGGGCGAGGTGGCGTGCGGCTGCCCGCGACTTCGGCGGCCCTGTTCCTCGGCGGTATCGCGCATGGCAACGAGTTCGACGACACCTATGCGCCGGGTCGTTGGCATGCGAGCGCGGCCACGCTGCCGGCGTTGTTCGCGCTCTCTGAAGCGCTTGCGGCCGACGGCCGGAGCTTCGTCACGGCGGTCGCGGCGGCGCTCGAGATCGGCTGTCGGCTGACGCGCGCGGCACCGGGCCTGATCGGCCGAGGCTTTCATTCGACCGCCACCACGGGCACGCTCGTTTCGGCGCTCGGCTGCGGGAAATTGCTTGGATTCGACGCGCAACGCCTCGCCGATACGCTCGGCATCGCCGGCTGCTTCGCCTCGGGCACGACGGAGTTCCTGAGCGATCCCGAAGCGTGGCCCAAGCGCATCCAGGTCGGCTATGCCGCACAGGGCGCGGTGCTCGCTGCACGCGCTGCGGCGAATGGGTTCAAAGGACCGCGCACGATCCTGGAGGGTCGCCACGGCTATTTCCATGCGCATGCAGGCGAAGGACAGTACGACCTCAACGGCGTTCTGCCGGGACTTGGCGAGGATTGGGAGATCCTCAAGATCTATCCGAAGCGCTATCCGTGCGACCACATCGCACAAGGCTATCTCGACTGCGCCATCGCGCTCGGACGCGAGCATCGGCTGCGCGCAGAGGACATCGATCGCGTCGAAGTCATCGTGCACCCGCTCGCGAAAGCGGTGATGTTCGAGCCGCATGCGCTGCGCTACGCGCCCTCCAATGGCTGGTCGGCACGATGGAGCATGCCGTTCAACATGGCGGTGGCCCTCGTCGACCATGCCGTGACCATCGATTCCTATACCGACGCGCGGGCGCGTGACGCGTCGATGCGGGCGCTCATGCAGCGGGTCTTGCCGCGCGAGGATGCCTCGCTGCCATTTCCACGCCACTATCCTGCCGCGCTCTGCGTGAAAACGCGCGACGGCCGTACGCTCGAGCGTCGCCAGATGCATGTTGCGGGGTCGCCGGAGAATCCGATGCCCGCCGACGAGTACGAGGCCAAGTTCATGCACAACGCTCGTCGGTGCCTGGACCTCGGCAGCGCGGACACTTTGCGGCGCCGGATGCGCGACCTGCCGGGCATCGCCGACATGCGCGAAGTTGCGCGGCTATACGCTGGAAAGGATCAAGCGTGACATCGAATTGGGATATCGAGACGGATTTCGTGGTCGTCGGTGCGGGCGGGTGTGGTCTCACGGCCGCCTTCGTCGCGGCGAGTCGCGGCGTGGAAGTGATGCTGCTCGAGAAGAATTCCCGCGCCCAATGCAATACCGAGATCGCCAGCGGGTCGATCGCTGCCGCAGGCACGCGGCATCAGCAGGCGCTCGGCATAAAAGACTCGCCCGAGTGCATGGCCGAGGATGTCCTGCGCAAGAACAAGGGCGACGCCGATGCCGCGATCGTGCATGCGCTTTGTCGGCGCGCGCGCGACGTCGTGCACATGATCGAAGACGAAGTGGGCTTGCCGCTCGAGCTCAACACCGATGCGGGCCGGGCGGGACAATCTTTCCTGCGCCTGCACAACCCGCCCGGTCGTACCGGCGATCGTCTCGTGCGCGCCTACCACGAGGCGCTCGCGCGTTTTCCGAACTTCACGTTCGCCGATCACACGCCCGGTGTGGGGCTCGTGACCAATCAGGAGGGCGCCGTCATCGGCGTACTGGCGGGCGACGAAGACGCGCCAACGCGCATCGGTGCGCGCAAGGTGCTCCTCGCAACAGATGGGTTCGGGGCGAACCGCGACATGCTGCGCCGATACATCCCGGCGGTCGCCGATGCCGAGTACATCGGCGCGCAGGGCAACACGGGTGATGGCATCCGGTGGGGTCTCGCGATCGGCGCTGCGGCCGACCACATGTCCGGTTATCAAGCGCATGGTTATGTGTGCGCGCGTTACGGTACACGGCTTGCACCCGAGATTCCGTTTCTCGGCGGCATCGTGGTCGACGCGAACGCGCGGCGCTTCGTGCGCGAGGACCAGGGCTATTCGGAGTTCGCGCCGATCGTGCTGGCGCAGCCCGGTGGGACGGCCATCGAGATCTTCGACCAGCGCATCTACGACGTGCTCGCTCCGACCATGCACTTCCAGGAAACGGTGGAGGCCGGCGCACTGCGCAAGGGAGACTCCATCGAGGAGCTCGCCGTTGCGCTGCATCTCGATCCTGGCGCGCTGCGCGCGACCATGGAAGCGTACGACGCGATCATTGCAAGCGGGCACGATCCCCTGGGTCGCGAGCTCATCGGTCCGGGTCTCGTGCCGCCGTACTACGGCGCCGTGATCACGGGCGCGCTCGCGCACACGCAGGGCGGGCTGCGTGTGGACACGCATGCGCGCGTGCTGCGCGAGGACGGCAGCATTATCCCGAACCTTTATGCAGGCGGCGGTTCAGCCGCGGGAATCTCCGGCGACGGGCCGGAGGGATACCTGTCCGGCAACGGTCTGCTGACCGCGCTCGGCTTCGGCTTGATTGCCGGCGAGCATGCGACTGCGATGTTGCGTGACGCGTCCATCGCGTGAACGTGGGTCAATCTGATTCGAAAGGAATGCACGTGAGATTGCTTGGCAGCATGATCGCAACAGTGGTCTTGTGCATCGTGACGCAGCTTGCGTGCGCGCAGGACTATCCGACGCATCCGGTCCGGCTGGTGGTCGGGTACCCCGCGGGCGGCGTGAACGACATCCTGGCTCGCGCGATCAGCCAGAGTCTGTCGGAACGCCTGGGTCAGCCCGTCGTGGTCGACAATCGACCCGGAGCGAACAGCGTGCTCGGCGCCGACTACGTCGCCAAAGCGGCACCGGACGGATACACGCTCTTCATGACCGGGACTCCGTTCGCGATCAACGCGAGCCTCTATCCGAAGCTTCCCTACGACACGCTCCGGGATTTCACGCCCGTCGGTCAGGCGGCGTCCGGCACGTTCCTTCTGGTCGTGAATCCTTCGCTGCCGGTACGTTCCCCGAAAGAGCTCGTTGCATATGCCAAAAGCCATGTGGGGCAATTGAACTTCTGCTCCTCCGGTCCCGGCTCACCGCCGCATCTCATGGGCGAGCTGCTGAATCAGACGGCCGGGCTCAAGATGGTTCACGTGCCGTACAAGGGTGCTGCACCGTGTGTGACGGATCTTCTCGGTGGTCAGGTGCAGCTCGCGTTCGAAGCGATGGCCCCGCTGCTGCCGCACATCAAGGCAGGCCGGCTCCGGGCGCTCGCCGTGATGAGCGACAAGCGCTCGGCCGTCTTGCCGGAATTGCCCACGATGGCCGAGGCGACGGGCCTCGAAGGTCTCACGGTCGACGCCTGGTACGGGATGCTCGCGCCGAAGGGAACGCCGCAGCCGATCATCGCGAAGCTCAACGGCGTGCTCCGCGAAGTGATGACCCTGCCGCAAGTCAAGGAGCAGCTTTCGGCGCAGGGCCTCGATCCTGCGACCGGATCGCCCGATCAGCTCGGGCGCATCCTCGAGAGCGATGTCGCGCGATGGGCCACGGTCGTCAAGGCATCGGGCGCGACGGTGCAGTGATCCGCTCGATCACTCGGGGTACATGGCGCGAAAGATTGGATCGCTTTCGAGATCGAACGCTCGGAGCGCATTGCGATAAAGCAGCTGCGGCAAAAGCTCCGGACGCCACGGTAATGCCATGAAGGCCTCGACGTAGCTATCGAGCGAGACCGCCGGATAGGCGGACCCGAACAGGAAGCGATCGCCGATCCCGTAGTGGCTCGAGTTCACCGCCTTCACCCAATCCTCCGTGCCCATGTCGAACAGATAGGAATCAGGCGACATGTACACGTTCTCGCGCCGAGCGGCGACGATGATCGCCTCGCGCACGAAGGGATAGCAGCCGTGGCTCGCGATGATGCGAAGCTGCGGGAATTTGTCGGCAACATGGTCCAGATGACGCGGGTTCGCGTAATCGATGTTGCGTCCTCCCGTCGGCCCGGAGGTCTGCGGCAGCACAGCCATGTTGCACTCGAGGCACTTCTCGTAGATCGGATCGAGCCGCGGGTCGTCGATGTCGCAACCCGGCGAATGCCCCGGCTCGATGAACACCGCGCGCAGCCCGAGTCCGCGGCAACGCTCGATCTCCGCGAGCGGATCGTGGAACACGCCGCCTGCATCGATGCCGGCCACGCCGATAAAACGGCCGGGGTGGTCCGCCTGCAGTTGCGCCATGAGGTCATTCGACATCGTGCGATCCGGCATGTCGATACGACCAATTGGGATCGTCGGATTGTTGCCGCACACCGAGACAGCGGTGGTGACGCCGCAACGGTCGATTTCGCGAAAGAAATCTTCCGGCGTCGCCGAGCTCCGGATGCCCCGCAGCTGCGCAAGCTTGTCGAAGAAGGCCCCGGCTTCCGGGATGGTGATGCGGCAACGTGCGTCGATGATCATGAGTCGATGGGTCGGGAATGGGGAGAGGAGTCGAGGCGGGCGAGGAGGTGCGGATGAGAATCGCGGTGCTGGACGATACGCTGCGGGTCATCCGGCGCATGCCGGGCTTCGATCGACTACGCGATTATGATGTGAACGTCGTGCACGAGCATGTCGCGGAGCCACGCGCCCTCGCCGAGCGCATCGGTGCCGTCGAGGTGCTGCTGCTGAACCGCGAGCGGACACCCATCACCCGCGAGCTCCTCCAGTTGCTGCCGGAGCTGAAGCTTATCAGCCAAACGGGACAGGCGATTCCGCACATCGACGTGCCGGCGTGCACGCGACGCGGCATCGTCATTTGCGCCGGGGGCCGAGCTCCAATGGCCACGGTGGAGCTGACGTGGGCGCTTATCCTCGCTTCGCGGCGGCGCATCGTTCTCGAAGCGCAGGCTGCACGTGAAGGCCGGTGGCAGACGGGACTCGGCACCACCGTGCGCCAGCGCACCCTCGGTATCTTCGGCTACGGCACGATCGGCCGCGCCGTGGCGCGGATCGCCCCCGCGTTCGGCATGCAGGTGCTCGTGTGGGGACGCGATCGTTCGCTGACGCGTGCGTGCGAGGACGGCGTTGCCGTCGCCTCGAGCCAGGAAGACCTGTTCGCACGCTCGCAGATGCTGACGCTGCATCTGCAGCTCAACGAAGGCACTCGCGGCATCGTTCGCCGCGCGCACCTCGATCTCATGGCGCCTGCGTCGCTGCTCGTGAACACCAGCCGCGCTGGTCTCATCGAGCCGGGGGCGCTGCTCGCCGCTCTTGCTGCCGGCTGTCCCGGCCACGCCGCTCTCGATGTCTTCGATCGCGAGCCCCTCGATCAAACCGATCCGTTGCTGCACATGAACAACGTGCTCTGCACGCCGCACATCGGCCATGTCGAGAGCGACGCCTACGAGCATTTCTTCGGGATCGCGATCGAGCAGATCCTGGCGTTCGCGGCGAGTGCGCCGATCAACGTGATGAATCCCGACGCGGTAGACGCCAGCCGAACCGGATGGCCATGAAGCGCAAGCCAATGCAAAGGCCTGCGCCCACGATCGTGCTTGCGAGCGGCTGAACGTCCAGCACGTGTCCGGCCGCCACGACGGCAGCGCACGCGAGCGCCGCCAGCGCATAGAGGTCGGCGCGCAGCACGGTTGGTACCTCGTTGACGAGCACGTCGCGCAGCATGCCGCCTCCGATGCCCGTCAGCATGCCCAACAGCGCAGCCATCATGGGGTTGAGTCCGTGGATGAGCGCCTTTTGCGTGCCCGCCACTGCGAAAAAGGCGAGGCCCACCGCATCGAACCAGAGGACGGGATTGTTCAGTCTCGCGATGAGCGGGTAGGCCCACCACGTCAGCACACCGGCCAGAACCGATACTCCGATATAAGTCCAGTCGGCGATCGCTGCGGGAGGGACTGCTCCGATCAGGAGGTCGCGCGTAATGCCGCCCGCGTTACCCGCGGCGAAGGACAACACCATTACACCGAAAATATCCAGGCGATGCTTGACCGCGGTCGCCGCGCCGCTGAGGGCGAACACGAACGTGCCGCCGAGGTCGAGCACCAGTGACAACGTATGGAGCATCGGTCTTCTCGCTTGATGCCAAAACGTGGAAAGACGATCGGCAGCGCAACCGCTCAGGCGGCGGCCAGCCACGCGCTCGCCGCCACGACGAGCGCTTCCACGCCGGTCTCCAGCGTCGGATGGATTACAGGAGCGAACAAGGGGCTGTGGTTGACCGGAAGCTCGTTGAGCCGACCGGCCTCCTTGGCCTTGGCATATTGCTCAGGGTCGGTGCCGCCGATGAACCAGAACACCGAGGGAACATGCCACTCGGTGCCGAACGACCCGAAGTCCTCGCTGGCGGGCGCCGGGCCGGTGGCGCGCACGCGCTCTGCCGAAAAATGCTGTCGGAATGCATCAGCGACGCGCGTGGCCGCCTCCGCGTTGTTCACGTTGAGAGGGTAATGGTCGAGAATGCTGATCTCCGGCTTCCGAGGCGCTCCGGACGCTGCGGCCTCGGCATTCACTATGCGTTCGATCGCGGCGAGAACATGCTTGCGCACACCCTCGTCGAAGGTCCGGACGTTCAGCTTGATGATGGCTTCGTCGGGAATGACGTTTTCCTTGGTGCCCGCTTGCAGAGCCCCCACCGTCACCACCGCCGCATCAGCGGCTGCGACTTCGCGGGAGACGATGGTTTGCAAACGCATCACCGTTGCCGCCGCCATGACGACCGGATCGATGCTCGCCTGCGGCATCGACCCATGTGCGCCGCGCCCGAACAGGCGGATCTGCAAGCTGTCGGCAGCTGAAGTGATGGCGCCGGTGCGTCCGGCGAGGACGCCCGCCGGCCCCGGCATCACGTGCTGACCGAGGATCACGGCAGGTTCAGGAAAGCGCTTGAAAAGGCCATCGTCGATCATGGCCTGCGCGCCCTCGGCGGTTTCTTCGCCTGGTTGAAACACTGCCATGAGCGTTCCGCGCCACGCGTCTCGTGCCTGCGCAAGCAGGGTCGTTGCGCCCACGAGCCACGCCACGTGCATGTCATGGCCACACATGTGTCCGACCGGCACCCTGTTGCCTTCACGGTCCTTCATCGTTGCCTTGCTGGCGTAAGGCAGTCCCGTCGCTTCCTCGATGGGCAGCGCATCCATATCGGCGCGCAGCATCACCGTGGGGCCATCGCCGTTGCGCAGGAGACCGACGACCCCTGTCTTCCCGATGCCGGTCGCCACTTCGTAACCCGCCGCCGCGAGCCGCTCTGCGGCCAGCTTGGCGGTCCTCGTCTCCTGCATCGACAATTCCGGATGCGCGTGCACATCCGTGTAGAACGTCTCGAGTTCTGGCAGCAGATGGGGGAGATTCGCCAGCGCGGCGTTGGAAGAATGCGTTTCCTGGTTCATGTGCGATGCCTTTCTAACGTGACGGTGCGATGTCGCTTGGGATGGTGGCGTTGCAGCGCAAACGGAGCAGCCATCAATCCTTGCGGGATTCCTTCGCCTGTCGAGCGGAATCGGCCGCGATGAGGTGCGTGACATTCGCCGGTGACAGCAGCAGCGCCTCGACCCTTTGTTGCAGCACGCGGTCGGTTTCGGTGACGCGCTCATGCTGGCGCAGATGCTCCACCCAAGACTCGACCAGAAATGTCTCGACGTAGCGTCCTGGTTGGGCCGCGTCTTCGAAAATACCCCATGCGTACGCGCCATCTCGACGCCGCTCGCGGCCCAGGCGCTCGAGCGCCTCGAGGAAGGCTTCGCCATTGCCCGGCGCCACGCGGTAGTCGACGGTCACCATCACCGGCCCTGCTTCGGGCTCGAGGTCTTCGGCTACGACGGGAGTGGGCCAATGCATCGACGGCGTCAAGTCGAGGCGTGCGCCCGTCTGCAGCTTCGCGTGCCAGGTGAGCGGAATGCCAAGCAAAGCGCCGACCGCGGCGGCGATGTGCGCAATGGGCAGCCCGACGAGCGCGGCGACCTCGCCCCACACCACACTGCCGAGCGTCAACGCGCCGAAGAACACCGTCACATACATCGCGAGACCGCGTCCGCGCACCCACTCGGGAAGCGCAAGCTGTGCGGAGACGTTCAAGCTCGACAGCGTTGCGATCCAGCACGCGCCTGCGAGCAGGCTCGCCAATAATGCCGTGGCGGTCTGGTGCGCGATGCCGAACAGGACGAGTGCCACAGCGGTGCCCGCCGTGCCTGCGACGACCATGCGATCCGCGCCGAGCTTTGCTGCCAGGTGCGGCAGCACGAACGCGCTTCCCAGCGCACCCGCACCAATGGCGCCGAGCAGAACTCCGTATGTCTGCGCACCTCCCGCGATCTGTGTCCTGGCAACCAGTGGCAACAGCGCCCAATATGCGCTCGCGAAAAGAAAGAAGGCCACCGCGCGAAGCAGCGTTGCGCGCAGCGGCGGATTGTTGCGCGCGTAGCGGATACCGGTGCTGATGGCGCTCGCGAAGCGTTCCGAGGGAAGCCGCCGCACCGGCCTGGGCGGCGGACGCCACCACTTCAGCGCGCCAATCGTTCCGAGGGTGCTGAATGCGTCGATCCAGAAGGGCGCCGCGATGCCGAATGCGGCGGTGATGACGCCGCTCAAGGCGGGACCGACCGCGCGGCTGATGTTGATGCCTACGCTGTTCGCCGCGACCGCGCCAGGCAGGTCCTCGCGCGGAACGAGTTGCGGAACGATCGACTGCCAGGAGGGCGCTTCAAGGGCGCTGCCGACGCTCACGAGAAACATGAACGCCAGGAGAAGCACCGGGGTGACCCGGTCGAGGCTCACCAACGCCGCGAAGACGAGCGACAGCGCGAAGATCGCGATTCCGTTGGCGATGAGGAAGAGGCGCTTGTCGATCATGTCGGCGAGCGCTCCCGCGGGCAGTGCAAACAGGAAAAGCGGGAGGCTCGCTGCAACCTGTACCAGCGACACCATCAGCGGATCCGAGTCCAAGCTGGTCATGAGCCAGGCCGCCGCCGCGCTGTACATCCAGCCGCCGGTATTGGAGACCACGGTGGCGGTCCAGATCACGGCGTACGTGCGGTGTCGGAAGGGAGCCCAGGGAGAGGAGGGCGTCGGCCGATCGAGAGCGTCGTGACGGAAGTGCACGCGAGTCAGGTCGATGGGCGAGCGCCCACCGTGGCAGCAGGGAGGCGGTGTCGACGCCGGAGCCCCTTGTCACGAGCTCCGATATGACCGGCGGTGCGGTGTATACCGTGGCAAGTGCGCAGCAACGATCAATTCCAGCGTCCTGTGCTGCCGGCCACGCTGTAACGGCCCGCGCCGAGCAGCGCGATTGCAATCGGAACCGTGAGATACAAGCCCTGCAGCTCGAGCGCCCATCCGCCCTCGGGGGAGAGCTGCAGGAGCTGGCCCGTGTGCACCAACAATATCGCAATGATCATGTTGATGGCGATCACGAGCGCCGCCGCGCGCGTCCAAAGGCCTATGACGACGAGGAGCGGAGCCAGGACCTCGCCAACATAGACAAGGTATCCGAACGGATCGGGAAGTCCCGCCTTTTCGACGACGTCGAGAACGAAGCCAGGGCCGCCGCGAATCTTGCTGATGCCGTGCAACAGAATGAGCAAGCCGAGACTGAGGCGCAACAGCAATCTGCCAACGTCGCCTGCTGCATCCGTGGTTGCAAGCCGGTCCGTCGCCGCACGTTCCATCGTGAACCTCCCCTGTGTGGGCCAGTTCAGATCAGGGCTGCTGCTACCCCGAGGCCGATCTTCTTCGCACCATGCGCCAGAATGGGCGATCCCGCAAGCTCGCGATCCACTGGCAAGCGCCACCCGATGCAGGCGGCTTCAAAGTATGCACCACGGTCGCCTTGCGGACCGCTTACAGCCGCGCCACGGATTTCGCGTGACGTCGCGTACCTGTGTCGGATTTCGATTGCCATATCAGTCGGATTCCAGTGTCGCTTATTATGCTCATATTGCGTTGACTGCTGAGGATGGACTCGATGACGAACGTGCTCACGGTGGTGGCAGAGGTACGCGCGGCGAAAGGCAAGGGCGATGCACTGGCCGCGCTCTTGACCGAGCAGGCTGCGGCAGTCAGGAAGGCGGAGCCGGGCTGCCTCGTCTATCGTGCTCATCGGTCGACCGATGACCCGGAGTTCTTCTGCTTTTACGAGATGTATGTCGACGATGCGGCCTTCGAGGCCCATCGCAAGGCGCCGCACCTCGCCGCGTACCGTGAACGCCGCGAGAGAGAGGGACTGACGCAAGGTGCGGTCAAGGTGCAGATCTTCAGATCATTGACCGAATGAGCTGCCCGGCGCAAGGACGACGCATGAATAGAGCATTGGTGTGGTTGCGCGCCATGCTGGCAGCGGTTTGCGCCGTTGTCGTGAGCATCGCGTTTGCGCAGGAAAGCTATCCGACACGTCCCATCGTGATCGTCGTCGCATGGCCTCCCGGGAGTGCCATCGATGTCGCGATGCGTCATATGATCGAACCGCTTCGGGCGGAGCTCGGCCAGCCCATCGTGGTGGAAACTTTCCAGCACATTGGGATCCTAAGCTTAGAATTCCACGTGGACAAGTTGTCGC
>JADMIO011246931.1_pt1 | contig 18554 bp, 23 predicted proteins | sample 8958161 | NCBI WGS metagenome assembly JADMIO01 (sample SAMN16585339, study PRJNA669376) | soil metagenome | isolation source: Crop rotation soil | place: USA: Cullars Rotation, Alabama | collected 2011 | reverse complement strand
CGCCCCGCCGTTTAAGGCGCTGATCCGCAACCCCATCAACGGGATGCGCGTAGTCGTCGGAGCCGCCCACGACCCCAGGTCAACACGACTGGTCATCGCCAGGTTCGCGCCACCAGGGATCGCCTGCCGGTGATCTTGGTGATTGAGGTCGTAGTAGAACATGTTGACGTTGTTCGAGGTCTGAGTCGGCTTGATCGCGAGGCGATAAGTGGTGTTTGCTAGGCAGGTGATCTCGCCGCCCCAGGCCCGCTTCAGCCAGGATCGGCCGAGTTGCGCGAATTGGTTCGCGTCGATGCTGCGAGTTCCGTTTGTCATCGCCGAAGTGCCATCATAGAGCACCACATCGAAATCCGCGTTGTTGGCGTCTGCAGAGACATAGACATAAAAACCGTCGGTCTTCCAGGGGAATGGGTAGTTCAACTCCAGCGCGTACTCATCCGCCCCACCCGTGTTCTGCTTGAAGCCCAGACTACCGAGCGCCGATGAAGGGATGGTGCCGGTAAAGCTTCCGAAGGTGCCGTCGTCAAACTCCAGCAGGATATCACCCGGACCCGACGCAACCCAAGAAGCGCCCCCGAAGACCGCACTCCCGCTCTGGTCCTGGGCTTCCCCAAAGCGCTGATAGCTGGACACGACGTAAGAATCGGAGCCTAACCGTCCAGCCCCGTCAAACTCCCAAACCGCCGCCAGCAGATCGCCGTGATTCACGGCTCTTACCGCCGACAGAGCCCCGCTCCGATACCATGCGCCTGAAACCGGGTCCGCAGTAGGGATCGTGTAGGTCTGGTCTTGCGTGCCGTCTGGACGAAAAACCGGGCCGTTTGCAGCGTCCACGTCTTGCAGGGAGAACACGAGCACGCTGCCGCCCGCTTTGGTGATGTTGCCCCACCTCCAATGGACTCGCGCGATGTTCTTCGGGCCGCGGTTGGGCGTGCGCACCTCGCCGATAAAGGCGATTTTCATTCCCGTCGCGTTTATCAGCGCGTTCGTGCTGTGCGCGCCCAAGCTAATGTCGGGCATTTCCGGCAACCACAGCCCCGGAGGAGCCGCTACCCAACTTGCGCCCGAGGCTGTCGCTCGCGGCCGTCCGTTGATCGTCGGCATCAGGACATCCTCGCGAAGCCGAGTTCGGCCGTAAGGTCGGTGCTGTTCGCGGCGTAGTCCGGAGCACTCACCGCCACGATCACCATGTAGAGATTGGTGGTGGCCGGGCCGAGTACCGGCCCTTCATCGATCTGGTACTGCACCACCGCCTTCGCCGCACCCTGGATGGTCACCCAATCTGCCGCAGCGACCACCTGGATGCCAACCAGCGCTCCCATGTCCGCCGTGCTCGGGGCCACCGCAGCGTTGTCCGTGTAGGTGCCGGCGGGGCTGGAACGGAAGAAGAGGATCTGCAGGTCGGGCTTGGCGTTCTTGTCGTCCTTCAGGACGATGGAGCGGAGCGAGACGGGGGAGCCCGAAGCCAGCGGGGCGGCGAGAGCGATAATGCCGCCAATCACGTCGCCAGCCGAATAAGCCGTGTCGGTCGTCGTGATGGTCGGCCGCAGTACCAGCCCGTCTTCGTAGGCGATTAGCGCGTCCGTATCGACTTCCAGCGCCCACTTCTCGGTGCGCAACTCCCCCGCCGAATTGGTCTGCAGCGCCGTGTGACTGCCGTCCGCAGAGCCCGAGAGCGCCCCGGGGGTGTCCTTGCGGACGGCTTCCGCCAGAACGCCGGTTTCGCCGGAGGCGTAGGGCGAGTCGGTGGCTTTTCCGAGGTCGGTAGCGGCGGTGCCGGTAACCGTGACCGTGTGAATCTGAGAAGGCGTCTCGACCGCGTGCTCCTCGATCACGATGGTCCCGCTCGTGAACGCCGAGCAGCGCACCCGGGCGTGGGTCATCCCGCCGATGTCCGGAATGACGTAGGTGCCGTTAGCCGTGATGGACGAGACGAAGGTTAGAGCGTTCGGATCGAAGAACCGCACCCCCACCCACGTCCCCCCGCTCACCACCTGTGCATCCGCGCCGCCATTCGGGCTCACCTCGACCACCAGGGTGCCTACCCAGGTCCCGGTGACGTTGACCGAAAGGCTTTTGCGGGTGCCGATGGGAATCTCGACCGACCCTACGTCGGTGAGACTCTTATTGACCCCCGTTCCCAGCCAACTACTCATCTCGGTGCTCCCATCCGTCGCGTGCGATAGCTAATGCCCGGCTGGGCGTCGATAACCTGGGTCTGCCAGCGGCGCTTGGCCTGCGGCAGCAACTGCGAAAGGCTGGCCTGGTTGGCGTTGGCTCGGGCTAACGCTGCCTGGCCTAAAGGCGGCTGTTCCCCCGACCGCAGCATGTTCCACTGCCACGCCGCCCGCTCCACGACCAGCATCTGGTCGCCTTCGGACAGAGACGGGGCGGCGGTGCTGCTCGTCGCCAGGGTCGCTCCCTGCGCGTAGTAGCGGACGGTCAGCGCCGAGTCTGTGGAGACGGCGGTGGAACTCGGCGGCGGGTAGAGGATCAGCTTCCGCCCCTGCACCGCATACTCGCGCAGCACGTCCACCGAGGCGCTACCTCTCCAATCGACCCCGGCGCGGTCCCACTCGAAAACGGATGAGCCTTTCAGCCGGACCCCGTTCCACTCCACAAAGAGCAGAATGAGGGCATCGGAAGGCAGTGCCAACTCCATCACGTCCGCCGTCAACGCCAGTGTCGTGGTGTCAGTCGTAACGCTCAGGTCCAGTTCCGCGGCCACCCACTCCCAGGCGTGTTGCAGGAAATCCGATAGCTCGCGGTCTGGGGCCTCGCGGATGTCCGGGTTCCCGATGCGCTTTCGCATCCCCCCGCAAAGCTGGTCGAGCGTGAACTGGCTCATTTGCCCACCTTGCGGAACCCGTAATGCTTCGCCGCCCCCTGCGCCCGCTGCTCAAACAGTTCCATGAACTTGGAAGCCCGGGCGAAACTCCCGTCCAGCCCGTGCGCGATCAGCCATGCCGCCGCGCCGTGGTAGATCGGGATGCGGTGGTGCTGGGTGCAAAGCTGAGCAAAGGCGGTAGTGGCGTAAGCGACGGGGGTGGAAACGTAGCGGATGGTCGGCTTCGGCGTGGTAACGTTGGGCTTCGGCCAGAACGAGATGGTCCGCCCCGTCACGAAGTAGTCCGTCGGGCTCCCCGCCGCTGTCTGCCGCCATTCCGTGTAGTTGCGGCGGAAGTGCTCCTCGTCCGCTTCCTTCATGAAAGCGCCGTTCCACTCGACCCACAAAACCTGGGCGCAGTCCGTGGGCAGCGTGTAATCCTGGGTGCCGGAAACGAAGGTGATAGAGCTGGAGTCGTCCGTAATGTGGTAATCAATGAGATCGTTGAGAGCCTCTTGCCCGCCGTCGATCCACGTATCCACCTCGGTGTCCGCGACGACCGTGGTGTTCGGCTCGGTAACCAACCGACGCCACATCGCTCGCCCCTCGGCCTGGGTCATCGTCCCGCCTCACTGTCCGGCGTCCCGGGATCCCGGTCGCGTTCGCCGTGCGCCCAGACCCTACTGCGGTAGGTCCCGCCCTGCAGGACGACATCGCGGACGTGCATCAGCCGCCCGCCCACCGTCTCCACGTAGGGCCCAACGGCCGGCAGCTTGTACGAACAGCCTGGAATGGTCTGCCGCAGGAACTCGCGGGAGATGCGGCGGGGGCGGATGTAGCGGGAAGCCATCAGGCAGTCCTCAAGTCAGGGAAAGGGATCACCCAGCGCCCGGCGTAGCCCGCCTCGCGGCGCAGCACGTCCTCGGCGTAGTTCCAGCAGCAGAGCAGGGCTTTCGAGGCGGCGGGGGGCAACTCGTTCATCGGGCGGATCGGCACGTTCACCCCCGGCACCCACTTGCCCACCTTCTCGGGCGTAGTGTCGTAAAGAGCGGTCGGCCGTATCCCGCTCCAGTTCAACAGCACGGTCGCCTTGGCCGGCGCTCCGTAGCCGATGCACTCCCCCTCGCACAACTCCCGCAGTCGGGTCCGATGCGCTTCCGCCTGCTCTTGCAGCCGGTCCCACCGCCGCGACCAGTCCAGTGAGTCCTCCATCTCCAGCATCCCGAGCCACTCGTTCGGGCTATCGCCCTCGAAGACGATCTCCGCCCGCCGGCCCTTCCAGTTGGCCTTCCGCGGGTCGGTAATCAGCCGCCGCGCGAAGATGCGGAGTGTGCCCCCGTGGACCGCCAGCGGCTGCACCCGCCGGACCGCGAAGCCCGTTTCATAGAGAAGCCGCTCGATGACCGTGGCCGTGAAGTAGTGGCTATGTTCGTGGTACGCCTGATCGTAAGTAAACGCCCCGGCGAAGGGGAACTCCAGCACCAGCAGCCCGCCGTACGGCAGCAGGTCTCGCGCCCCTTCCAGCAGTTCCCTCGGGTCAGGACAATGAGCCAGGACGTTAGCCATTACCACCGCGCCCGCCGGCCCGTGCTCCGCCATGATCTCCGCGGCCGTGGCTCGGTTAAAGAATTTCGCAATCGTCCCGGGCACGTCGCGGGCCACACTCGACGGGTCCACCCCCAGCACCTTTAGCCCCGAGCAGTGCTTGGTCTCAGCCCCACCCAGCGCCCGAAGCAGCGTCCCGTCGTTACTCCCGACTTCCACCACGAAGCGGTTCAGCCCGCCCATCCAGGTCGGCAGGACTTGGCCCAGCAGGCCGAAGTGCTCGACCATCGGGCGGTTCGCGCCGGTGCGGTAAACGTAATCCGTGAACAGCGCTTCCGGCGGGACCGTCTCCGCCAACTGCAGATGCCCGCAGCCCGTGCAGTGCCCCAGCCGCAGCGGATAGGTCGCCGCTTCGCCCGGACGGTCCAGCAGGCCGTTTGCCAGCGGCTGCCGCCCCAGGTCCAGCACGATCTGCAGCGAGGAGCCGCAGAGGGTGCAGGCAGGCGAAGAAAAAGCCGTCCCGGTGGGGGACGGCTCGGTGAGCGCTAGGGTCATCGTTCAAGCCGCCTGCATTAACGCCAATCGTTCTTCGGGACTCAGCGGCCCGTGCCACGCCTGCACCACCGCCCGCGGTGTCTCATTCACGCCGATCGTGCTGTTCCAGCGGGCGTGCAGCACTTCCACGCCGCTCCAGTTCCGCGCTTCCAGCAGTTCGTTCAGGATCTGCTGCTCCTGCCACGGGTGCTCCCGCTGCAGGTCCCAGACCCGACCGAACAACTCGTGCAGCCAGGGTTCGTTCCGCAGGTAGATCGCGCCGGCGTTCAGGTGGTAGGGTGGCCCCGGATGATCGACCAGGCCCAGGTCCCACCGCAGCGCCGTCCGCAGGTCCGTCGCCGGATCCACGATCAGCGCGTCCGCATCCAGCCACACCACTGTTCGGTAGCCGGCCCGGAGCGCCGCCTGGATGAGCAGTACCTTGTCCCACACCGGATGCCGCTCCGTCTGCTGCGGCTCGTATTCCGGGCGGTAGTCGAAACCCCAGCGCTCGCAGTAAGCGCGATGCCGGGGCTCGGACCATTCCAGCAGCGGCCGGTGGAGATTGCTCCCCGCCTGCAGCAACACCGCGTCACGCACGGGAGACTACGGCTACGAACATTCCATTCCACCACGACTCAAAGTGGTTTTCTCCCGCGCTCGGCAGGTGCCGCGACCACTCCACTTTTAGCCCGGCCGCCTCTAACCCATCTTTCACGCCGCGCTGCACGTCCAGCCAGTCGTAGTCATCCACCAGCAGCAAAAAGGACTCTTCGAGGCAGGGCAGGTAATAGCCCATCGCGTCCCGGGTCGCCTCATACCCGTGGTCGGCGTCGTAATAGTACCAGTCGTGTTGACCGGATGGGCTGGCAGTAAAGAGGTCCGCCACGCACAACTCGGTGATCGCGCCTGGCTTCCGAAATCGCCGCCAATTCGCTTCGGTCTGCCGAACATCGCCGTTGAACTGGCTGAAGTTGTCCACCCCCGCCACGCGCTCCACATCGCCGGTGAGCGCGCAGCACGAAGTCGCTCCGTGCAGCACCCCCACCTCCAGCAGCGCCTTCAAGGTCGGACCCTGCGCCAGCCGGCAAAACAGCAGCCGCACCTTCAGGGAACAGAGTCCGCCCACCTCAAGTAAGCTTATGGGCAACACCACCCGGTCGGCTTCCACGTCCCGCACCGCCGCCTCGGCGTGCTCAATGAGAGCTTGCACTCGCTCTACTCCCACGCCCCCGCCTCCACTCTCTCGCGCCGGGCCGCAATCCATTCCTGCATCACCGCCGGATGCTCCATCGGGATCGGCGCAAACTCGCTCTCGTCCGGCACCAGCGTCTTCCAGTCCACCCGCTGCGTTTCTCGGCACGCCTCGATCTGCGGATCCGGCTCCCAGCCATACAACTTCGCCATATTGGCCTGCCGGTCCACGAAGGCTCGCCCGGGCCGCACGTAGCAATAGTGCCAGAGCGCTACGTGGGCGCGCGCATCCAAGCGCGGAGTGCGGTGCGGGTCATAACCCTGCGGGATCCCCAGGTGGGTGGCGTCTCCGTGCGAGCAGATGTGCGGGTACAGGTCCCGCCGCGCCAGCCGCACCACGTCGCAGGGCCAGCGCTCCCGGTTACGGTTCACCCGATCGAAGCGCCCGTAGAAGTTCAGGCGCTCCAGCAACACCCACGGGTGCGTGTCCTGCCGGCACAGCGCCAGCAGCGTCTCTAACTGGCTCTCATGCACCACCTCGTCCGCCTGGAGCGCCAGGTGCCACTCTCCGCGGCACTGCTCGATGGCGAAGTTGGTGGCGTCCGAGAGCGCATAACAACCGCGCCCCTCATCCCACCAGTCGCGGCGGAAAATCTCGACCTTGCCCGGGTGGTCCTGGGCGATCTGCCCGGCCAACTCCCACGTCCCGTCCCCGCTGTCCTGCGCCACCAGCACGATCTCGTCGGCGATGGGGGCCACGGAGGCGATGGCCTCGCGGGCGGGGTAGTCGAACTCCACCGCGCGGTGCAGCGGCATGTGGACAGAGAGGAAGGGGCGGCTCATGCGCGCTGGAAGCAAGAACGCGACTTCTGCGCCACCGGACTGGTTGCTCGCCGCCTCAACACCGGAGCATCCGCCTGCGGCGTCAACTCCGCGATCTTCGCCGCAACCCACGCGCCGCTCACCCAATCCAAACAGTGCGTCTCGGGGCACTGGTCCCGGTACTGGCAGGGGAAGCAGGGGGCCTCGCCTTCAAAGCCGACCGCCTTGCCCGCCAGCGGTAACCGGGCGCTCATCGGAGCCGCCGCGCACACGTTCACAATCGGCTTGGCGAAGGCCGCGGCGATGTGCAAGAGCCCGGAATCGACCCCCACAAACCCATGACAGTGCTCGATCAGCGCCGCAGCTTCGTGCAGGTCACGGGTTGAGCCCGTCAAATCCAGCACCCGCGGATGCCGGTAGAACCGCGCATCATCCGCAGAAGCGCCTTTGCTCCCTAACGGCGGCTGGGGCGCGCTGTCCAGCGCCACGAGCCGGATGGACGGCGGGAGCGCTTCGGCCAGCTCCAGCCAGCGCTTCGCGTCCCAATTCTGCTTGTCCCGCGTCCCGCTCCGCAGCCCCGCCGCCACCAGCGTTCCCGGCTCCCACGCCAGCAGCTTGCCTGCCTGGTCCCGGTGCGCTTCCGTCAGGTGGAAGTCATACGGCTGACCGTCGAACTCCACTCCTGCACGAGCGCAATACGCCTTGACCGGATGCTCCCAGGTTTGGGTTCTCTGGGGAACCTCGTAGGCTCCGGTCAAATCCACAATCCGCGAGTAGTTCTTCGGGTCGATCCCGCCTTCTACCCGCGCGTCCACGTAGCGATTACCCGCCAGCACCTTCCCCGCCTGGGGGTGGGTGTAGACGTGGAGCCGGCCGAGGGGCTGTTCGCGTTTCAGTGCTCGCAAGATCGGCGTGGTCATCAGGATGTCGCCTGACGCCGCCCACCGGATCACCAGCGTTCTCTGTCCCAGCCCCAGGTTCAAATAGCGCTCCCGGATGAGGTCCTGATGGCGCTTGATCGTCGGGTTCAGGTTCATCCCGGCGCTGGTCTTCTGCCCAAAGTGCTCGACGCAGTGCGGTTCGAGCACCGCGTCATACCCCGCCAGCCGCGCCCGCAGCGCCCAATCGGCGTCGTCGCAGTAGGACGGGAAGAAGGTTTCGTCCCACTCCCCGGTCTTCGTCCACACCTCCCGCTGAAACGCCAGCGCGTACCCTTCCGGCACGTCCATCCAACGCGGATCCCCGGTACATCCGAGGTAATCCCCCGCCTGGTTCCACGAGTTGCCGGTCTGCGCGGCCATCCCCCGGATGTAGGTCGCCGCCGCCAATCGCTGCAGCCCGTGTGGGTGCACGATCATGTCGTTGTTGAAGAGGGCGATGATCTCGCCGCTGCTCGCCTTCACCCCCGCGTTGTAAGCGGCGGGCACCCCCCGGTTTTCGGGGAAGGCGATCACCTGAAGATCGTTCCGCTTTGCCCACTGCGTCGTCTCCGCGCACCCGTTGGAGACGAGGACCAGGTCATAGGGGCAGCCGGCGTGCTCTTGCAGCGACTTCACCAGCCCCTGCGTGTAGCTCAGTTGCCCGTAACAGGCCACGATGACGGAAACCCGCGGCAGCACAGCGGGGGCGGAAGGCCAGAAGGCCCGTTCCTCGTGCACTGCCGCGGATTGACTTGCCGTCCAGATGCGGACGGGCATTAAGCCCGTTCGCCTCCGACGATCACACCGTCGATCAACACTTCCGGCTGGGTTGTCCCACTCGCCTTCAGCGCCCAAACCAACGGCTGGAGGTTGTTGGCCCCAAAGCTCGGGGAGTTGATTCCGAACTTATCTTCCAGCGTCCAGGTTTTGCACAGGCCGTTCTTGTCGATCAGCCCGTAGTACAGCCGGCCGTTCTTCCCGCGCTCGATCACGTACCAGTACCAATCGCCCGCGGTGATGGTCGGGCCGAGCGCCTTATCATCGGTGTCGGTGGTCCCATCGTCCGCCTCGGCCAGCAGCGCGGCGCTCGCGTCCTGCCTGAACCACACGTTTCGCGTGATCCAGTCCGGCGTCACCGGGTCGTTGGCAATCGCCGACCCCAGCCCCACAATCACCACCTCGTTGGCGGCCATCGTGTGCACGGTCTTCACCCTCGCCGCGAAAAGGAACGGGAGGTTCCCCTGCACGTAGAGGTTGTCGTTCATCGACCAGACCAGCGACTCCGCCTCGGAAGTGGCCGCCGCCTTCATTTGCAGGACGCCACCAGTAGCGTTCGCCACCAACGCCTTGGTCGGAGAGCCCGACGGGCTGTGGTCGTAAATGGTGAAGTGCTCGTCCGACTGGAGAGCGTCTACCACGAAGTCCTCGTAGTACCACCACCAGTTGGGAAACGCCTGGAACAACGTGGGCGCGTGCACGTCCAGAGTCTGCCCGTCCGCCCGCGAAATCGTCCGGAGCGGGAACCGGAAATCGCTTCCCCCAGCACCCTGATGCTTCAGGATGGACATTGAGGTGCCTCCTATAAAAGAAAAAGGCCCCCGCCATAGAGACGGGAGCCCGAGAGTTCAGTTGAGGGGTGAACCTAATCAGTCCACCACGTCCCGGTTGGATCAACCAACCCGTGCGCCTCGCGGTACCGGCCCACGAATCGGAGATTGCCGTTGTCGCCGTCCGGCCGCTTCTGGACGTTCGGACGCACGCGCTCGATGTACGGGCGCGGCGTATTCTCATCCACCGGAGCGTGCAGGCCCCACCGTCCGTCGTTGGTGAGGAGCGGGTGGACGATGATCTCGTTGATCATGTCGCCCGCGGGGTTCGGGTCGTTGTTGGCCGACTGCGGGTACTTCATCGACTTGACCACCCGCTGCGCGAGCATCGCGTCCGCCGGACCCACGATGAGGGTGGTCGGCATCTGCATCAGCACCTGCCCGCGCTGGTTCTTCTGGTTGGCGATCCAGTGCGTGATGGCGTACTCCAGCGCTTCGATGCTGAAGTCGATGCTGCTGCTCGGCTTGTTGCTCCACGTCCCACCGTCCACCCGGAAGTGGGTGGTAGAGGCGAGCGGGTAGTTCGAGCCGCCCGCGGTGTAGGCCGTGCCGCTGGTCAGGGTCGAGTTGAACAGGCTCAACGCGTCCCTTTCCTTCGTGTAGGCCGCCACCTCGGAGAGCGCCGCCCCGTTCCCGCGCAGCATCTTTTGAATGACGCCGTGCAGGTCGTCCTCCATCGCCACCTGGGTGACCTGGACGCCGAGCTCAAACTGCCCGGCCGTGAAGGACTGGCTCCACGCTTCCTGCCCGCTGTCGTAATCGGGCGCGGCTCCTTCCGGTGTCGAGTTGTAAGTCCCGAAGCCGGCGTAAACGGCGAACCGCTCGATCTTGATGTCCGAGTCCATCACGTTGTAGAGCCGCGGGTAGTAGCTCTTCTTCGAGATGATCTGGTAGCGCTCCACAAAGCCCTTCCGCAGGTTGGCTTCCAGTGCGGAAGGGATATGGGCGCGCGAAGTGGGTGTACCCAAAAGGGCCATCGCTTCTTCTCCCTGAAACTAAAACAGGCCCCGCAGGGCCCGCGTGAAAACCGAGTTTGTTTGGGGCGGGCTACGCCTGGAGACCCGAACCGGAGCCGATCTCGACCACGAGGCGACCGTAGGTATCGCCCACCACGTCGCCGTCGTAGTAGCCGGCGACCACCGTGTAGAGGTCGATGATCCGCCCCCACGGCTTGGTGTCGTCGAAGGCCGCGTCCACGTTCGCCACCAGCAGGTTGCCGGTGTAGAGGTCGAACATGGTCTTGTCCCCCAACTGGTTCAGGTTGGTGACCGTGGTGGACGTGCCGACGCAGTTCATCACGAAGCGGTCGCCCGGCTTGATCGGCCGATAAACGACGCTCGCACCGGTCGTCCCGGTTGCCGCGCCCAGCGCGAAGCCGCAGAGCAGCCCCACAATGTTCGAGGAGGCCGTGGCGACCGCAATGGTGCCGTTGGTGTCCTTGTAAACCGGAGCGCCTGCCGCATAGGTCTGGCTGGCGGTCTCCTTGACGTTGGGTCGCTCGGGACCACCTTCGAGGGTGATCGCGCGGCCCGTGAAGTTGCCCAGGAACCGAGCCTGAGCAACAGTAATCGTTGCCATCGCTTCTTCTCCCTAAAAACAGGAAAGGCCGGCCCTGAAGGCCAGCCGGGAATGCGTGAAACTGGAGAGACGCCCTACTCTTCGGGCACCGCGACGAACCGCCGGCGCTTTCCGTGTTCTTCTCCGGCAAAAGGCTGGACCGCCTCATAGCCGAGCTGCCGGTTCGTCCCTTCCAGGCTGTCGTAGTACGCCCTCTCCGCGTCCTTGCCGGCGCTGATCCGTCCCTGCATGGCGTCGGCGCGACGCTTGGCGTCAGCCTCGACGGGCGCTTCCATCAACATGTGGGACATCTGCGTGATCGGCTTGCCGTCTTCGCGGCTTACCACGGGTTTGAACCCCATCCGAGCGAAGACTCCCGCCCGGGCCGCGTTCGGGTTCTCTGCGGCGTCGATGGTCCGCACCCACTTCTTGACATAGCCCGGCGTTCCCGCCAGCTTGCCGTCCCGGTCCAGCGGGAGGGTGGGGTCATCCATCTGGGAGACCGAATAAGAGGTGATCGCCGGGAGCTTCTTGCCCTGCCGAAGCTGCTCCATCCGTTCCCGGCGGAGATGCTCGGATTTGACCGTCTGCTCTTGTGCGAGCTTGGTGGCCTGCTCGGAAGCGGTCTTCTGGGCGTCCATCAATTCCTTGATGCCGTCCTCATCCGCCTCGGCCGGCTCCAGGGTGCCCGCGGCGAGATCCGCGGAGAACTGCTCCGCCAACCGCTGCGTGCGGTCCTGCGGGGTCTCCTGCTCCTGGTCTTCCGTAACCTGCTGCTGCGTTCGTCTCATCTAGCTACCTCCGCCCCCGCCCGTTCGCTTCCGCGTAGGCCCACGCCGTATCCGGGTTCATCATCGCCTGGTACTCTTCCGGGGTCATTCCCGCCTGCTCCGCTTCGGCAGAGAACTCGGCGGTGAAACCGGATGAAGGCCGCTGGCTGCTGAAGCCGCGCGGCGGTTGGGCTTGCGATAGGCCGGCGCGCGCCCCGTTCGGGACGAAGCGGCCGGTGCCCGGATCCTGCGGCGGGGTCTGGCGGGACTTCGGCAACTGCGCCGGGTCCAACGTCGCCACCGCGGCCATCGCCGCCATCCGCGCCGCATCCGGCGTGCCGATGGCTTGCGGGGGCAGCAGGGCCAGGTTGGCCCGATACGCCTGGGCGAACCCCGGATGCTCCGCCCACTGGCCGAGTCCGTAGGTGCCCAGCGCCTCGGCGGCCTGCGTGGAAGCGCCTTCCACCCGCTGCGACACCCACTGGCCTTCCAGCCGGTCGAGTCGGTCTGCGAGGGGCTTGTACTTCTCTTCAGCCTTCGCCTCCGCCCGCCGCTCGCTCCACGCGATAAAGCCGTCCGGGTCGTAAACCGGATCGGGCCGTGGGTCTTCGGCAGGCTTCTGCGGCTGACTGCCCATCAGCAGTCCCGCCACGCGGTTCGGGTCTTTCAGGACCGGACGCTCGTTCTCATCGAACTCGATGCCAGCGTAGTCCCGCACCCGCTCCTTCAGGCGCTGTCCGACCGCCGCCTTGTGCTCCTTCAGCGCCGCTTCGGCTTCGGCCTTGGCTTCCGCCGCCAGCCGCGTCCGCTCCGTCTCCAGGTAGGCGTTCAGTCGCTCGCGGTCGGCTTCCGCCACTTCCGCAAGGGGGTCAGGGGTCTCTTCCTGCTCCGCGTCGGCGGGCAGGTCTTCTTCTTCGATCATGGGGTCTCCGCCGTGGCCGGCCCCGCGTCGGCGGGGATGCGGCAGGCAATGAAAAAGCCCCGGCAGTTCGCACGGGGCTTGTAGGCCGATTTTCACTTTTCAAGCCTGTGACGCCGGCTCGTGCGATACCCGTCCCACTAGGGGGCGGAATTCTTGGTGCCATACCAGCGGACGTTCAGCACTTCGCTTTCCGCCAGCACGGCATCGGAGTTAATGCGGACCCACGGCGAGCCATCGGGGAACATAGGCTCTGCCGGGGGCGCAGAGTCATCCATCGCTTCTTGCATGTAGCCCCAGAAGGCCTGGGCCTTGTCCTTTTCCTCGTCGCCGTAGTGCTTCTCGACGGCCTCAAAAGCCGCCCGAGCATAGCGCCCGAGTTCCTGGTCGGTCAGTTTCCAGTGGTTTTCGACCCCGGCGGCTTCCCGTATCTCGTCGCGGATGCTGTCGAGTAGCATCTATCTCTGCCGCCCGCAGTACTCGCAGCATCCCGCCTTCCAGCGGTGGGCCCCACAACCCTCACAGCCTGGCTTTCGTGCCGAAGAAGTGGTCTTGGCAAGCGAGGCGCTCAAGTAAGAAGCCATCCCGGATGGGGAAGACAACAGTTGCCCCGGACGGTAACTCAGAAGTGCGGCGTCTTGCTTCCGGTAATTGGCTTCATACTGCAACAGCCGACGTTGTAGCACTTCCATCTGCTGCGAATGGTAAGTGCTCTCGCGGCCCTGGCAGTAGCCGCCGAAGAGACTTGAGAGAACCGAGAAAGGGTCGTAGAGCATACCCCGATTCTACCGCGCCTCATCTTCCATCGGCGCAAAGAACCGCACAAAACCCTCCGGCGTCAGCAGCCCAGCCAGCAGCAGATACACCTCGTGCTCCACCAGCAACTTGGCGTAGGCTTCATCGGGCTTTGGGGTCTGCGTCAGCAGCATCGAGACGCGTTTTCCGGCCCGCTCCTCAATGGCGCGGCGGATTACAGGGTACGCGCCTTCGGGGTCGAGCACGAACTCCTGTAGGCGGCGGGTGGCTTCGGCGGGGGTCATGGTCGGTAAGCCTTCAACAGCGCTTCCGCAATCCGGTGGATTGCTCGTTCGTGCGCTCGCCACACCGGGGAGTCGTGGTCATCCCCGTCCGGCTCCGACTCCCGCATGTGAATGTGGAGCATCTCGTGAACGATGGTGTATTCCAAGTCCCACGAGTGGCAAGCCTGGTTCTTCGGAAGCTCGTGCCAGTCAATCGGGTCCTGAACCCGGATCAAAGCGCACTGCTTGGCGATAAACACATCACACTCGCCTCCGGTGCTCTTGTCATCGAACTCCGAAGCCCGCGTGAGCCGAACGGTGATGTCCCAATCCTGAAGCCGCAGTCGCTCCTGCCAGAGCCGGCCCAGCGCCTCGACTTCAATCTGGTTCACTGAAGCAGATTTAGTTTGTGCCTGGGTCACTTACCTGCCGCTCCATTCTTCGCACTATTCGGGTTCGGCACCGCCCCCAACGTCGCCAGGTCCTGCTGATCCCGTCCCTGCTGCTGGGTCGCCATCTGCGAAGCGTGCGCCTCCTGCGCCATCTGGCCCTGCTGCTGCATCTGCTGACCCTGCTGGAGACCGCTCTGTAGCGCCAACTGCGCCTGCACAGCCTGCATCATCTGCATCTGCTCCAGCCCCTGGTCGATGTCGGCGTTGATGTTGTCGTGCTGCGGGAACTGACTATCCTGCACCACCTGCTTGAACATCTTGGCAAGCACGTTGGGCATCCCCGCAATTACCGGGTTGGTGATGGCCTGCTGCATCACGAGGATGTCCCGCTGGAGCCGGGAACCGGCATCGGGCAAACCACTGATCCCCAGCGGCTCAAAGTCTACCTGGGCCCGCAGCACCTCGGCCGGTATCTGGCCCTCACCCATCTGGCCGGGGATAGCTTGCTGCATCGGCTGACCGTCCGGCCCGGGAGCCCACACCTGGACTCCGGGCACCTGGGAAGGCTCACCCGTCATCGGGTCCTGCACCTGCACCGTAGCGCCCGGGGAAGCGGTCTTGGCGTACTTGACCACGCCGTTCTCGCTCCCGTACTGCGCCACCAGCCAGCGGGACTTGTCGCACACCTTCGCTATCCGGATCCCCACGCCTTGCGCGAGGTCGGAGAAAATCTGTTGGGCGTTCCCCAAGACTAAGCGCACTTCCCCCAGGGTCTTGTCGCCGTCCGTCTCCCGCCCCAGCGCCGGGTTGGAAGTGGCGCTCACCAGGTCGGCAAACTCCTTCAGCTTGTCCAGCACCAGCAGCAGCGCCTGGAGCGCTCCGGGTAGGGTAGCGAACTCCTCGGACATCGGGCGGATGCCTTCGATGGAGCCGGGCACGTACAGCGGGATGCCGGGGCCAATGCGGATCTTGCTCGGCGTGAGCATCGCCCGGCTATCGTGGATGAAGTTCCCCGCCATCCCCACAATCTGGTCGGAGATGTTCAGGATGTCGTTGAGGGAAGTGGTCGCGCCATCTTGCAGCGCCGCCAACCGCTCCGCTATCGAGGCGCTGAACAACTGCGCGGTGCGCGTGATGTAGGGAAAGCGGTCGTAGCGACTTTCGCCGTGCTCGTACGGCGAAAACATGCACTGGAGCACCAGCCCCGTCCGCTCCTCCACCAGCAGCCAGTACCACTCGCACTCGCCATCGCCGTTGAGGTCGTCCCACCAGTCCAGCATCGCACAGCGGTAGTCTGCGTAGCGCGCTTCCTGCGGGACGTAACCTTCCGTGTCGATGCCCGCCGCCAGGTCCCGTCGAACCTCGTCTTCGGAGCGGGTCGAAGCATTGACCCCGCCCCGCAGCAGCTCGTCTACCGCCTTCTTCCGGTACCGCCCTTCCTTCGCGCCCTTCTCCAGGTCCAACCCCCGCAGATACAGCCACTCGCCCAACGCCCACAGGTCCTCGTCCCGCTTGGCGGTCGGAGGGAGCACGATGGACTCTTCGAAGGGGATAACGCGGTATTCGAGTCCGTCCCTTAAGGTCTGCTCCTCAAACTCCAGTTTGTACTTCGGCGTCCCGTCCGGCTTGGTGTCCAGCGCGTAGTTGAACGCGCCCACCGCATCGCCCGTGGTCTCCGCCGCTAACTGGAACTGGTCCTCATCGAACTCGACGGTATGCTTGGGCATCCGCCGCGTCTCCTTCACCCACATGGTCCGCCAGAGGCAGTCGGAGACGATGGGCAGGTCGGAAGAGAGGTCGCGGAAGCACTGCTCGAAACCTGCCTCGCGCAGCTTGCACGTCATCAGGTCTTCAATGCCCTGCGTCCACGGAGCCGCCTTCGGGTCGCTCGACTTGGCTCCGAACAGCGGGTTGACGCCCAGGAACTGCGAGTTGAGCCGGGTCGAGTGGTTGGAACAGGCGATGTTCGTGAACGGGGCCCGCAGGTCCGCGGAATTGGGCCAGGGCCCTTCCAGATCCGCCTGCACCACCTCGTAGTCGTCCCGCCAGACCCGAGCGTTCTGGCGCTTCCGAGCCGTGGCCTGCTCGTACGCCGCCAACTCGATCTTGACCCGCTGCCCCAGCGCCCGAGCGCGGTCTTCGGACAGGCGGACGTTGTAATCGATGTCGGGGTTAGGGAGAGACGGAGGCGCAGCCGCAGCCTCCTGCCCTTCGGCCGGCATTAGTTGGGGGTCGAAGGACATAGCAAAAAGCCCCGCCGGTTAGGGCAGGGCGGAAAGATAAGAAGTAGCGGGCCTTAAGTATTAGGGTGTTACAGGATTCGAACCCAAGCCTCTGCTTTCGCAGCGTAAGAATGGCCGTCAGCCCCGCCCCTACCCACACCCTGAGGCACAGTATACACCTACCGACCGCGCCCTGCTCCCTTCACGAAACCCGGCTTCGGCGCAATGGGCTTAAACGGCGGCGCAGCCACCTTCGGCAGCGGAGCGCCCTTCTTGGCGGCGAACGGGCTGGGCTTCGCGCTCCCTTTGCTCTTGGCGCACTTCGGGCAGGTCGCGCCGGCCATCTTCATCCCGCAGGTCTTACAGGTTGCCATCAGAGGACCTCCTTGGGCATATAACCCTCCGCGCACAGCGGCAGCGGGAATTCCAAAGTAGCGACGAACAAAGTGAGCTGGGTCCAGTACTCGGAGTTCACCAGGTCTTGACGCAGGGGGCAATAGGGGCCGTATTCGTAATCCCGAACAATGAACCCCACCCGAAGATAGACCGTGTGGCCTTTCCCGGCATAGGGCGCTAGAGCGTCGAAAGCGGCACGAACCACCTTCCGCTCCGCCCCTGATCCCGAGCGCGTGCGCCACAGGCAAGCGTCAAAAGCCACCTGCTGGTTAGCGTGGCTCGTCATCCCTTTTGGGATCACATGGTAGGTGTCCCGGCAGTCCACCACCCGGAACTCGCGCCGAAACCAAGCGTTGAGTTCATCCACCGTGGTCGGCGTTGTTTCCGCTCGGATCGACCGAGAAAGAAGCGGGGTCGCCAACGCGCCCGCCAACCATCCGAACAGCCCTCTTCGGTTCATACGCCGTCCTCGTGCTTCCTTTCACACGCCCGCCTTCGCTCCAGCGCCAGGCTACTCGCCGTCACCGCGGAACGCACCGACTCCGCCGGCTTCACGAAGTTGTCCATCGCCCGCTTGTAGTCTTCGGTGGCCGCCTGCCAGTCCGCGAAGGCGGTCGGCGTGGTGTGGCAGAGGGGGCAGGGGTCAGGCATCGCGGCGCAGCAGCTCTCTCTGGGCCTTCTCCCAGCCCGCCTTCATCTCGGCAAGAACTTGGTCGGGACCAGCCAGCGTTGCCTCGTAAAGAGGGCGGACCTTTTCGGCAAACCGCTCCCAAGACACAACACCTTCATCGGTCAACGAGTACTCGATGCGGTCAGGGTGGATTGTCACGCGACCGGCTTCATTCAGCCCGTCATAGCGTTCCCCTTCGGCCATCTTGACCCGCCCCACGATGCAATAGGTGAAAGACCGATACTTCACGTCCGTAGCGTAGGAGTAGGGAGCAGGCATCAGTCCGTCTCCACCGCCGCCAGGAATCGGGCTTTCACCGCCAAGAGGTTGTGGGTGCCATCGCAGACGCTCACCCCGTGGTACTCCCGATCCAGGTAAACCCGATCATCGAAACACTGATGCAGGTCGATGATTCTCTGGCGCGGACCTCGCGACCCATCAGGCTGAACAACACCTGGCCCAACATCGGCGACCGTCCCACTCCGCACCGGCTCCGACACCACCCCGGGCACATACGCCCGCCAGTGCGATGCCTTCCCACCCCGCCGGATCGCCTCGCCCAGCGCCTCGCGTTCCCACGGGGTCAGCCCATCCAGGTAATCCCAACAGATCCGATGGCGGTAGTACTCCGAAGGAGCCTCGCGCCAAGCCTGCGTCTGTTCCAGCTTCACGAACTCGGCGTGCAGCTCATCCCCCCGGCGCTTCGCCGTCGCATCCTGACCAGCCAGCGAGTGCGCGGCAACCAGGACACCGCCTTCCGTCTCGCGGATCGCTTCCTTGCGCTCGGGCAAGAGGAACACGTAGTCCCCCGCCGGCAGCACGCAGTCTTGTTCAGGGCCGGGAATCACCGCTACCAGGCGACTATCGGCGATGAAGCCCTCGTGCCCTTCCAGCGGCACGAAGTCGCAGCGCTCGAACACGACCCGATCCCCGACCTTCGCCTGCATCGGGTAGCGCGCGCCACTCGGCAGCGTCTCACCTGGGCCAGCGGCCACAACCTCACCGTCCAGTGGCTGGGTGCGGGCTTCCTCGGGCAAGAAGATGCCCCCGGCGGTTTGTTCGGGGGCATCCAACAACTTTACAAAGTAAAGCGAACCCAGAGGTTGGATCATACCACCCCTCGCTGGAAGCCACCCATCGGCATCACCAGCCGGCCCTTA
>JADMIO012727079.1_pt1 | contig 18560 bp, 16 predicted proteins | sample 8958161 | NCBI WGS metagenome assembly JADMIO01 (sample SAMN16585339, study PRJNA669376) | soil metagenome | isolation source: Crop rotation soil | place: USA: Cullars Rotation, Alabama | collected 2011 | reverse complement strand
CTTTCCCCGCCAGCAGGCTCGAGGCGGATCGGGCCGAGAAGAGCCGCGGGCAGATCGAACAGGTGATCGCCGGAACGCTGGGACGCCCGATGAAGGTTTCGTTCACGGTCGGCGCCGCCGCCGCGTCGGTGCTGCGCTCGGAGGTCGGCGCGGAGACCGAAGCCGCCAACGCCGACCGGAAAAACCGGGAACAGGAAGCCCGGCAACACCCCGTGATCCGGCGGGCGCAAGATGTGTTCGGCGCTGCGCTGAAGGAGATCAAGACTCCCTAGCCATGTCGATCCCCGATCTCAAAGGCCTGCTCGAGACCGCGCAACGCATCCAGAGCGAGGTGGCGCGCGTCCGCGAAGAGCTCGCGCGCAAGACCGTCGAGGGCGAAACCGGCGGCGGTCTCTGCCGCTGCACGGTGAACGGGCGGGGCGAGATCCTGTCGCTCACCATCGATCCGTCGATCGCCGGCGACAAGAAGATGATCGAGGACCTGGCCGTCGGGGCCATCAACGTCGCGCTGGCCAAGGCACGCGAGCTGGCGGACGCCGACCTGTCGCGCGTCACCGGCGGGATGCCGCTGCCGCCCGGGTTGTTCGGAGGCTGATGGATGTTCGCGTCGCCCATCGCGCGGCTCGTGCAGCAGCTCGGCAAGCTTCCTGGCATCGGTGAGAAGACGGCGGCGCGGCTGGCGTTCCACATCCTGCGCGCGTCGCCCGAGGACGCCGCCGCGCTGGCGGCGGCGATCGCCGAGGTGAAGCAGAAGATCCGGTTTTGTTCGATCTGCTGCGACTTGACCGAGGCCGACCCCTGCGCGGTCTGCCGCGACGCCCGCCGCGACGCCGGCGTCGTATGCGTGGTCGCGCAGCCCCAGGATGTCGTCGCCATCGAACGGACCGGGGGTTACCGGGGCCGATACCACGTGCTCCACGGCGTCCTGTCGCCCCTCGACGGCATCGGCCCCGATGATCTGCGGGTCACGGAGCTGGTCGCCCGCTGCGCCGGCGGCGCCGGTTCGGCAGGCGATCAGGGAATCCGGGAGGCGATCCTGGCGACCAGCCCCAGCGTGGAGGGGGAAGCGACCGCGGTCTATCTGGCGAAGCTGCTGCGCCCGCTCGGCGTGCGCGCCACCCGCATCGCCACGGGCGTGCCGATCGGCGGCGAGCTCGAGTACGCCGACCAGGTGACGCTGGCGAGGGCCATCGACGGCCGAAGGGAAATGTAGACGAAGGGAAATGTAGACGACGGGAAATGTAGCCGGCCCGGAATGTAGGTGGTTTCGCGCCCTCTCCCGACGAGCAACGATTTCCCTAATGCTTGAAACCCTTTTGGCCGAGTGATATCTGTGAACATCCCTGGGAGCGCGATGTCGACTAGGCGAGGAGCTCGATGACTGGCCCCGATGTGATGTTCCCCGAGGAGCAGCAGCAGATGTCGATGGTCTGCGCGCGGCTCGCTCGGGACGCGAACGCCAAAGCGGTGCTGCTCATCGGTCGCGACGGGCAGCCGATCGCTGACGCCGGCGACGTCGACGAGCTCGATGTCACGTCGTTGTCTTCGCTGACCGCCGGCAACGTGGCGGCGACCGGCGGCATCTCCAAGATCCTCCGCGAGAAGGACTTCACCAGCCAGTTCCACGAGGGCGAGAAGACGCACGTGCACATCACGCTCGTCGGCGGCCGCGCGATCCTGGTGGTGCTGTTCGACGAGCGATCGTCGCTGGGTCTGGTGCGGTTGCGGGTGAAGAAGTCGTCAGACGAAATGGTCCGGCTGTTCGATCAGGTCGCCAAGAAGGCGGCCGCGAAGAGCCAGCCGTCGATTCTCACCGAGATCACGGACAGCGACATCGACAACCTGTTCAATGACTGACAGGTCCAGGGCGATGCAACCCACGGTGGAGTGGCAGGGCCAACTCCTATGAGCTTCATCAACTACTCGTCGCGCGAGATCAACTGCAAGTTGGTCTACTACGGGCCGGGCCTGTGCGGGAAGACGACCAACCTGCACTACATCTACGCGAAGACCAGCCCCGACGCGAAAGGGAAGATGATCTCCCTCGCGACGGAGACCGAGCGGACGCTGTTCTTCGACTTCCTGCCGCTGTCGCTGGGCGAGATCCGCGGGTTCAAGACCCGCTTCCACCTCTATACCGTCCCCGGGCAGGTGTTCTACGACGCCAGCCGCAAGCTGATCCTGAAGGGCGTCGACGGCGTCGTGTTCGTCGCCGACTCTCAGATCGAGCGGATGGAGGCGAACATCGAGTCGCTCGAGAACCTGCGCCTCAACCTGACGGAGCAGGGCTACGACCTCGACAAGCTCCCCTACGTCATCCAGTACAACAAGCGAGACCTACCGAACGCCGCGCCGATGGAGCAGCTTCGCCCGGTGCTGAACCCGACCAAGGTCCCGGAGTTCGAGGCCTGCGCGACCAGCGGCGCCGGCGTCTTCGACACGCTCAAGGCCGTCGCCAAGGCCGTCCTGACCGAGCTGAAGCGCGGTAGCTAGCGCGCCCCGGCAAAGGCCGCCCCGAGAGCGGCTTGCCCTCACCCCGACCCTCTCCCGCAAGCGGGAGAGGGAGGAAGATTTAGGCTTTGCGGATGACGGCGGTGGCGAAGAGCGCCGTCACGCCCGCGTGGGCGGCCAGCCAGATCGCGTCCAGGAAGTTGGGGACGTAGCGAACGTCGACCGTACCGCTCACCGCCGCGAACAGCAGGGCGCCCGCGACGCCGAAGCCGAAGCCGGCCAGCAGCGGGCGCAGCTTGCGCACGCCGTAGAGCAGGACGGTCAGCGCCAGCGGCGCCACGGCGCTGAACACCAGCGGGTTGCCGCCGGAGCCGAAGACCCCGGAGAGCGTGCCGGTGAACCCGTCGGACACCGCGAGGCCGACGGTGTGCGCGTGCGTCCACGATTGCGGCAACAGCCCGGGCAGGAAGAACAGCCCCGACGAGCCGACGATCAGCGCGGCCACGAAACCGACGCCCAGGCGCTCGACCGCCAGCCCGCGCCGGCGCATCAGCATCATCCCGAGCAGCGAGACCGCCGCGGCCAACCCGAGCTCGCCCGCGCCCCGCCCGTCGCGCGCCTTCTTGAGCGCCGCCGAGGCGTCGACGATGCCCGCGCCGTAGTGGTCGTCGACGCGCCCCTGGGTCTGCTTGGCCGCCTTGGGCTTGCGCGCCGTCCCGAGCAGGATCTCCTCGACCGCGTCGGGCTTCTTCACGCCCGCGCCCATGATCAGCGCGGCCACGCCGGCCGTGTGCGGCGACGCCATCGAAGTTCCCATGAACCAGAGGTAGTCGGTCTGTGAGGTGTTGCCGGGGACGATGGTGTGTTGCAGGACGCCGTCGGGCTTGCCGTCGCCGTTCTGGTCGACGCGGGTGTTGCCGCCCGGCGCCGCGACGTCGATCTCCTTGCCCCAGTTCGAATAGAAGGTCGTGGTCTCGTCGAACTGCGTGGCCGCCACCGCGACGACGCCCGGGTAGCCGGCCGGGTAGCCGACCCGACCGCGCCCGTCGTTGCCCGCGGCCGCGACGACCACGACGCCCTTGTCCCGCGCGTACTTCACGGCGCTGGCCATGCTGCCCATCTTCATCGGGCCGCCGAGGCTCATGTTGATGACGTTGGCGCCGTGATCGGCGGCCCAGCGGATCGCCTGGGTGATGCCGCCGACCGAGCCCGAGCCCCGCGCCGTCAGCACCTTGAGCGGCATGATGCTGGCGCCGTACGCGACGCCCGCGACGCCGACCTTGTTGTTGGTCGACTGCGCGATGGTGCCCGCGACGTGCGTGCCGTGGCCGTGGTCGTCAGCGGCGTTCGCGTTGTTGGCGACGAAGTTGTAGCCCTCGACGAACTTGGTGTCGGCCAGGTCAGCGACCTTGCTGACGCCAGTGTCGATGACCGCCACCACCACGCCCTTGCCGTTGCCGCGCTTCCACGCGTCGGGCATGCCGAGCTGGCGCAGGTGCCACTGGTACTTGTAGCAGGCGTCGTTCGGGAAGGAGCCGCCGCCGTCGGCCGCCGAAGCCTGGCACTCCGCCTCCATCGACGCCGCGGACGCCGTCGCCGTCGCCTCGTCCGGCGAGATGCTGGCGAACGATTCGTAGTCGACGCTCTCGACGCTCGGGTCGTGGGCCAGCTTGGCCTTCGCCGCGGCCGCTTCGCTCGGGCTCGCGAACTCGAGCCGATAGAGGCGGTCCGTCGCCGAGTAGTCGCTGATCGGCACCTCGGTGAAGCCGTTGTTCGCCAGCGTCTCCGCCGACACGTCGTCCTTGAAGTCGACCAGCAGCCGGGTCGGATCGACCTCGGCGCCCGCAATCAGCTCGGCGTCCGCTGCCGGCGGCGCCTTGTCGGCAGGCATCCGGGAAGGACCCCCATGCCACAGGACTGACGCGGCGAGCAGCGCCGCCCCGAACCCCAGCCACGGAACAAGACGGGACTTGGACATCATATCGACAGTATACGGCTCACTTGCGGATATTGCTGTGGGCCCCCACCCCGGACCGCGAGATTTCTGCTTGGGCGTGATACATTGACGCGACCTTCGCCAAGACCGCTCAGCGCTTGCGAATTTCCCCCGTCACGCCGCCCATGCCCCTCCTGAGAGCGAGCCGTCTCGTTTTCCCCCTGTGCCTGGTCCTGTCGCCGCTTGCGGCGCTCGGAACCTCGACCACGGCTCATGCGGAAGCCGAGGACTCGGCTGCCGTCGAGAAGGTCACGAAGCTGAACAAGAAGGCGGTCGACCAGTACCAGGACCTGAAGTTCGAGGAATCGCGCAAGCTGCTCAAGGACGCCATCGACGCCTGCACGCAGTCGGGTCTCGAGAACCACCCGGTCACGGCGCGCACCTATGTCCACCTCGGGATCGTCACCTTCCTCGGCTTCAAGCAGCGGGAGGAGGCGATCAAGTACTTCCGCAAGGCGCTCGAGATCCAGCCCGACATCAAGCTCGACAAGATCCTCGCGACGCCGGAGGTGCAGGAGGTCTACGACGAGGCCGTCGAGCAGCACAAGGAAGCGACGGCGGCGGCGAAGAAGCCGCCCGCCGAGCCGAACCTGACTGCCATCGACCACGAGCCGGTCACGAAGTCACAGCAGAACACCGCGATCACCATCAAGGCCAGCATCGACCCGAGCGTGGGCGCGAAGAAGGTGATGCTGTCGTTCAGCGCCGACGGCGCGGACGACTTCGCCGAACGGGAGATGAAAGAGGATCCGCCCGGCAGCAACACCTACGTCGGTGAGATCCCGGCGTCGGCGACCCTCGGCGGCGTGGTCGACTACTTCATCGAGGCGCTGGGCGACAACGATTCGACGCTCGCCAGCAAAGGCTCGCAGAACAAGACGCTGAAGATCACGATGCTGGGCCCCAACGGGCAGCCCCTGGTCGGTGCGACCAAGAAGCCCAAGAAGCCGGACAAGCCCCCCGAGGACGAGACGCCGAGCCTGTTCTTCGGGCTGGGCTTCGGCAGCGGCGTCGGATGGGCGACGGGGAACGGCGAGGTGAACGCGATGGACGTCGTGAAGCCGGCCGGCTTCGCGATGTCCAAGGCGGCGCACGTCGCGCCCGAGTTCGGCTACTACATTTCGCCCGAGCTGCTGCTGTCGGTGCAGCTGCGGTTCCAGTTCATCTCCGGCGCGAACGAGTTCCATTCGACGAACATGGCCGAGTGCGGCGACGGGATCTGCTCGCCGGGCACCTACGCGTTCGCCGGGTTCGGCCGGGCCAACTACTTCTTCGGCGAGGGGGACTTCCGCACGTACGTCGCCGGCATGGCGGGCGTCGGGACGATCCGCCACGTGGCGTCGTTCGAGTCGCAGCGCAACTGCGGCACGCCGCCGGCGGGGCAGCCCCAGGGCAATCAGGTCTGCGTCGACACCGTGCCGTCCGGGCCGCTGTTCCTCGGCGGCGGCGCGGGCATCATGTACAGCCTCAGCCCGGCGTTCGCGCTGACGCTCGGGACGAACGCGCTCGTCGGCTTCACCAAGTTCACGTTCCACGTCGACCTGAACGCGGGCATCGCGCTCGAGTTCTAGCCGCTATCCACGCTGCGCGCGAAGCGCGGGTGTGCGGCTACCGCTCAGATCGTCAGGTCTTCTCCGGCTCCCAGAGCGGCTCGGGCTCGCCGTACAGCCGCGCGGCGTGCCGGCTCATCACGAACAGAGCATCGGACAGGCGGTTGACGTAGGCGAGGCTGTGCTCGCCGATCGGCTCGGCGTCACGCAGCCGGACGATGTGGCGCTCGGCGCGGCGGCAGACGGTGCGCGCCAGGTGAAGGTAGGCGGCGACCATGCCCCCGCCCGGCAGCACGAAGCTGCGCAGCTCCGGAAGCGTCTCGTTCCAGCCGTCGATCTCGTGTTCGAGCGCGGTCACGTGGCGCGCCTCGATGACCGGTTGCTTGGGGTGACGATCGGCGGGGATGGTCGCCAGGTCGCTGCCCAGGTTGAAGAGCTCGTTCTGGACGCGGGCGAGCACCGCGGCGAGCGCGTCGGCGCCAGCGGGCGCCCCGGCCGCGAGCAGCGCCGTGCGCGCGATGCCGATGCAGGCGGACAGCTCGTCGATGGTCCCGTACGCCTCGATTCGAAGGGCGTCCTTGCGGACCTTTTGCCCGCCCACCAGGCGGGTGTCGCCGCCGTCGCCGGCCTTCGTGTAGATGCGATTGAGCCGGACCACCTGCGACCCTCGCCCGAACTGAATAGAGACCTACGAGATCGATGAACCCTCTCCCCGCGCCCAGCGGGGAGAGGTAGGAGAGGGGTTCCCTACAGCGCGTCCTTGGCGGCCTTGACCGGGCGGGCCTTCAGCACCTTGCGGGCCGGCTTCGCCTTGAAGGTCATCGGCTCCTTGGTGAACGGGTTGATGCCCTGGCGCTCCTTGGTGGCCGGCTTCTTGATGACGACGAACTTGGCGAAGCCCGGCAGAACGAACAGGCCGTTCTTCTTCAGCTCCTTGTAGCCGACTGCGGACAGCGACTCGAGGACGCGGGCGACGTCCTTGCGCGCCAGCTTGTCCTTGTGAGCGTCAGCGATAGCCTGGATGATCTGCGACTTCGTGAGAACCTTCGCCATTGTCGGTCTCCTTTGTTCCTGTCTTCTATGCGGCGGCAAACGTGCGACCGCGAATTCGGTTGCAAACTCTAAAGAGAAAGATCGTCGCGCGAAACAAAAAACAGCATAAAAACGCGGTAAAAATGCTGCACGTGCCCGTGGTCAGTTTCCGCTTGCGCGGCGAAGACGATTCAAATACGAGGAACGTGCGCATGGTGGCGGCTCCGTTCCTCAAATGGGCGGGCGGCAAACGCCAGCTTCTCGCACACATCGAGGCGCTCGTACCCGAGCGTATCGACACCTACTTCGAGCCGTTCCTGGGTGGCGCGGCGGTGTTTTTTCGGCTCGCCGCCGGGCGCAGATTCCGCCGCGCCGTGCTCGCGGACGCGAACCCCGAGCTGGTGAACTGCTATCGGGCGATCCGCGACGACGTCGACGGCGTGATCGGCGAGCTTCACGGATATCGGAACAGCAGCGTCCTCTACTATCGGGTCCGACGCCGCGACCCGGAGAAGATGTCGCCGGTCGCGCGCGCCGCCCGGCTCATCTACCTGAATCGCTGCGGCTACAACGGCCTCTACCGCGTCAACAGCAGCGGCCAGTTCAACGTCCCGTTCGGTCGCTACCGGCGTCCTCTGATCTGCGACGAGCCGCGACTGCGGGCGGCGTCCGAAGCCCTGCGCGAGGCGGAGATCTCGTGTGACGATTTCGCGACAACGCTCCGGCGCGTGGGGCGCCGCGACTTCGTCTACCTCGACCCACCTTACGTTCCGCTGTCCGCCACGTCGTCGTTCACCGCGTACGCGCGCCGCGACTTCGGCAACGACGACCAGAAGCGCCTGGCGGGGGTGCTGCGTCGTTTCGCATCACGCAAGGTGCCCGCGCTGCTGTCGAACTCCGATTGCCAGACGACGCGTGATCTCTACCGCGGGTTCGATCCGATCGTGAGTGTGCCCGCGCGTCGCGCCATCAACTCCGTCGGACACGGTCGAGGTCCCGTCGACGAAATCCTGGTGCGGAGCTTCGACTACCCGGTTGCGGCGGCGTCGGAAGTGACTAGGTTTTCGAGTGGGTACGGGACCGGTGGGCCGCGGCGGCGGAGTGCGGGCCGGTCGATGGGGTAACCCGTCGAAAGACGGGGGCAGAGGCCGAGGGCGCCAAGACGCTCCCGGCCTTTCGCTTTGTCCGGCGTCGTGGCGGGCGCGTCGCGCGGCCGTGCTATCTTGCGCGCGGTGTCGAGCTCGCGCCCCACGTTGCTCGCCGTCGCCGTCGTCATCGGCGTGATGGCGTCGCTCGCCGGCTGCGGCCGCAAGGGCGCGGTCAAGAAGACGGTCGGCGGCGTGGCGATCGAGGACGTGAAGGTGGGCAGCGGCGCGACCGCGACCGCGGGCAAGACGGTATCGGCGCACTACACCGGGACGTTCCCGGACGGCACCAAGTTCGACAGCTCTTACGATGCCGGCACCCCCGTCGAATTCCCCCTGGGCGCCGGCAAGGTCATCAAAGGATGGGACGTCGGCATCGAGGGGATGCGCGTGGGCGGGAAGCGCAAGCTGACGATCGCGCCCGAGCTCGCCTACGGCACCCGCGGAAACGGCCCGATCCCCCCCAACGCGACGGTCGTCTTCGACGTCGAGCTGATGGCCGTGAAGTAGGCCGTCAGGTAACCGTCGCCCGACGGCTGGCATCCCATCCGCCGGTTTGACTGGCCAAAGACTCAATTTTCATTAAACTACGCGGCCTTTCCACCCCGAAGGACGACAAGCAGCCATGGCCTCCATCGCACTCGAAAAAGTTCGCAACATCGGCATCTCCGCGCACATCGACTCGGGCAAGACGACCCTGTCGGAGCGCATCCTTTTCTACACGGGCAAGATCCACAAGATCGAGGAGGTCCGTGGCAAGTCCGGCGTCGGCGCCAAGATGGACTCGATGGATCTCGAGCGCGAGAAGGGGATCACCATCCAGTCCGCGGCGACCTACTGCGTGTGGGACGGCTACAACATCAACCTGATCGACACGCCCGGGCACGTCGACTTCACCATCGAGGTCGAGCGCGCGCTGCGCGTCCTCGACGGCGCCGTGCTGGTGCTGTGCGGCACCTCGGGCGTGCAGTCGCAGTCGTACACGGTCGACCGCCAGATGCGGCGCTACAACGTCCCGCGCCTGGCCTTCATCAACAAGCTGGACCGCGCGGGCGCCGACCCGGCGCGCGTCACCCACCAGCTCAAGGAGAAGCTGCGCCACAACACCATCACGCTCCAGCTGCCGATCGGCGAGGAGGCCAACTTCGAGGGGATCATCGATCTCATCAAGCAGAAAGCCTTCTACTTCGACGGCGACAACGGCGAGGACATCCGCGAGGAGGAGATCCCGGCCGACCGCCTGGAGGAGGTGAAGACCGCCCGCCACGACATGATCGCGTCGATCGCCGATCACGACGACGCCATCGCCGACAAGTTCCTCGCCGAACAGGACCCCACCGAGGACGAGCTCCACGCCGCGATCCGCCGCGTGACGATTGCCCTCAAGATGACCCCGGTGTTCATCGGCTCCGCCTACAAGAACAAGGGCGTCCAGCTGATGCTCGACGGCGTGAACCGGTACCTGCCCAATCCGAAAGAGGTCACGAACGTCGCCCTCGATCAGGACAAGAACGAGGAGAAGGTGATCCTCGAGTCCGATCCGAAGAAGCCGTTCGTCGGGTTGGCGTTCAAGCTCGAGGACGGACGCTACGGGCAGCTGACGTACATGCGCGTCTACCAGGGGTCGCTCACCAAGGGTGACTTCATCGTCAACAACTCCAACAACCGCAAGCGCGTGAAGGTGCCGCGGCTCGTGCGCATGCACTCGAACGAGATGCACGACATCGACACCGCGACCGCGGGCGACATCGTCGCGCTGTTCGGCGTCGAGTGCTCATCGGGCGACACGTTCACCAACGAGTCGATCAACTACACGATGACGTCGATGCACGTTCCCGACGCCGTCATCTCGCTGGCGGTCGCACCCAAGGACAAGGGCAACGCCGCGAACTTCTCCAAGGCGCTCAACCGCTTCACGAAGGAGGACCCGACCTTCCGCGTCCACCGCGACGAGGAGTCGGCCCAGACCATCATCAGCGGCATGGGCGAGCTGCACCTCGAGATCTACATCGAGCGCATGAAGCGCGAGTACGCCTGCGAGGTGATCTCGGGCAAGCCGCAGGTCGCGTACCGCGAGGCGATCGGTCTGCACTCCGAGTTCAACTACACCCACAAGAAGCAGACCGGCGGCTCGGGCCAGTACGGCAAGGTGGCGGGCTACATCGAGCCGCTGCCCGCCGATCACCCGACCGGCTTCGAGTTCGAGGACGACATCGTCGGTGGGGCGATCCCGCGCGAGTTCATCCCCGCCTGCGAGAAGGGCTTCCGCGAGGCGATCAAGAAGGGTCCGTTGATCGGCTTCCCGATCGTGGGCGTGAAGTGCGTCATCAACGACGGCGCCTCGCACCCGGTCGACTCGTCGGAAATCGCGTTCCGCACGGCGGCCTTGATGGGCTTCCGCGAGGCGTACATGAACGCGAAACCGACCATCCTCGAGCCGATCATGCGCGTCGAGGTGCAGTTCCCCGAGGAGTTCCAGGGCGGCGTCATGGGCGGCCTGAACCAGCGCCGCGGCACCATCATCTCGTCGGAGAAGCAGGAGTCCTTCGTCCAGGCGATGGCCGAGGTCCCCTTGAACGACATGTTCGGCTACTCGACCGATCTGCGCTCGATGACCCAGGGCAAGGGCGAGTTCACCATGGAGTTCCAGAAGTACGCCGAGGTGCCCAAGCAGGCCCGCGAGGTGATGATCGCGGAGTTCAAGGCGAAGAGGGAAAAAGAGAAGTAGGAAGCGGGCGCGGCCGAGAGCGGCTTGCCCTCACCCTGGCCCTCTCCCGCAAGCGGGAGAGGGGATCAAGACGGCTCGGGGGGCGGAGGTTTCGGGGGAGCGTGCTGATCGTCTGCCGCCTTCAGGTAGAAGCGGGAGATGTCGGCCTCGTCGAGCAGGCCGACGACGTTTCCGTCCACGTCGGTCACCTGGATCTCGCGGAGCTTGTTGTTGAGCATCGTCTCGGCCGCGGTCCGCAGGTCGGCGTCGGAGCGGACGCTCAGGTTCGGCGCCGCGATCGGGACGCCGCTCACCGACACCATCCGCATCACCGCGCCCACGCGCGTCGTGCGGAGGATGTCCAGCGTCGCGTGCTGGTGCGCCGGTGAGTCACGCTGCGTCGGCAGCTGCGCGCGGTAGAGGGACCGGCGCCGGAGCACCACGAAGGCGATGCCCTCGGCGAGCATGAGCGGCACGAGCAGGTCGTAGCTGCCTGCCAGCTCGCAGACCAGCACCAGCGACGACAGCGGCACGTGCGCGACGCCGCCGTAGAACGTCCCCATCGCCACCAGCGCGAACGCGCCCGGCTCGATGTGCCAGTGCGGGAGCAGCATCTGCATCGCCCGGCCGAACGCGCCGCCGAACAGACCGCCGATCACCAGCGACGGCGCGAAGTCACCGGCGCTGCCGCCGGAGCCGATCGTCAGCGACGACGCGATGATCTTGGCCAGGCAGAGGCCGGCCAGCAGGCCGACGCCCGCCCACCCGATCGGCAGCCAGTCCGACCCGCTGATCGCCAGCTGGACCGCGCCGTAGCCGCCGCCCAGCAGGCCGAGCCCCTGGCCGGGCTGAGCCAGGCTGGCGCCGACGACCCAGATGATCGGCACGCAGAACACACCGAGCGCGAGCCCGCCCAGCCCCGGGCGCGCCCAGCGCGGGATCGTCAGCGACGCGGTCACCCGCTGCACCGTCCGCAGCGACGACAGGAACATCACCGCCAGCGCGGACACCAGCAGCGCCAGCAACCCGTAGAGGGGCAGGTGCTTGATGGTGAACGGGAAGTGCCCCGGGTTGGAGAACATCGTCGCCTCACCGAAGATCGTGATGACGACCGAATAGGCGACGACGCTGGCGAGGACGGCGGGGATCAGCGCGTCCGCCTCGAAGTCGTCGCGGTAGAGGACCTCCACCGCCAGCAGCGCCGCGCCCAGCGGCGTGCGGAACACGGCGGAGATGCCGGCCGCGACGCCCGACACCATCAGGATGCGCCGCTCGCGGATGTCGACGCCCAGCAGCCAGCCGCAGGTCGACCCGAGCGCGCCGCCGATCTGCATGGTCGGACCCTCGCGGCCGCCCGACCCGCCCGTCCCGAGCGTGAAGATCGACGCCAGCCCCTTCACCCACGCCACGCGCTTGCGCACGATGCCGTCCTGCCGGTGGAAGGCGTTGATCATCGCGTCGCCGCCGCCGCCGCGCGTCTCGGGCGCCAGCTCGGAGATGATGCCGCTCGCCAGCGCCCCGACCGCGGGGACGATCGCCAGCAGCCAGGGTTTGAAACGGCCGAGGTTCGCGATCTCGGGGAGGAACGTCTCGCCGTGGGCGCGCAGCGGGCGGTAGCCGCCCAGGTCCTCGAGGATCAGCCGCTGCACCACCTCGAGCGCGGCGAAGAACGCCGCGCCCATCAAGCCCGCCGCGACGCCGACGATCGCGGCGTGGAACAGCATCCGCCCGACGATCCTCAAGTCGGCGGGTGCCGCCTCCTTCAAGATCGTCGTCAGAAGGTCACGGCCGACGACGCGCTTCATGGCTTATGTGAGAGCCGCATTATGCCGGCGTCATCGGCTCAAAGCGCGATAAATGCGCGAATTCATGGTATAGGCTGCCCCCACGAGGACGGATGGGCGCCGCCGCCTTCTACGATCTGGACGGAACACTGGTGCGGACGAACCTGGTGCATGCGTTCGCCTTCTCGGCGCGCAACCAGCAGGGGATCCTGAAGAGCATCACCAAGACCGTCGCCACGCTGGCCAGCGTGCCGATGTTCATGGCGGCCGACTTCTACAACCGGCGGCTGTTCAACGACCTGTTCTTCGTCCGCTACCGCGGCGAATCCCAGGATCGGCTCCGCTGCCTCGCGGAAGAGCTGTTCGACACCGTGCTGCGGCCGTCGATCTACCCCGGCGCCTATGAGCTGATAGACAAATCGCGTCAACTGGGGCTGCGCCAGGTGCTGGTGACCGGCGCGCTCGACATCACCGTGGGACCGCTCGCCAAGCATCTGAAAATCGACGACTATGTGACGAATCGATTGGAGTTCGTGGACGGCTACGCGACCGGGCGACTGCTCCCCCCGGTGATGGCCGCCGCGACCAAGGCGAGCTGGATGCGCATCTACGCCGAGAAGGAAAACCTGAACCTGTCCGACTGCTACGCCTACAGCGACAGCATGAGCGACCTGCCCATGCTGTCCGTCGTCGGCCACCCGACGGCGTGCAACCCCGACATCCGCCTGCGCGGCACGGCCCAGCAGCACGACTGGCCGATTCTAGATCTGCGGTGACATGAGAGAACGAGCGCCCAAGGTACTTCGCGGTCCCGTCCCCCGGAACAAGGAGGACGACCAGGTCGTCTACATCGACGGCGACTCCGCGCCCCGCATCCTGTTCTCGGGCGAAGATCTGCTGCTCGAGGACCTGCCGATCGGCACCCGCGTCCTCTACCCGAAGCCGCCGATCGAGGGGCTGGCCAACCCGGGCGCCGCGATCCGCTACGCGCTGAACCACCCGCTGGAGGCGGAGCCGCTGTACGCGCAGCTCGCGCCCGGGATGCGCGTGACCATCGCGGTCGACGACATCAGCCTGCCGCTGCCGCCGATGACGACGCCCGACATCCGGCAGACGATCATCGAGATCCTGCTGGAGCTGCTGGACGCGAACGGCGTCGACGACGTGCACATCGTCATCGCCAACTCGCTGCACCGGCGGCTGACGGCCGCCGAGATGAAGCGGATGGTGGGCGCGAAGATCTACGACGCGTTCTACCCCGACCGCTACTACAACCACGACGCCGAGGATCCCGACGGCATCGTTCACCTCGGCAAGACCGAGCACCACGAGCCGGTGAACATCAACCGGCGCTGCGTCGAGAGCGACCTGGTCATCTACGTCAACATCAACCTCGTGCCGATGGACGGCGGCCACAAGTCCGTCGCCGTCGGCCTGTGCGACTACGAGGCGCTGCGCCCGCACCACGAACCGCAGACGATCCGCGACTCGGACAGCTACATGGATCCGAAGCGGTCGAAGCTGAACGAGAAGGTGGAGCGCCAGGGCGCGATCGTCGACCGCCACATGAACGTGTTCCACATCGAGACCGCGCTCAACAACCGCATCTACGCGGGCGCGACGGCGTTCCTGTCCAAGAACGAGGACGAGTTCACCGAGGTGGACCGCCTGAAGTTCGAGGCGATGCGCTGGACGCTGTCGAAGCTGCCGCGGGCGGCGAAGCGAAAGCTGTTTCATTCCATCCCGGCGCAGTACCAGATGGTCGCCGTCTACGCCGGCAAGACCGAGCCGGTCCACGAGCGGATCCTCAAGCACTGCTGGGATCAGTACGGCGTGCACGTTCGCGGCCAGGCGGACGTGCTCATCTGCCCGGTGCCGTTCATCTCGCCCTACAACGTCAACTCGATCCTGAACCCGCTGCTCGTGCAGGTGATGGGGCTCGGCTACTTCCACAACTTCTACCGGGGCAAGCCGCTCTTGAAGAAGGGCGGGGTGATGATCCTGACCCACCCCTGCTACGACGAGTTCGATCACGACCACCACCCGAGCTACATCGAGTTCTTCAACCGCCTGCTGCCCGAGACGCGCGACGCGATGAAGCTGCGGCACAAGTACGAGGAAGAGTTCGCGAAGAACCCGAGCTACATCGAGATGTACCGGCGCGGCAACGCCTACCACGGCGCGCATCCGTTCTTCATGTGGTACTGGGGTGAGAACGGCCGCCAGCACGTCGGCAAGGTGATCGTCGCCGGCGCGGAGAACGCGCACGTGCCCAGGATCCTCGGCTGGGACCGCGCCGACTCGCTGCCCGAGGCGATCGCGATGGCGAAGAGCGCCGTCGGCCCGTCGCCCGACATCACGATGATGCACCACCCGCCCATCGTGATGGCTGATATGGAGTAGGGCTTCCCGGCGGGGCCGGTGATGGTGAGAATGGCGGCGTGGTGACGTCGCGGCCGCGGATCCTGATCAACTTCGCCGTCAGCCTGGACGGGAAGATCAATCCCGCGCCGAAGCGGCGCAAAGGGCCGTTCGTGATGTCGCGGGGGAAGGAAGACTTTCGCCGAATGCGCGTGCTGCGCGCGGAGGGCGACGCCATCCTGATCGGTGCGGCGAACCTCCGCATCGATGATCCGGGGCTGACGCTCGCCCCGGAGGAGCGCGAGCGCCGGCGCGCCGCCGGCCGGCCGCTGCCCGCCCGGATCGTGGTGACGACGCGGGGCGACGGCGTCCGAACCGACGCGAAAATTTTCGATCGTTCGATCGGTGGGCCGGCGTACGTCGTTCATCCCGCGATCATGCCGGCGGCGACGCGCGCGAAGTTGTCGGCGGTGGCCGAGCTGGTCGAGATCGGCGCCGACGCGGTGCCGATCGACGCGCTGCTCGCGTGGATGCACGACGGCCTCGGCGCGCGCACGGTCGTGTGCGAGGGCGGCGGAATCTTGGTCGCGCACCTGTTCGCGCTGCACGCGGTCGACGAGCTGTATCTCACCGTCGTTCCTCGCATCTTGGGCGGCGTCGACGCCCCGACGCTGGTCGCCGGCGAAGGGTTCGATCCCGATCAGATCCCCGACGCGAAGCTCGTCTCGCTCGAACGGGAGGGCGACGAGCTCTACCTGCGCTACGAGTTTTCCCCGTCCTCGACTCCCGCGATCTGACCGCGCCCGGCCGATCCGGTCAGCGGCGCGTCTCGACATTTGTTTCGACGCGGTCAGCTTGTCTCGCTCACGCGCAGCGTCGGCACTTTTCGGCGCGCGTTGCGCGCTTGTCGCTTTACTTCGTTTCCACGCCTGGCCTAAACAGCAAAAACGACTTTCCGTGAATCGATTCTCAAAGGAGCTCTCTGACATGACGACGTCGTCCCGCAGCCGCCTCGCGGCTCTGTCTGCATTGGTTCTGGTCGCCGTGGGTGCTTGCGTGGGGCCGCCCGGCCCGGCTGCCGGCGACATGGGCACCATCTCGGCCAACCTGACGCTGGCGCCGACGACGTCGCTCGACACCGCCAACTATTCGATCTCCGGGCCGAACATGTTCGCGCGCGCGGGCAGCATCGACGTCAGCCACAGCGAGACGGTGTCGGTGATCGTCGGCGGCATCCCGGCGGGCAGCGGCTACAGCGTCGCGATCACCGGCACCGCGACCGGCCAGATCAGCTGCAGCGGATCGGCGACGTTCGCGATCACGCCGAAGATGACCACCGTCGTGATGATCAAGATCCAGTGCCGCGAGCCGCCGAAGACCGGCAGCGTCGGGATCAGCGGAACAGTCAACATCTGCCCGGTCATCGACGCCATCGGCGCCAACCCCGGCGAGGTGAACGTCGGCTTCTCGAGCGCGCTCGACTCCGCCGCGCACGACACCGACAGCCGTCCCGCGGCGATCAGCTATTCCTGGGTGGCGTCGTCGGGCATGTTGGCGGGCGCCAACACGCCGAACCCGACGCTGCTCTGCACGGCGACCGGCGTGTCGACCGTGACCCTCACCGTCAGCGACGGCGACTGCACCGACACGGGCAGCGTGAACATCGTCTGCTCGCCCGCGCCCGCCGCGCCGGCGATGGTGCGCATCAACGAGGTCGAGTCGAACGGCGGCACGCCGGGCGACTGGGTCGAGCTGGTCAACGTGGGCGGGACGACCGCCGACATCTCGGGCTGGCTGTTCCGCGACAACGACCCGGCGCGCGTCACGGCGCCGGCCGTCATCCCCGCGGGGACGCTGCTGCCGCCGGGCGGGACTTACGTGCTCAACGAGGTCGTCGGCGGCGTGGGCCAGTTCAACTTCGGCCTGGGCGCTGCGGACTCGGCGACGATCTCCGACGCGACCAACATGATCATCGATTCGTACAGCTGGACGGCGCACGCGCCGATCACCTACGGGCGCTGCCCGAACGGGACCGGCATGTTCGGGCCGACGCCCTCGACCAAGGGCGCGGCCAACGACTGCGGCGGCGGCACGGGCGGCGCGGGCGGCGCGGCCGGCACGACGGGCATGGCCGGCGCGGGTGGCAGCGCCGCCGGCAGCGGCGGCACGGGCGGCGGCGTCGCGACGGCGCCCTGGCCGACGACGGACGCCGTCGTCACCGTCGACGAGCTGAACCAGTTCCCGAGCAACCTCTCCGGCCTCTTCTACGAAACGGCGACCGCCACCGAGCCCGCCGTCCTGTGGGCGGTGCAGAACAGCCCGTCGCTGCTCCATCGCCTGGTCTACAACGGCACGACCTGGGTCGGCGCCGCCACCGACGGCTGGGCGGCCGGCAAGACGATGCACTACGCGACCGGGCTCGGCGGGCCGGATTCGGAGGGCGTCACCAAGGCGGAGCTCGGATCGTCCGCGATCTACGTCGCGACCGAGCGCGACAACACGAACAACGGCGTCAGCCGCCTGAGCATCCTGCGCTTCGACACCGCCGCGTCCGGGACCGAGCTGACCGCCACGCACGATTGGAACGTCACCGCCGACATCCCGGCGGTCGGCGCCAATCTGGGGCTCGAGGCGATCACCTGGATCCCGGATGCGTACCTGGTCGGCAGCGGCTTCATCGACGACACGACGCTGGCCCCCTACGACCCGAGCCGCTACCCCGGCCACGGCACCGGCCTGTTCTTCGTCGGCGTCGAGGCGACCGGCGCGATCTACGGCTACGCGCTCGATCATGTGAACGGAGGCTTCCAGCGCGTCGCGACGCTGTCGAGCGGACAGGCGGGCGTGATGGACCTGGCGTTCGACCGCGACGTCGGCCAGCTGTGGGCCTACTGCGACAACACCTGCGGCAACCGGTCGACGATCTTGCGCATCGGGATGGGGCGCTTCCAGATCCGCGGCATCCTCGATCGCCCCGCGACGCTGACCGACGCCAACAACGAAGGGATCACCTTCGCGCCCGAGAGCGAATGCGCGGGCGGCCTGAAGACCTTCTTCTGGGCCGACGACGGCAACACCGGTCAGCACGCGCTCCGGCGCGGCACGGTGACCTGCGGTCCGCTCTTCTAGCGTCGCCTAGCGTCGCCGACCCTGACACGGATGTCAGGTGGGCGTGGGCGCGGCGTCGTGCAAAGCCGCTGAAAGCCGCGCTTCCCGCTGCACGGCGGGGATTGGTCCAGTGCTTGCCTACTGGGGGCGCATGCGATCGAGCCCCCTGCGTCCGACCTCGTTTCTGATCCTTTCACTTGCGGCGTTCAGCTTCGCCGCGTGCTCGGGCGCCGGCAAAGATGGTCCGGCCGACGGCGATACGATGACGGGCGTGGCCGGCAACGGCCCGACAACGTCCGGGATGGCGGGCACGGGCGAAAGCGGCAGCACCGGCACGGGCGGCACCGTCGGCGTGGGCGGCGCGCTCGGCATGGCGGGGACGGTCGGCATGGCGGGGACGGTCGGCACCGCGGGGACGGGGGAAAG
>JADMIO011418042.1_pt1 | contig 18561 bp, 12 predicted proteins | sample 8958161 | NCBI WGS metagenome assembly JADMIO01 (sample SAMN16585339, study PRJNA669376) | soil metagenome | isolation source: Crop rotation soil | place: USA: Cullars Rotation, Alabama | collected 2011 | reverse complement strand
GTTCAAAGCAATCCGTCGTTCGAAAAACTGTTCGAGCGTGACAAGGGACTATTGGTCGACGTCCTGACGTTGGCGGCATGGAGCCCGCTCCTGGCCGCGACTCTTGAACAGAACCCCGACTACATCCCCTGGTTACAACGGGAACGAACCGAAGTTCGGGTGCGCAGTCGCGAGGATTTAGGCGAATCGCTGGCGCGATTTGCTCTCACGCACTCGACGCTCGATCCGCATGACATGTTCGCGCGCTTTCGTCGTCGTGAGTTGCTGCGCATTTATCTGTACGACATTCGTCGTGTGCACACCGTCGCCGAAACAACGGACGAGCTGTCGAATCTAGCTGATGCAGTTCTCGAATACGCCCTGCGGTTGTCGCGACAGCTTTTGGACAATCGCTACGGGTCGCCGCAGCGAATCGACGCCGAAGGCCGTGTAGCCGGAACAGAGTTTTGCGTTGTGGCGCTCGGCAAACTCGGCTCACGCGAATTGAATTACGCTTCCGACATCGACCTCATCTTTCTGTTCTCGCACGATGGCACGACCGCAGCCGGCGGTGCGCGTGGTCCGGTTACGAACCGGGAGTACTACGTGAAGGTAGCCGAAAATATTTTGCGCCTGGTCAGCGAGCCCACCGGCGAAGGCGCTGCCTATCGTGTGGACGTGCGCCTGCGCCCACATGGCCGTGAAGGCGCACTGGTCAGTTCATTTGACGAAGCCGTTAGCTACTACAAGTCGAAGGCGCAGGATTGGGAATTGCAAACGTTGATTCGCGCGCGCGCATCGACCGGATCGGACCAGCTGTTTAATCGCTTTGCCGCAGCGGTTAGAGACAAGGTTTATCGATTCGACATAACGGTCGAGGATGCGCTCGCTCATGTTCATCTTTCGAAACAGAAGATCGATATCCAACGCGAACGTGCGGACAAAGGCTTCAACGTGAAGCTGGGCCGTGGTGGCATTCGCGAAATTGAATTCATCGTACAGGCGCTGCAACTCGCTTTTGGCGGGCGTGACGAGTGGCTGCGTGCACCACATACACTCATTAGCCTGGCGCGAGTGGCCGATCGCGGATTGATCACCGAAGCGGAGTATTCGCAATTGTCGGATGCCTACCAATTCTGGCGGAGCCTCGAGCACCGGTTGCAAATGGAGCACGGGTTGCAAACGCATACGGTGCCGCTCGACGTGGAGCGGCGTGGATTGATTGCGCGGCGGATGAATTTCTCCGGTGAAGATTCTTTGGCGCAGTTCGAAGCAGCCATGACGCGTCACGCGACGAACGTCCGCGCAGTGTTCGAGCGCGTATTCGGAGACACTAACTCTGTAGTCGCTGCGGATGCGCGCACTAAACGACGATCAGAAATCGACGAATCATTTGACGCTGATGCGGCTCTGGCACTCAAGGCTGCGTCAATTTTCATAAAGTTCTTAGATAGTCCGGGCGGGCAAACCGCCGGCGATAAAGACACCAGCGTCGCTGCGCTGGCGAACTTATTACGAACGGCGGCAGATGGGTCGTTAAATTCGCACAGAGGTCTTTTATATGCGCTGCGAATCGCGCGGGTGTTGGAGAAAGAGGCTCACGTTCCTTCGATCGATGTTGGGAAATTGGAATCAATGATGCGCCTTTGTGCGGCTTCCGAGCCGATGGCAGAACTGATCGCGTCGCGGCCGGCTTTGATGGATTCACTGAACGCTTCCCCTGAGGTGGTCCGCAATCGAGATTACGGACGGGAACTCGCTGCGGTTGTTAGCGAGCACCTCACGTTCCCATCTCAATTAGACGAACTCCGGCGAAGTTGGTCCGGCTCGCTCGTCGAGATTGCCACACTTGACGCGGCCGGAAAGATAGAGCTGGCAGAGGTAAACCAGCGACTCAACGATCTCGCCACGGCCAGCATTGACGCCGGGCTGCAGATCGCACATCACGAATTGGCGCGTCGTCATGAAACGACCGTGGGCGAATCCGGCCTGGCGATTCTTGGACTGGGGCGGTTGGCGAGCGGCGGCATGGACTATGGCTCAGACATAGACATCGTCGCAATTTACGATTCCGCCGCGCCGTCACCGATTGAGTCACTCACGCGCAAAGAAGCGTACGCGCGAATTGTCGAATTGATGATCGCGGCACTATCCAACCTGACGCGTGAAGGTTCTCTCTATCGCGTCGATCTGCGCCTGCGGCCCGATGGCCAAAAGGGGCCGATCGTCTCAAGCGCGGATGGATTCCTTTCTTACATAAAAGAACGGGCCGATGTTTGGGAATGGCTCGCGTACGTCAAGTTGTGCGCAGTGGCAGGCGACTGCAATTTCGGCAGACAGATTGAAGTCGCCGCGCGATCTGCTATTCATGGATTGGCCCAGCAAACCGACGTTGCGCAGTTGGCGGCCGAGACCAGCCGCGTGCGGGCGCGACTGGAAAAAGAACGAGTTGTGCGCCGCGGCTCAGGGATTAACATAAAGCACGGCGCCGGAGGCATGCTCGACGTTTATTTTGCGGTGCGCTACTTGCAGCTTCGGGACAACGTGCCGGATGATGAAAATCGAACGACGCTGAAAATGATCGAACGACTGCGCGATTCAACTTCGATCGATGAAGACGACTTCAAGGCGCTGTACGAAGGATACCGTCTGCTACGCTCGGTGGATCATGAAACTCGGCTAATTGTTGGACGATCCGCAACGCTCCCCGGTCCTGGACATCCGGCGATGGCGGACATAGGGCGACGACTCGGTTATTCTGCGGACGTTCTGGTTTCCGAATTGCAGTCGAAGATGAGTAACGTCCGGGCTGCCTTTGAACGAATTGTGAACTCAGGGATATTGAAAGATGACTAATCGAAATGAATGCCCACGTTGTCGCATCGGTCGTATGCGCACTTGGAAGGAACTCAGCGATGAAGAGCAGGAAATCGTGAAGCGATTGCCGGCGTCCGCTCACTATTCTGCAGAAGAACGCACGGCGCGTCATCGGTGGTGTACGCAGTGCTGGCATGAAGATTCGGGCAACGAGCCCGAGAACGCCTGAGAGATCAGACGGCAGATGTCAGAGATCAGACATCAGAGATCAGACGTCAGACGTCAGAGGTCAGAAGTCAGCAGTCAGCAGTCAGCAAAGAACGCATCGGATGTCTGACGTCTGACGTCTGACGTCTGATGTCTGATGTCTGACGTCTGACCTCTGTTTCCCATGTTTCGCGTTAAGTCATCGTTCAAAAAAGAGATTGAGATCCGAGCATCGCTTGCGGATGTGCAGGATTTCTTCGGCGACCTGGAAAAGCTTTCAGACATGCTTTGGGGGATTGAAGGCATTCATCGTGAGCCGGGCTTGGCCCGTTGGGTAATCGCGACCGACACACCGGTTGGCCGCATTCGCTTTACCTTTCCCGTGCGAGAGACTTCTCCACACGCGAACATGATCGAATGGTCACCCGCGCTGAATGAGACAAAGAACCTTTTGCGTTATTCGCTGAAATTCTCAAATAGTAACGGCGTGACGAAAGTAGATATCTCGCAGCAAGTCGAACTCCGTCGCAAACGCGCGTGGGAATTGCACCCCGGTGTGGCCTTGATGAGTGAGGCGCGTCTGAACTCCGCTCTTCAACGTCGAATCAATGCCGCTATTGAAGATTTTCTGGAGCGAGTGAAAGAGAGGCTCGAAGCAAATTAGTCGCGGATGAACGCGGATACACGCAGATCAAATCGACAATTATGAGATTTGGTTTTTTCTGATCCGCGTATATCTGCGTAAATCCGCGGCTTAGTTTCTTCCGTAGCTAATCATGTTCGCGAGCATCCGGTAGGCGCCGGGAATCCCACCACGCAACTCGCGATACCAGACCATGCTCGTGTAGATGTAATGTCCTTTGCCGTAATCAGCGACCAGCAAGCCACCCTTTAAGGGCTGTTCACCCGGATCGTTTGATTGCAGCAGCGCGTGAAACTGTGGGTCCCACTCTTTCGGATAATAGAGTCCGCGTTCCTGAATCCAGTCCTTAAAATCGTCCTGGCCCAGCTTGTTCGGCGTGTTGAGCAACGGATGATCCTGCTCGAGAAATGTTATCGGCGCATTCTCGTCCGTCACCCTTTCGCCGCCGAGAATCAATTTGTAGGGCGCAAGCTGCGGGCGATTGCGTCGCTCGTCAGGGTTCCACTCATCCGATTTGTGATAGAAGACGATCAGGTTGCCGCCAGCGTTCGCATAGTCGAGCAACTTCTGATTCACTGCGATCAATCCCGGTTTTGATTCATACACACGATTGTCGACAATGACTGAAGTGAATTGCGACAGGTCCGTAGACTTCACCTCATCGACGCTCAACTCCCTCGATTCAACCCCAAGCGCATTCAGCGCATTGGGCAGGCTGAAATCGAATCCACGGATGTAGCCGACACGCAGGTTTTGAGCGACGCGAGCATTAACGCGCACGAGAGGCACGCGCCGCTCGCTAATCGTTACTTTCGAATTCTCTGTCCGCACCGCTATCGAAAGCATTTCCAGCGATTCTGAAGCTCTTGCGTGGGCCGCCGCCGTTTTATTCGCGTTTGAGATTGACAGGGCTACGGTGGTGTTTTGATGTGCGAGCAATTCAACCTTCGTGGTCTGCTCTTTGCCGCGCTCGCGGCCATAAACTATCTGTCCGTTGAACGGCTGGTCCGAGTGATTCACCAGTTGGAGTGTGACTTGAGGAAGGTGGCCGGAAATGACGTCGACGCCGGCACTGCTGGCGCCCACTTCATCATGAATGACCAGCGGTGATGGGCTAATGCTTGTGATTTCAATTGTGGGTGTCACGTCGGCCGAGACTTGCCGGATCACACTAAATCCTGTGCCATTAGGGTAAGCGTTTACGACGGCGCCGACGCTGAAGCCGCGCCACGCGTTGTCGTAGAGATGACTCGAGCTGGGAACAGTTATTGTCGCCGATGCCGGCACGACCTGTGACAGCGGAAACGTTTTTGTCTCACCCGCTGCTACAACGCTCTCCTGGTACGCGACCTTCCCTAAGACTTTATTGTCGCCATTAAAGTCGTTCAGCCATGAAGATATTGGCCCGACCTTGATTTGAGTTGACCCGTGGTTGGAGATTTCAAGCTTGGCCGGCGCATTTACACCCGGCACTATCGCCCCTTCCGATAATGACAAGCGGACCGCGACTCCAGAGGCAGCCGCGAGAGCTTCGCGCGTCGCTTCGAGCGGACGAAGAACCCGGAATGGCAGCGTCTGCGTACTGATTAGCCGCGCGCTATACTCGTTTAATTTCTGTGTTAACAACGCACGGTCGTTGATAAAGTCATTGAGTGGCTTTCCGTCAACAGTCGGCGGCGCAAGATGACGAGCCAGCTCGGCAGGCAATTGTAGGCCATCAAGAAAATTATGCGATTCCTGAGCCGGCATCGACGCGGCCCCAGTTGCGGCTTTCACCAGAGCGTAACGAATCATCGGCAGTTGGCCAGCCGGCGCATTCTGTCCACTGAACGCGCGGAAGCGATTTCTGTATTCCTCGAAACTCTTTGGCCACGGCCCCTGAGTCGCATGTTTTTGCAAAGCATTGAGCGCTTGTTCGCCAAACACCGTGCCGCGCACAGGATCTTGTTCGTTGGGATCGATAGTGACTATCGGCGTTGTGCTGTTCGCGTTTTGATTGCCGCGCTGGCGCACAAAAAGCCTCTGCACTTGCCATGTGGTGACGCCATCTTTCAGTTGTTCCGGGAACCGGTTTGGATCGGCAGCTGCGTCGAATGCTTCGACGACCATTAAGGCCGTTGCCTGGTGCTGACCATGATCGTTGCTGGCGGTGGAATGGTTGGTGATGATCACGTCCGGCCGTAGTTTGCGAATCTCAAGCACCATCCGTCGCAGTGCTTCTTCATGCCCCCAGAATCTGAATGCTTCGTCGCGAGTTTTCGAAAATCCAAAATCTTTCAGGCCCAGGAAATACGGCTCTGAGCCTTGAATCTCAGCCGCCGCCATCGTTTCATGCGCGCGAATAACGCCGAGTTCCTCATATAACTCTGGTCCGATCGCGTTTTGTCCACCTTCGCCGAACGTCGAGAACAAACTAACCGTGTGCGCGCCATACTTGTGGCGCATGACGATCAGCGACGTGCCGTCTTCGTCGTCGGGGTGCGCCGCAACGCACATGACTGTCCAGGGGTTTTGCATATCGAGCAGTGCCTGGTATAGCGCGACGCGTTGGTCTGAAGATTCAGCGGTCGCGGTTGCTCGTTGCGCGTGCGGGAAAGCGACAAGCAGTGCGACAAAGACGATTGCTAGTGCGGCTCGGGTGATTTTGTGATTCATGGTCGTTAGGGGAGTAAGTTTACTCGCGAAGCGGCAAGAGGTCACGTGGAGTCAGACATCACAATGTGGCATTAGCCCGACCTTTAGGGAGGGCTCATCCGGCTGTCACGAGCCCTCCCTGATGGTCGGATTAATGCCCGGGTCATAACGTGATATCGCTCGACATCTTCGTCTTTTTCACGTAAACAGTCTCGCTAAATGTCCAATCGAACTGAGTCGCCGGTGTCGCCGGCCGCCAACGGCGACGAGCATCAACTGATTCGCGGTGTCGGACTGTGGGGCGCGACGACGCTAAACATGATCGACATGATCGGTGTCGGGCCGTTCATCACTATTCCGCTGATCATAGCGGCGATGGGCGGACCACAGGCGATGCTTGGTTGGATTCTGGGGGCGTTCTTGGTTGTTTGCGATGGGCTGGTGTGGGCTGAACTCGGCGCGGCGCTGCCTGGCTCGGGCGGTTCGTATCGTTATCTGCGCGAGATCTATAACCCGAACAAGCTGGGACGGCTGATGTCGTTTCTGTTCATTTGGCAACTGACTTTCAGCGCTCCGTTGTCGATCGCATCAGGCAGCATCGGGCTGGCTCAGTACGCGACCTACATTTTTCCAAAGCTCGGTAATGCTACGAAAGTAACACTGCCTGTTCTGGGCGATGTCGAGATTAATGCCATTCCAGTCGCGCTGGCGGCGATCGCCTCACTGGCTATCGCGGTCTTCCTGCTGTACCGGCGGATCACCTTGATCGAACGACTTTCAAAGTTCCTTTGGGTGGGCGTGATGCTCACGATCGTCTGGGTGATTTTTGCCGGCGTCACACATTTCGATCGACATCTCGCTTTCGACTTTCCGCCGGACGCTTTTACGCTGCGGCCTGAGTTCTTCATGGGCCTCGGAGCGGCCTTGCTCGTCGCGGTCTATGATTACTGGGGTTACTACAATGTCTGTTTCTTTGGTGGCGAAGTTAAGGATCCGGAACGAAACATTCCCCGGGCGGTGCTGCTTTCGATCCTATTCGTCGCGATTATTTACATCGTGATGAACATCTCGATTCTTGGCGTGATTCCCTGGCGCGAATTCGCGGGCACCGCCAATACGCCGGCGCAGCGCTACGTCATCTCTTCATTCATGGAACGGCTCTACGGGACGAAAGCGGGCGTCGTCGTGACGGTCTTGATTATGTGGACAGCCTTCGCTTCAGTCTTCTCGTTGCTGCTTGGTTATTCGCGCGTGCCCTTTGCCGCAGCCCGCGACGGCAACTACTTTCGAGTTTTCGCGAAAGTGCACCAGCGGCACCGCTTCCCATTTGTTTCGTTGCTGGTGATGGCTGGGATCGCGACGGTCTTCTGTTTCTTCCGGCTGGCAGACGTAATCGCCGCGCTTGTGGTCATTCGCATTCTGGTGCAGTTCCTCGCGCAAATTGCCGGCGTAATCGTGTTGCGTATTCGCCGTCCCGACCTGCCGCGGCCGTTTCGCATGTGGCTCTATCCGCTGCCGGCGCTGATAGCACTCGGCGGTTTTATTTACGTGCTGATTTCGCGGAAAAATTTTCTGAAAGAGGTTAAATACGCAGTGGTGCTGGTTGTGGTTGGGCTGATTGTTTACTTCATTCGAAGCTGGCGCCGGAGCGAGTGGCCGTTTGGTGAAGTGAGGTCAGAACCGCCTGCGGTAGCGGGCGGTTGACCATTAGACGAAATTCGACATGCGGATCAACCATCCGCTACCGCAGATGGTTCTGACTTCATCGCCTCTATTGCTGCGGCTCAGCGCTCTCCGGATTAATTGTTTCCGCTGCTTGAAAGCCGATCTTGCTGTGCGTGCCGTCGCAGAAAGGCTTGTTTGAAGAAGCCCCGCAGCGACACAGCGCGATCTTAGGCCGGCCTTCAGTGGAAATGCGATTACCCGCCGTGTCGTAGATTTCTACGTCTCCTTCGACAAGATACGGTCCATTTGGTTTCGGACGAATAGCTGTCATGTTTTCTCCCCTGTAAGTTTGAGTTAATGAATAAGCAATTCTAGCATCGAGTCTGTGCGCCTTTGTATCCTGGCATGAGCCACCTCAGGCAAAGGCACTAAGTCGCAAAGGATCGCAAAGACTACTTAGTAACCAACGCGCGCGCGTGCTTCACCACGTTGTCGACATTGAAGCCGAGGTTCTTTAACGCGACGTCGCCGGGCGCTGAAGCGCCAAAGCGTTCCAGGCAAATCTTGTCGCCCTTGGCACCGACGTATCGATCCCAACCTTGACCAACACCGGCTTCGATCGACAGCCGCGCCGTGACCGATGGCGGCAAAACCTCATCACGATAATCCTGTGTTTGCTCTTCAAAGAGTTCGACGCAGGGCATTGATACCACGCGTGTCGCAATTCCGCTCTGTTGAAGTTGTTCGCGCGCATCAAGCGCGAGGGAAACTTCTGAGCCGGTTGCAATCAGAATGAGTTGCGGGGTTGAAGATAAGGCCTCGCTTACGGTCGGGCCACTGCCCCGCTCGCTATCGGTCGGTTCAGCCTCGGCGAGAATATACGCGCCCCGTCTCGAACCTTCTGCCGATGCAAACTTCTTGCGATCGATCAATGGCACCTTCTGTCGCGTGAGCGCTAAAGCAGTTGGCGCTTCACGTCGCAGAATCGCCAGTCGCCAGGCCTCGCGCACTTCGTGCACATCAGCGGGTCGAATGACAAACAGATGTGGAATCGCGCGCAAGGCTGCGAGATGCTCAATCGGTTGATGCGTCGGGCCATCTTCTCCGAGACCCACCGAGTCGTGCGTGAAAACGTAGATGACCTGTATTTCCGAAAGGCATGCGAGCCGAATCGCCGGCCGCATGTAATCCGAAAATGTCATGAAGGTGCCGCCGAACGGAATTAGACCTCCATTCAGCGACATGCCCGTCATCGTCGCGCCCATGGCATGTTCGCGTACGCCAAAGTGAAGGATGCGACCGTCGTACGTGCCCGGTTCGAAACTGCCGCCATCTTTAATGTCGGTGTTGTTCGAAACGCCCAGATCGGCGGAGCCGCCAATCAACATCGGCATGTGGGGTGCGAGCGCATTGATGACTTTGCCGCTGGCGACGCGTGTCGCTACCGGTTCCGCATCATCAAAGGAAGGGAGATGTTTCTCCCAGTCGGGCGGCAGGTCACCGCTCATCGTTTGTTGCCAAAGCTCGGCGAGGTCTCCGTGCTTTTTCGCGTACTCGCCGACTAACTGGTTCCATTCGTTTTCGTATTTCGCGCCGCGATCAACGGCTTTTCGAAAGTGCGCCAGCGCTTCTTCCGGCACGTAGAACTGTTTGTCTTCCGGCCAGCCGAGGTGCCGCTTCGTTTCCTTGACCGCGTCTTCACCCGGCGCATCGCTGTGCGCTTTGCGGGTGCCGGCGGTGGGCATGCCGTAACCGATTGTGGTCTTTACTGAAATTAGTGAGGGTCGGTCAGCGACGGATTGCGCATCGCGAATGGCGGCTTCGATGGCGGCGAGATCGTTTCCATCTTCGACCGTTGAAGTGTGCCAGCCGTATGCCTCGAAACGCTTCGGCACATCTTCAGAGAACGCGAGGTCCGTGAAACCTTCGATCGTTACGTGATTGTCGTCGTACAGATAAATCAGCTTCCCGAGTTTCAGATGTCCGGCTAGCGATGCAGCTTCCGATGCAACGCCCTCCATCAAATCGCCGTCGGAAACAATGGCGTAGATGTAATGATCAATCAGCGAAAAGTCTTTCTGATTGAATTTCGCCGCCAGATGCGCACCGCCCATCGCCATGCCGACGCCGTTGGCGAATCCCTGGCCCAACGGACCGGTTGTGATCTCCACTCCCGGAGCCAGTCCGTATTCCGGATGGCCGGGCGTCTTCGATCCCCATTGTCGAAAATTCTTGATTTCGTCGAGTGACAATTCATATCCGGTCAGGTAAAGCAGCGCGTAAAGCAGCATGCAACCGTGTCCGGCCGACAGCAGAAATCGATCGCGGTTGTGCCACTTCGGATTCTTTGGATTGAAGCGCATGAAGCGCGTCCACAAAACATAAGCCATGGGCGCCGCGCCGAGCGGCAGTCCAGGATGTCCGGAGTTGGCCTTCTGCACGGCGTCGATCGCCAGCGCGCGAATCGTGTTGATGCAAAGTTGATCGAGTTCGGGGTTGGTTTCCAGTTGGACTTTAGCGCTCATCGTTATCCTCAATTAGCCGCCGAGACGCAGAGACACGGAGGAACAAGCGACGGATACTTTTTTACTGTCTTCGAGAGTCTCTATTGTGCCAATCGTTTCCCGCGCACGCAAAGGCGCACGAGTCATTGCAACGAATTAGTTACAGCGTGGAATAAGACGGAACGTGAGAATGGCACAACGGGCGTCGCGCCGTCCAGCAAAACTCAATGAAAATTCGCTTCTTTAGTGGCTGTGATGAGCCCTCGTTGATATCCGTCTACAAAGCGCAAAGACACACAAATCTTAATCTTTGAATTTAATAGACCGAAGAATTTCGGAAAAAGTATTTTGATAATTTGAAAATTCGTCAGTCGGACTGACAGCAATTAAGTAAAACAAACTTCCATTGCGCAGTTGTGCGGTCACGATGTGGACCAGCTCGGGTTTGCCGGTCGCTTCGTTGACGTTATCGAACGAGATTACCGAGCCGGGATGTCCGTTGAGTGAGAGTTCCTCGTAACCACCGCGCGCCTTCAAATTATTTCCCCGCGCTATTTGTTTCACGAATTCGTCGGATGCTTGCTGCGCGGTCTTGGAATGAGTCTGGGCAACACCAACATTTATTGCATGTGTAAACACCACCTGATTATTGGTTGAGCCGTAGCCGCCGTTAGGCGCGAACCATGTGCCGTTTTGCGAGCTAACCTCGCGCCAGTTGTCGGGGACGCCGATAGTAAACGCGGTTTTGTCGTAAGCCCTGTAATGAGTTGACGGTTTCTCAGCGTGTCCGGTGGGAGCCGCCAGACCAGCCGCAGAGCCTTCGTTCGGAGTCTTTGAATTGTTCGCCAGCAGTTGTCCGGTATTGCCGCCGCTCAGTCTTTGCTTTGCTGATAAAAAATCAGCAGTGTCCGGCGTTGCCGCTGTGTTTACCTTTAGCAGTTCCGCTTCGTGATTAATTTTTGCGTATCGATCCTTGGGACTCGGGTGATCGCTGAGAAAGCTCGGGCCGCCACTGCCACCCTGCTTTTCAATTGTCTGAAACATGTTGGCGAGATCGCGCGGGTCGTAACCCGCGTTCGCCATGATGCGTGCGCCAAGCAGATCAGCTTCCGTTTCGTATTCGCGGCTAAACTTTAAGAAGTAGACGCCGACGCCTTGCGCGCCCATTTGAGCCGCCGTTCCGATCGGGCCGCCGAGGACTTGACCCCCCATTCCGAGAATGCTCGACAGCGTGTTGTATTTCGACGCCTTCGTCGCCTGGGCCGTCCCATGTCGCAGAGCCACATGGCTGATCTCGTGCGCCATGACGCCGGCCATCTCGGCTTCGGTTTTCGCGGCCTCGATCATTCCGGTGTTGACATACATCGGTCCGCCCGGCAGCGCAAAGGCGTTTATTTCCTTGGCTTGAACTACTTTGAATGTGTACTGAAACTCAGAATGCTGAAATTCCGGCGGAATGCCCGCCGCCAAACGCTGGCCGACGTGATCGATATAGGATCCAAGTTGCGCATCGTTCACGATCTGAAGTTTCTTTTCAGCTTCGCCTGCGGCTTCGCGGCCGAGCTTAACGTCATCCGCCGGAGAAAATTTGTTGCCATGAAGTTTTATTGGAGTCTGGGCAAGGACCAACAGAGACAGAACGGCTATGACGAGGCTGAGCACCGCGCCTTTGCGTGCGCATGACTGCAAAGATTTCATTTCGAACTCCTCAAAGGTTGGCGGGGCCGAGCCGCTTTCAAGACTTCGCGCCGTTATTGTTGGTAGGAATTTGATGCAGGCGGAACTGGTATTGGTTCAGCGGGGAGTAATGCGACCAGCTATTGCGTGCGCCGGACGATCTTCTCGTTCACCCACTTCGTCGCGTCATCTAACATCGAGATGTGGTGGGGTTTGCCTTTCAAAACGCGAATTATTGAGACGATTAGAAAAACGAAGGCAGCGACTTTAAAAAGTCCCGAGCCGACGCCGCTCCCGGTTATGGATCTGAGTACACTAAAAGCGCCGCTGATAAGCAGGATAGCGACGTGCAATGAGAAACCTTGCGCGGCATGAAAGCGCGTGCGTCCCTCGCTGCGCGGAACCAGCAGCAACTCAATAATCGAAGCTACCAGGCCGATATAAAACGGAAAGTAAGGTAATGCGTTCGCCCATTTCTCCGCAATGTTTAGTCCCGCCACTTTCCGCGTGTCAGGACTTTGCACCGGCATGGGCGGTGGCTGATAAATATTCGGCGGTGGAACCGGCGGCGGCTGATAGATGTGCGCACGTGGCGGGCGCGGAGGCTGGTACGTTTGCTGACGAGGATTCGGGGATACAAAGACTGAGGGATACGAATCGTCTATTCGACGCGTCGCAGCTTCCGTGTTCGGGTCATTTCGCGCAGCTTCGTTCCCAGTTCGACCGATTTCTCGCGTGGCCGCGTTGCTGACGTCCTGGGTTGCGGGATCTGCCGGCTGACCCGTGTTGCGCCCCCACACTTCGTCGGCGCGCTTCGCGAAATCGTCCTCCAGCGGATTCGTATCGTACTTGCCGTGCTTTGGCTGCATTTTGAGGTCTCTACGAGCGGCTGCGTGCTGGAGTTTCAGCGCTCGTCCCCTTCGAGGATTTCGTACGCGGCCGCTTCCCATTTGCCGGTGCGCTCATTAATGCGAAAAGCGCGCAAGCAAGGCTCGTCATTTGCCAGTCCAACAATAAGGTAAACCGCTGATGGGTAGTAGGCAAGGCGCACGTCAGTCAGCGAAGGTTCCGGATTATTCGCGCGCGGATGCGAGTGATAAATCGCAATCAGCTGTTCGCCACGCTCGCGCATGGCACGCTGTGCGGCAAAGAGATCTTCGGGCGCGGCTTCGTACGAGGTAAGCGGCTCAGCAGCGAGGTTTTTTGCCGGGTAAATCGATTGCACGGTTCCCTCTGGAGAACCGCCGACAAGGCCGCAGCATTCTTGCGGCTTAGCTGCGCGCGCGTGAGAGATGATTGCGTCGAATTGTGTTCGACTCAGCCGAATGTTCATACCATACATTGAATTAGCCGCAGATTAACGCGGATAGACGCGGATTAGAACAAACCAACGGACGATTCCGATCTGCGTCAATCCGCGTATATCCGCGGCTAATCAACAATCTTCAGATGCAGTTCATCCAACTGCTTCGCATCGACCTCGCCGGGAGCGTCAATCATCAGGTCCTGCGCCGAGGCAGTCTTGGGAAACGCCATCACGTCGCGAATGTTTTCGGTCGGCACCAGTACCATCAGCGTCCGCTCGATTCCTGCGGCGATGCCGCCGTGCGGTGGCGTGCCATAGGCCAATGCTTCGAGGAAGAAACCAAAACGCTCGCGCGCCTGCTCGTCGCTCATGCCCAGCGCTTTGAAGACGAGTGACTGCACGTCACGTCGATGAATTCTGATTGAGCCACCGGCGACTTCCACGCCGTTGATGACGGCGTCGTAGGCTTTCGCCCGCAATTGCGCTAACAATTCGCTTTGTCCGTTCACCGCGCGTTCGAGGACGGGTACGTCTTCATCCAGTGGCGATGTGAACGGATGATGCATCGCATAGTGGCGATTGTCCTCTTCGTAATACTCGAACATCGGAAACTCAGTCACCCATAGCGGCGCGTAGACGCCTTCGGGAATTAGCTTCTCGCGTTTGGCGATTTCGTTGCGCAGCGCGCCCAGACTGGCGGTAACAACACTTGATTTTCCGGCAACGATCAGAACGGCGTCGCCTTTCTGGGCACCGGCAACTCCGGCCAGATCGATGACCTTATTGTTACCCAACGCCTTCAACAGAGACGACGTGAGTTCATCGCCCAACTTGATCCAAGCGAGCGCGCTTGCGCCGTAACGCTTCACAAACTCCTGAAGTTCATCGAGCGTCTTGCGCGACATTGACGCGCCCCCATTCACGACAATGCCTTTGATCTCGCCGTTCGCAGACAGGACTGAGGCGTAGGGAGCGAAGGTTGTTTCCGCGAGCGCCGTTGAAAGATCCTGTAATTCCATCGCCGGAATGCGCAGGTCAGGTTTGTCAGAACCGAACCTTCGCATGACGTCAGCGAACTTGAATCGTGGAAAAGGCGTTTGCAGCTCAACCCCGATAAGGCGGAAGAGCCGTGCATATAACCCTTCGACCAGCGCGTAAACCTGATCGGGCGTGGCGAAACTCATCTCAACGTCGAGTTGAGAAAACTCTGCCTGGCGATCGGCCCGCAGGTCTTCATCACGGAAGCAGCGGGCAATCTGGTAGTACTTGTCTAAACCCGCAATCATGCAAATCTGTTTGAAGAGTTGCGGACTCTGTGGCAGCGCAAAGAATTTTCCGGGCTGTACGCGCGACGGCACGACGTAGTCGCGTGCACCTTCGGGCGTCGATTTGATCAGGTTCGGCGTCTCGATTTGCGTGAAGCCCTGCTCGTCCATGTACCGATTGATTTCGAGATTCAGCCGATGGCGCAGGCGCAGATTCGATTGCAGCTGCGGCCGGCGGAGATCGAGATAGCGATACTTCAACCGCAGATCTTCCGCGGCGAGTGCCGCGTCTGATGCGTCGAGCTGAAACGGAAGCGTCCGCGCGTCGTTTAGAATTCGAAGCTCCGCCGCCTGGACTTCGATGTCCCCGGTGGTGATTTTTGGATTACGCGCACTTTCATCGCGCAGCACCACTTCACCAACCACCGCGAGCACATATTCACCACGCACGTCTTTCGCTTTCGCGTGAGCTTCGGCCGCCTTCTCCTGGTTCACAACGATTTGCGTGAGGCCGTCGCGATCGCGCAAATCGATGAACGTCAGCGGTCCAAAGTCCCTGCGCCGCGCGCACCAACCCATCAATGTCACGGATGCGCCGACATTTTCTTTGCGCAACGTACCGCAGGAATGTGTGCGTTCGAGGTTGTTAAGATTCTCAATCATTAGGTTTCGAGTTTCAAGTTTCAGGTTTCAAGTAGCGAACTTTAAACTTGAAACTTTAAACTTGAAACTTCAGAAAAGTACTGTTCCCCCATCAACATTGATCGCCTGGCCGTTAATCCCGCGCCCTTCTTCTGAGGCCAGCAGCACTGCCAGCGCTGCGACTTCTTCCGCGGTTATCAAACGATTCTGTGGACTCATTTTTTTGAGTGCATCCAGAGCGTTCTTCGCGGACTTGCCCGTTTTCGCGACAATCTTTTCTATGCCGCGCGACGTCATGTCTGTATCGACGTAACCCGGGCAAATGGCGTTGACGGTGACACCCTGCGTAGCAACTTCCAGCGCGAGGGATCGAGTCAAACCCAGCACGCCGTGCTTCGACGCAGCGTACGCTGATACGTAAGGCGCGCCGACTTTGCCTGCAATTGATGCGATGTTGATGACACGTCCCCATCTGCGTTCGAGCATCTCAGGCAGAGCCGCGTGCGTGCAACGAAACGTTCCGCCCAGATTCGTGCTGAGATGTCTCGTCCACAACTCCTCATCGCTCTTAATAAACAATTCAGACTCAGCAATACCGGCGTTGTTCACGACAATGTCGGGCCCGCGATCGAAGTGCTGGCGAAATTTTTCGAATGCCTCCAGCACGCCGTCGCTGTTTCGCACATCGAGTTTTAGCGGCAATGCATCTACATCAAAGTCGCGGAGGATTTCTTTAGCTACGGTTCTGGCGTCTTTAAGCTTGCGTGAGGTCACTGCCACGGAAGCACCCTCGCGCGCGAAATCACGTGCGATCGCGCGACCGATACCACGACTGCCGCCAGTGATGAATGCGAGTCGATTTGCCAGCTTCATGGGATGTGACATTAAAACAAAGGCTCTAGAGTAGCAAAGCACGATGTTTAGAGTGCTAAGCTACTGAAATGAAATCAGTAAACCGCTATTACAAGCGGTCGAAAATTTCGGAGCGCAAATTTCGACAAATCGTGCGCTACTTCGCAATGGATTTTACTGCCAGCGACGTCGCCCAGTTGACTGGACTGACGCGCAAGACAGTGACCACGATCTTTCTCAGAATGAGACAACGTATTGCAGCTGAATGCGAGCGCGCTTCGCCCTACTCTGACTGCGAAGTTGAAGTTGATGAAAGCTACTTCGGAGCGCGCCGAGTCAGAGGCAAACGCGGCCGCGGCGCCTCGGGCAAAACCATCGTCTTTGGCATCTTCAAGCGCAATGGTTGTGTTTACACAGAAGTGGTGCCTGATTGCCGAAAACGCACGCTTCAGGCCGTAATTCGCGGGCGCGTGGCCCTCGACACCGTCATCCATTCCGATGGCTGGCGCGGTTATGACGGCCTGGTTGATGTCGGCTATGCGAAGCACTTCAGAGTCGATCATGGTCAAGATCAGTTCGCGCGCGGGCCGCATCATGTTAATGGTATTGAAAGCTTCTGGAGCTATGCCAAACGACGGCTACAGAAGTTCAATGGTGTCCCGGCTCGGACCTTTTACTTGCATCTGAAAGAATGCGAATACAGGTTCAACAACAGAACCACGAACCTGTCTCGCGAGTTACTTAAACTACTTGTTCGTTACCCGCTCTAGATGCTGTTTGCTACTCTAGAGCCAAACAAAATATCAGCCGCAGATAAACGCGGATTTCGCAGATAAGAGAATTTGCGTTGACTTTCTTATCCGCATCAATCCGCGTTCATCCGCGGCTAACTAACGTCCGTTGAACTTCGGCGGGCGCTTCTCGAGAAACGCGCGCACGCCTTCGCGGCCGTCTGCAGAAGCGAAGCAGCGCATTTGCGCATCGACTTCATATTGCAGCATACGGTCGAGCGAGTCCTGCTCGCTCGCATAGACGGCCTGCTTGGCCGCCGCAATTGAAATCGCCGCGCCATCGCGCAAGCGTTCGGCCAACGCGCGCGTTTCCGCCTCCAACCGATCAGCAGGTACGACGCGATTTACCAGACGCAGATCGAAAGCCTGCTGCGCGCTGATTGGGTCGCCAAGAAAGAAAAGTTCGCAAGCGATGTTCGATGGAATCATCCGCGGCAGGAAGTAGGTGCCGCCCCAATCAGGATGAAAACCGATCTTCACGAACGATTGGCTGAACGTTGCGTCCGCGGAGGCAATGCGCAGATCGCACGCGAGGGCGAGATTGAATCCAGCGCCTGACGCAGGCCCATTGATACATGCGATAACGGGCTTTGGAGTGTGACGAACTGCGAGGATGACGCGTCGCGCCGCGCCGAGCAGTCGCGCAAACTCTTCCGCGTCGTTGCGCTCAACCAGCTCGGCCATGAAGTTTACGTCGCCACCCGCGCAGAACGCGCGGCCTGCACCCGTCAGCACAATCACCCGCACATCGGGATCGCTGCCGGCTTCTTCGAGAGCTTCGCCGAGATCACGTCTCATGTGCCCGATGAACGAATTAAGTTTCTCAGGCCGGTTCAGCGTGATCGTGACGATGCCGTTCTCTTCGGCGACTAAGATTTGATCGTTGTGCATCTTGGTGAAGTCAGAACCGTCTGCGGTAGCCGGCGGTTGGAGTTTGAGTCCTCACAATTCGCTAGAACAGATCACCCACCCGCTTTCTGGCTACTTTCCTTTGAAGTTCGCTTTCCGCTTGTTAACGTACGCGTCCAGTCCTTCTTTCGCGTCTTCCGATTGAAACAGTTGCTGCTGAAGTTCCCGTTCCAGCGCAAGCCCTGATTCGAGCGGAACCTCCGCACCGGTTTGTACCGCGCGTTTGATCCGGCCCACCGCGCGCGATGCTTTATTCGGCGTCGTGAACTGGCGGGCGTAATCCATTACTTGATTCATGAAATCGGCCCCGTCGCCTGCATCCATAATTCGATTGACGAGCCCGAGCACCTCGCCCTTTTCGAAGTCGAAAAGTTCACCCGCCGCCATCAACTCGATTGCTTTTGATTTTCCCACCAGTCGGGCCAAACGCTGCGTCCCGCCGGTGCCCGGCAAAACGCCAAGTGAAACTTCCGGCAAACCCATTTTGCCGGCGCCACGACGCGCGATGCGGATATCTGCGGCCATGGCGACTTCCAACCCGCCGCCCACGCAATGGCCATTGATTGCGGCAATTACGAGTTTTGCCGTCTGCTCTAGCCGGCACATCGTTTCGTTGGCGTGCAGGCAAAAATAGTATTTGAATTCAGGCGTCACTTCGCTCAGCATCGCG
>JADMIO011356729.1_pt1 | contig 18562 bp, 13 predicted proteins | sample 8958161 | NCBI WGS metagenome assembly JADMIO01 (sample SAMN16585339, study PRJNA669376) | soil metagenome | isolation source: Crop rotation soil | place: USA: Cullars Rotation, Alabama | collected 2011 | reverse complement strand
CGCTGCCGCCATACCCCCCCGACACGAGCACTTTTCCGTTCTGCAAGAGCGTTGCTGTATGATAAAGACGGGCGCCGGTCATCGAACCCGTGACCGTCCACGTCCCGGTGGCTGGATCATACAATGAAGCGGTATTAAGCACCCCCGAGACGCCTTGCCCTCCGGCAATCAGAACTTTGCCGTTATTCAGCAAGGTTGCGGTATGCAGCCATCGGTGAGCAGATTCTGCTAGAGATGTAATCCAAAGACCGGTGAGCGGGTTATATACCTCGAAACTGTTCAAAATCAGCGTTCCGTCCGGTGTTCCTCCTGTAACCAGCACCTTTTGATTAGGCAGCAGAGTAGCCGTGTGCATCCATCGCGGAGTGTTCAAGGACCCAGTGACAGTCCACAATCCACTGCCGGGATCGTACAGCTCTGATTTCGCATAACCATTGGTGAACGTGCCATCAGTCCCTCCGGTGACGAGGATCTTACCATTGGACAACAACGTGGCACTTTGAGAATCGCGAGGTACGCTCATGGAGCCTGTCTTCAGGAAAGAGGCGGCGAAGGCGGCCTGAAGGAACACCGAGGCGGCAATAAAAGCGAGAACCGCTGAGCGCAAGCGTGTCATGATGGGTCGCATAGTTGCTCTTTCTTATGGCGTTCGCGCGCGATAGAAGCGCCGGGTAAATAGGCTGCTTTGGGGATCATTGAAATCGAGAGGTCCATTGAAGACGTTGGTGAGGATCGGCTGCCAGAAAGCCAGGTCTGTGGAGGCTTCCACAATTGCTGATGTTCCAATGGGGGCATCGAGGATAAATCCGAATTGCCCACTATGCGCGCCGTGGCCAGTACTCGCCGAATGAATGAAGGGTGCAAAGTTTTCGGCCACTCCCTTGCGAATGATATTGTTGATGCCATCGGCAAGGTAGAGGTTGCCGGCATTGTCGATGGCCAAGCCATTGGGACCTTGCGTGTAATAAAAAAAGCCGTTGAAAAAAGAACCCCCAAATCGAGCGGCACTGCCGGTGCCATCGGAACTTCCAAAGGCACGTGCGAGCCCGGCTATAGTGGTAACCACACCTGTCGGACTTACTTTACGTATGGTGAAACCGTAATATTCGCTGACAAATAGATTACCTTCGGCATCGGCTGCAATGCCCGTTGGATGATCAAATGAAGCATTTCCGCCCACTCCGTCCATACTTCCATAAGGGCAGGAAATGCAACCTGCGAGAGTAGTGACCATTCCTGCAGGGGTTATTTTGCGGATAGTGCTGTAATCCACGTCGGTGACGTAAAGATTTCCAGCCCCATCCACGGCCAGGCTCGCCGGGCTGCTAAATCGGGCGAGATTTCCCAAACCGTCACTGGTTCCGTATGTTCCAGCCAATCCCGCTATAGTCGTGACATTGCCATCCGGAGTGACCTTCCGGATCGTGTTGTTATAGGTGTCGGCGACATAGACATTGCTCGCACCATCCACGGCGATCCCATTGGGTTCATTAAACCGCGCAGCGCTGCCGGTGCCATCGGTAGAGCCGGAAGTTCCTGCAAGGCCTGCCAAAGTAGTGACCACACCGCCGGGAGTAATTTTGCGGATGGCGTTGTTGTAGGTGTCAGCAACATAAACCACACCGGCCAAATCAACAGTGAGTGCATAAGGTGCATCAAAGCGTGCTACGCTGTTGGTGCCATCGTCCGTGCCCGAATTGCCAGCGAGGCCGGCCAGGGTGGTGACCATTCCATCAGCGGTTATTTGCCGAATGGTGTTATTTCCAGTATCCGCAACGTACACGTTGCCACTGCGATCGGCTGCGACGGCAGTTGGATTGGAAAAAAGCGCGCGAGCCGCGGGACCATCAGCGCTGCCATAACCTCCACCCGCAAACCCAGCCAGAGTAGTGACCAAACCCCAGGGTGTCACTTTGCGTAAAGTATTGTTGTATTGGTCGGTGACATAAACATTGCCACTGCTGTCCACGGCAACCGCGGTGGGGCCCGAAAAACCAGCCGCGCTGCCCAGCCCATCTGCGTTTCCATAATTCGTGTTTCCCGCCAGGGTTGTCACCACGCTACTGGCGGAGACTTTGCGAATCAGATTGTTGTATTGATCGGCGACATAAACGTTCTCGGCGGTGTCGACCGCTAAACCGGAAGGATGGTTGAACCGGGCGGTTTTCCCCACACCGTCACTACTGCCGGAAAGGCCGGCGAGTCCCGCTAAGGTAGTTACGACTCCAGCTCGCGTGATTTTGCGAATGGTGTTGTTACCGGAATCGGCCACATAAATATTTCCGGAACTCGCGACCGCGATGCCCGAGGGATAATTGAAGCGAGCCGTACTGTTTGTTCCGTCCGCACTGCCGGCGCTGGAAGCCATACCGGCCAGAGTCGTGACCAGGCCTGCGGGTGTTATCTTACGGATGAGTTGGCTGGCCGAGTCGGTGACATAGGCATTGCCGGCAACATCGATGGCGACGAAAGATGGATCGCCCAAGCGGGCCAGCGAGCCTTGACCATCGGCAGTGCCATAGTTACCAGATGAGCCAGCCACTGTCGTTACCACACCCGCGGGTGTAATCTTGCGAATGGTTCGGTTGGGGGTGTCCGCTAGAAGAAGGTTGCCTGCACTATCGGCGGCGATGCCTTGGGGACCGTAAGTAAAGGTCCCAAAAAAGCCGTAATCAAAAAAGTAGCCAAATCGGGCCGTGTTTCCTGTGCCATCAGCATCGAGGCCGCTGGTTATCGAGTTAAAAGCGGAACTCCGCGCTGCAACTCCTGCCATACCCGCTAACGTTGTGACCACGCCTCGAGGAGTGATCTTGCGCACTGTGAAATTGTAGTAATCGGTGACGTACACATTGTCGGCACCATCAACTGCTATTCCCCACGGACCATTAAACAGCGCCTCGTTTCCTATGCCATCGGAACTGCCAAATCCCGGGTTCCCTGCAATGGTGGTGAACCGGTAAGGCGTGTAATTCACTGGCCGTCCAATACTGATGGTGGGACCCCAGGAGTCCGCGACGTAGAGATTGTTTGAACTGTCCAGCGTGAGGCCGGTAGGAATCCTGAACCGGGCTGCACTCCCGGCGCCGTCCGCAGCGTAACCAACGACTCCCGTGGTGCCGCCATCACTCGTGGTGCCCGCAACCCCGCCAAGGGTCGTAACCATGCCGTCGGGAGTGATTTTGCGAATTGTGCCATTGCGGGAATCAGCAACGAAAATGCTGCCACTGTTGTCCACAACAAGACCGGCCGGGGCATTAAAGCGCGCCAGAGCGCCCACGCCATCTGCGCTGCCAGAGCTTCCGGCCTGCCCTGCGATGGTGGTGACAAGGCCGGCAGGCGTGATTTTGCGAATGGTGTGGTTGCCTTGATCTGCAACATAGATATTCCCGGCTGAGTCGACCGCGATAGAGTCAGGATCCTTAAACCGGGAATCATTTCCAATTCCGTCAATGCTTCCAGGAGTATTCGCCAGGCCGGCCAACGTTGATACGTCGCCAGCCGGCGCAATTTTGCGGATGGTTTCATTCCCGTAATCCGCCACAAAAATATTTCCGGCAGCGTCGGCCGCAACGCCGCGCGGGAGGTAAAATTGAGCGGCAAGGCCTACGCCATCTGCGCTGCCAGAACGTCCGGGGGAGCCTGCCAGAGTCGTTACTACACCTGCAGGCGTGATTTGTCGGATGGTGTGGTTAGCGGTATCCGCCACGTACAAGTTGCCCTGCGTGCCGACTGAAACACTGACAGGGAAATTAAATCGAGCATTGGTACTCGAACCATCGATGCTGCCGGAAGTAGTGGAACCCGCAAAAGTCGTTACCACCAATCCTGGCGCGATTTTGCGGATAAGATGATTCGAGCTATCCGCGACATACAAATTACCCAAGCTATCTGCAGTAATCCCGTATGGCGCACCGAAAGACGCTCCAAGCCCAATACCGTTGACACTGCCAATATAGCCCGAACCGGCGACGGTCACGAAATCATACGGAGCATATAAGGACTGGCCGTTGGCTCCGGTTGCGCCAAGAACCAGAATGAGCAACAGAATAATTGGGGCTGTTTGGTGGTTTTTCATAGTGACCGCACGGTTCGTGTGATTGCCAGACTTAGGGTGCAGCCCATGTTGCGCACGCACCCATGGTCCGGAACGCATCCAATCCGGTCCGGACCAGTTATTTGATTAAAGAATCGGCACGCGTCTGGCGTTATCTACTGTCGGGATGCTCAGGGCTGGGGTGGCGCCCGTATCCGGAAAGCCATCACCATCGGCATCGGCCGAAGGAAGATAGACGTCCAGTGTATAATTCAGCACGGCGGTGCTGTCGCTGGTGTATTTCCACGTGCCGTGGGACACGATTATACCTTTGTTTTGGAGAGTATCTCCGGGCTGCTTGGGTGTGACCTGCATATAGCTAATCAGCGTCCAACGGCCGGTGTCCGGGCTGACCATTTTTATCTCGCCGGTGGCAGTGCTGAGACTGTCCGCGCCGAACGAGGCGAGCAATCCAGAGAAGGTGCTATTGAAGTAATTGAGGATGGGCCGTGCGGCAGCCGTTTGGCCCAGGGGGTCACTCGGGGCAAACAAAACGCTCCACGTGTACATGGAGTTGCCTCCGACGAAGGAGCCGCCCAGGCGATAATATTTTGTGCCGAAGCCAGTCACACACAATGTCCCAGCCACCAACAGCGCGCCACACACCAGAGCGACACCGGCCTTTTTGAGGATGGAAAAGCGACGGCCAATTTTCATGATTTTAGTAGTTTGACTGATTTTGTTCTTCATGGTTTTGGTTTTTAGGTTGTTGTTTGTAGAGCAGGAGTCGCACTGTTTGTTCTCTCGTACTACCTTTTTTGTTGTGCTGCAGGAGCATCGTTTTTGGGTCCTATGGATGAACCGGCCATGAAGAGCCCGATCTTTCAACAAAGTGGATTTTTTTGTCATATCCAGTGAGTTCAAGGAATTCACATTTTCTTGCAAGAAATGGGCGCCTCAGGCTGGTTCTTTAGTGATGGCAATTCTTTTGACTGTTTCTGCCGTGGAACGGAACGCAGCTTTAAGGCAGAGAAATAGTGTAACTTTGGTTCATCCATGGTTAACTGCATCATGACGCGGGACGAATTGATTCCGACACGCGCTAGTCTCCTTGGGCGGCTAAAGAACCTGGACGACCAGGCCAGTTGGAATCAGTTTTATGAGCTTTACCACGACCTCATCCTGAGTGTCGCCCGGCGAGCGGGCCTAAATGAGATGGATGCTGGTGAAGTGGTGCAAGACACCTTGATTTCCGTGGCCAAAAAGATGCCCGGGTTCATTTACGACCCGACCAAAGATTCGTTTAAAGGCTGGCTGCTGACGGTGACCCGCTGGCGAATCATGGATCAATTTGGAAAACGCCTCGGTCACTCAGCCGGAGAACAGCAGGTTATCGGCCATGACGAGCAGCAAGAGACTCGTACGTCAACCATTGACCGTGTCCCTGACCCAGCGGGTTCAGACCTAGCAAAGATTTGGGAACAGGAGTGGGAAACGTTGGTTCTGCAGGCTGCCTTGGCTCGCGTTAAGCGCCAGGTCGATCCCCAGCATTACCAAATTTATCACTTACATGTAATTTTAGGCCAGCCTGTTCGCGAGGTCGCGAACGCATTGCGCGTAAACACGCCCAGGATTTACCTAGCCAAACATCGAGTAGGAAATCTACTTAAAAAGGAAGTTCAAAAGCTCAAGGATGCCTTGCCATAAATAAGGGTTCGCGGCTGGACTTTCATGGTGCTCCGGTTAAGCTCCTTGGGCAACCCCATGAATCTTGGCTCCCAGGCGCTCCAACCCACTCTTCTCAGCCTGGCGGCCATTCCTGAGCACGAGTTGTTGCGCTCCATCGCCTCGGGAGCCTATGGGCAAGTGTGGCTGGCTCGAAATCGTTTGGGAGTTTACCGGGCGGTGAAGATCGTCCACCGCGCCAACTTCGATCATGATAAGCCCTTCGAACGGGAGTTTGCCGGCATCAAAGCTTTCGAGCCGATCTCCCGCTCCCATGATGGCATGGTGGATTTGTTGCAGGTGGGCAGGGACGATGTCGCCGGCTACTTTTATTATGTCATGGAGTTGGCCGATGATGCCAATGCTCTTGCGCCCTTAGCTGGCTCATCCTCCGATCTGACCCGTGAGTCTTTAAACTCCTACGAGCCTCGAACTCTTGCGTATGAGGTGAAGCATCGCGGCCGGCTGCCTTTGATTGAATGTATCCAAATTGGTCTTTCGCTGACCGACGCCCTGGCCCATCTACATGGCCATAAACTGGTCCATCGCGATATCAAGCCCTCGAACATCGTTTTTGTCGGTGCTGTGCCAAAGCTGGCCGACGTCGGTCTGGTCGCGGCAATGTCTGACGCTCGCTCCTTTGTCGGAACCGACGGATTTATCCCGCCAGAAGGACCCGGAACCCCGGCCGCGGACCTTTATAGCCTGGGAATCTTGCTTTATGTGCTGAGCACTGGCAAAAGTCACCAGGATTTCCCCGAACCCGCGACGGATTTCTCAAGGGAGGAGAACCATGCACAACGGCTGGAATTTGACGCCGTCGTTCATAAGGCTTGCCAAGCAAACGCGCGGGAGCGCTATGAGAACGCCGAGCAGATGCATGCGGACCTAACCCTGCTGAAACACGGAGAGTCGGTCAGAGCCAGACGGGCCACTCAGCACCGATGGGCAATGGCCAGACTAATGGCCATGGGTTCTCTCGTAGCGGTCTTGTTGCTGACAGTGCTGTGGTTAATAAATGGAAGGGGTTCCGGCCATACGCCAAACGCCGAAGCCGTCCGCCTTTACGAACGGGGACGCTGGCATTATAGCCAGTTGACTGCAGCCGATCATGCCAAGGCTTTGGATTATTTTTCAAAGGCGGTCCAGGCCGATCCCAAATTCATTGAGCCCTATGGCGAAATGACTGCGCTCTACATTTGGGCGATGCTCCCCGGACTTACCAACGATCAGGTGCGGCTCCAGAGAACCAGGCAGATTGCAGACAAAGTGCTCGCCATCAATCCCAATCTGCCCGAAGGACATGCTGCTATGTCTCTGTGCCGGTTTTTGGAGCGGGACTGGGAAGGTGTTGAATCCGAGATTAACCGAGCAATTCAACTCAACCCGAATCTTGCCATTCCTCACCAATTCTATGCTTTTTATCTTACGCTGCTTGGGCGGACAGAGGAAGCCCGGCGCGAAAGTCAAAAAGCCGATCAACTCTCACCTCCGGCAGTCGCGCGCGTTTCGGCGATAGTCGCGGCCTGGCCGTATATCGCTGAACGGCGATTTGACCTAGCCATCGCCCAGCTTCAGCGGACGATTGAATTGGACCGCAATTTCCCTGAGGGACACCACTTTCTCGGGGTCTGTTATGAAGCGGCGTCCAACTATCTGGCAGCCATTGAGGAGTGGCGCACGCTCGACTCGTTGGCGGGCGAGGATCCGGCCAAGATCGCCGCCAGTTATGACGGGCTGCGCCACGCCTACCAAACTGCGGGTGAGCAGGGCTATTTGCGCAAGTGGATCGATCTGGTAAACGCCGATGCAGATCTTCCGGCCGATAAGCGCATGTTTCCGCAGGAAGACCTCGCCGGCGACTATGCGCGCCTGGGTGAGAATGCGAAGGCGCTAGATGAAATCGAGATGCACTTCGATAAATTTTGGTGGCGGCTGAAGTACGAGCCGCTCTTTGACCCCTTGCATGATGAGCCGCGCTTCAAGGCTATGGTCAAACGAGCCGGCCTTCCGCAATGAGCCAGATTCGACATGCCGACGCTCCTGTTTTAATTTCTGCAAACTCGCATGAATCCTGGTTCCCAGGCGCTCCAACCCACGCTTCTCAGCCTGGCGGCGATTCCTGAGCACGAGTTGTTGCGCTCCATCGCCTCGGGAGCCTATGGGCAAGTGTGGCTGGCTCGCAATCGTTTGGGCGTTTACCGCGCGGTGAAGATTGTCCACCGCGCCAGCTTCGATCACGACAAGCCTTTCGAGCGGGAGTTTGCCGGCATCAAAGCTTTCGAGCCCATTTCCCGCTCTCATGTTGGCATGGTGGATTTATTGCAAGTCGGCCGGGACGATGTCGCCGGCTACTTTTATTACGTCATGGAGTTGGCCGATGATGCCAATGCTCTTGCGCCTTTAGCTGGCTCAGCCTCCCATCTGACCCGCGAGTCTTTAAATTCCTACGAGCCTCGAACTCTTGCTTATGAGGTGAAGCATCGTGGCCGGCTACCCTTAAATGAATGTATCGAAATTGGTCTTTCGCTAACCGACGCCCTGGCCCATCTGCATGGCCACAAACTGGTCCATCGCGATATCAAGCCCTCGAATATTGTTTTTGTCGGTGCTATGCCGAAACTCGCCGACGTCGGACTGGTCGTGGCAATGTCTGACGCTCGTTCTTTTGTCGGAACCGAAGGATTTATTCCACCGGAGGGACCCGGAACACCGGCCGCGGACCTTTATAGCCTGGGGATCTTGCTTTATGTGCTGAGCACCGGCAAAAGTCACCAGGATTTCCCCGAACCCGCGGCGGATTTCTCGAAGGAGGAGAACCACGCACAATGGCTGGAATTTGACGCCGTGGTTCATAAGGCTTGCCAGGCAAACGCGCGGGAGCGCTATGAAAATGCCGAGCAGATGCATGCAGACCTCACGCTGCTGAAACACGGAGAGTCGGTCAGGGCCCAACGGGCCACTCAGCATCGGTGGGCAATAGCCAGACTGGTGGCCATGGGTTCTCTCGTAGCGGTTTTGTTGCTGACAGTGCTGTGGTTAATAAAGGGAAGGAGTTCCGGCCACACGCCAAACGCCGAAGCAGTCCGCCTATACGAACGGGGCCGCTGGCATTATAGCCAGTTGACTGCAGCCGATCATGCCAAGGCTTTGGATTATTTTTCAAAGGCGGTCCAGGCCGATCCTAAATTCGTGCAGCCCTACGGCGAGTGGATGATGCTATACACCTGGTATTTGTTGCCTGGACCGCAAAGCGAGCTGGACAGGCTGCAAAAGACCCGCCAAATCGCGGAGAGCGCACTCGCGATTAACCCCAGCGCAGCCGAAGGACATACCGCGCTCTCCTGGTGCAAATTCCTGCAGCGGGACTGGCGCGGTGCGGAGGCCGAAATCTTACGCGCGATTAGATTGAACCCCAATATTCCCATTGCGCACGACGTTTATTCATTCTACCTGTCAATGCTAGGGAGGACGGCAGAAGCCCGGCGTGAGGGCAACCGCGCGCAGGCGCTCGAACCTCCCGGCTCGGAGCGCGTCAGCGCCATCATTGCAGCGTGGCCCTACATGGCTGAGCGACGCTTCGATCTGGCGATTGCCCAACTCAAAGGAGTTATTGACTTGGACCGTAACTTCGCCAGCGGCCATAGTTTTTTAGGTGATTGTTACGAAGCAAAATCAAATTATGTGGCCGCTATAGAGGAATATAGAGCTTATGCCATTTCCGTAGGCCAAGACCCTGGATTTGTGGCGGCGAGCTATGACGCCTTGCGCCAGGCTTACGAAACCGAGGGGGAGAGAGGTTATTTTCGAAAGTGGATCGAATTTATCCGGACGGACCAGTTGCTTCCGGACGCTCAGCAAATGTTCACCGAAATGGATTTGGCAGCCTATTATGCGAAGGTCGGTGACAAAGAGAAAGCGCTGAACGAGCTCGAACGGCACTTCGATGAGCCGCAGATTTGGCATCAGCTTAAGTTCAAGGCTCAATATGATACCCTCCACGAGGAGCCGCGCTTCAAGGCTATGGTCAGGCGAGCCGGCCTTCCGCAATGATCGTTATGGCGATCATAGCCCAGGTTCGACTATTGCCCAGGTTCGTACCAGTAATAGTCCTTGGTCGGTTCCATCGGAAAACCGGGAGCGTCTTTTAGGGCATGAGTAAAGTCATAAGAAGCGCTGTGGCCGTCGGCGCAAACGATTGGTGAAATGTATTTTTCAGTATCAGCCGACAATTCGTTCGGCGTGATCGTCGTCCGCCCGCGGGCATAATGCCAGTGATAATAGTTTGCATACCAAAACGCTGGCGGTTCGTGCATCAGAATCATTCGGGCCGGATGCTTTACGTAACTCTCCTTCTTTCCTGAGAGCAGGTAATCGTCATCCACTGGTACGCGAGTGGCATTGCCCCAGGTAATGGCATTATAGCAGTAACTGCAACCGAGCGTCTCGTAATTCGTTGGCTTCCAATTTGCATTGATACCACCTCCAAAAGTGTCATCTTCTTCCTGGCCGCGATCCGCCGGGCAGTGAAATACATTCGGCCCTCTAACATACGGATACAAAGGTCGGTTGGTTGCAGGTGCCATGAAGTCGTACCCCGGCGCAGGATCGTTACCGCCGATTCCGAGCATATATACTTTTAGATCAGGCGTTGGGGGATTTGCCCATGGGCCGGTTCCGAAAAGAGGATAAGTATCGCGGTTATCGTTCACATACATTTTGATACCCACGCCTATCTGCCGAAAGTTACTTATACATTGGGTGATTTGAGCCTTTTCTTTCGCTCGTGACAGCGCAGGCAGCAGCAGTGACGCCAAAATTGCAATTATGGCGATGACAACGAGCAGTTCAATTAACGTGAAGGCAAGGTTTTCCACCGCAGATATGCGCCGTAGAGATGCTGCTTTGCTCTTCCCGGCGATCCTTGAGCAAACCGACAGTGCAGTAACTTTGTTACCGCTCTGCTCACCCCGGCCGAAACATTGATCGAGAGCGCTCACCTGATCTAAGCACAAATTCCCTAACCTCGTTTATGTGGTGTAGGTGAACTATGCCAGAAGGACACGGGTCGGCAAGTGTTTTTCGAAACGACGCAATCGAGGTAATTAGAACCCATTCGAACCATGAATTTTTTCCCGCGCATCCGCAGTTACAAATTTGCATCTCACGACTTCATGCAAAAGAAACAAGCGTTGCCTATGAACCTCTTTTGAGCAGTAAACTCGTTTCTTAAATCGAAAATCCAAAATCCTGAATCGAAAATAACCAGACGCTCCATCACTGTTTTTCAAAATGGCCGCCCAATTGACATCCAGGGTGTCAGGATTTACGCTGGGCGCCGGAGCATGAGTAACGAGTCAGTTCTTCCGCGAATAATCAATCGGGCGGCAAATACTGTTGGGAACGGGGAACCCAAAGAAGAGTTGGCGGATTTCAGCACAGACACGCGCGTCTTGCTGTTATCAGCCATGGCCATCGTGTGACGGGAGTCATGGGAGCCGTGGCGGCCTACGTGCTGTTGTGGCCAAGCTGATGTTTACCTGCACATTGCTAAAAGGAGCAGTATAGACGTGTCCGCGAACGGTAGCGGTCGCCACCCCAGAGGCAACCAGTTGGCCATTCACAGCGGTGATGTTGGTGAGGGATGGGACAATCTGGAGGCTGCTGCTTCAGAGGTGAACGGACAATTCCTCGCTCCGGTATCGGCACACCCCGCTTATTGCTGTCGGGTTGATAGTACCGCGGCCAAAAATCACATCATAAAACTTCTATCTTACTCGGCGATCGCTTACGGCAGCAGCCAGTCCGCGCGCCGCCCGAAATCCGCCTGAACCTCGACGCGCCACTTTGACACGGTCCTCCCGCCGGCTGGATCATCAAACCAATGGTTTTTGGATGAGCCGTTGCGAACAAACTGGCCACCCCAGCCCGGCTGGTCCGGTTTTTCGGGGTCATTCAGCCCGCGCATGGCGCTGACCAGATGCAGGAACGACGGTGTGTCGCCTTCCCAAATCCCTGGGACACTCGGGTCCCACCCGCTCTTCGGATAGGCGGCCCCCAACGAGCCATGGCCCTCGCGAATATGAGCGTTCACCCAAGCCAAGTCCGCGACGCTCCTGTCTGCGCCGAAGCTGACCCAGAACATCCCCATGTAATTTTTCTCTGAGAGGATGATGAACAGGTTCGGGAAGCTCTCCAGCAGCCAGTCTGCCGTCGCGTCCTGCTTCGCGATCAAATAGAGGCGCAGCTTGCCGAGAAAGCGTTCCAGTTCCGCCGGGCTCCGAGTGGCTCGCACCTTCCAGATGGCTTGCGCCACCTCGCACGAACCGCCCCACACGCAAACCCAGACCGGGCGCGAATCCGGCCGGTCCACGATCCGGATGATCGCGTCCGAAGCCTCACTATCCCTGCCTTCACCGAGGATTTGCCCGAGCGGTTTGGTCTTGGAGCCTACTGCGGGCGCGCCCCACGTCCCATCGCGGCCCTGCCACGTAATGGAACGCAGCTTTTCCGCCGTGGGATACCGCGCATCATGTCGGCGCAGGTTCTCGTCCACCTGATCATAGCAGTCGAGCATGTCCAGAATGTTCTGCTTCCTTGCCACGTTCGCGAACGTGCCCGCCGAGGCTATCAGCCCCTCGACATCGAATTCATTCGCATACAGGAGAAAGCGGACCATCGACTGCAGGTCATCGGGATCGCTGCACTTTTCGGGCGGGTCGCCCTTCTGGACACCTTTGACCGGGATAACATCCAGCGGTGGAAAATCCGTCGAGATGACGACGCGCATCGCAGGCGATTTCGCCGGGGGTACCGGGGCCTTCGGAGTCGGATCCTGCGCCCAGGCGACAGTGGCGAGCAGCCACAATGTGATTGTCACCAAGCGGGATTTCATTTCCACGTTCTCTTCAGTTGGTTGCGGAAAGTGCTGTCAAGGCCGTGCACGGACATCATATTTTCCGGCGCGTACAGAAGCAAGGATTTGGCGCGAGGAGCACGCGCCGGGTAGAACGGGATTTCTAATTAGGTACCCGGGTGGAACGAGTCCTTACCATGTAACACTACATCACTGTTTTTCAAAATTGGCCGGCAAATTGACATCCAGGGTGTCAGGATTTACGCTGGGCGACGGAGCATGAGTAACGAGTCAGTTCTTCCGCGAATAATCAACCGAGAGGCAAATACTGTCGGGAACGGGGAACCCAAAGAAGAGTTGGCGGATTTCAGCACAGACACGCGCGTCTTGCTGTTATCAGCCATGGCCATCGTGACGGGAGTCATGGGAGCCGTGGCGGCCTACGTGCTGTTGTGGCTCATCGCGGTATTCACCAATCTCGCCTTTTATCATCGGCTCTCAGCGACGATGCCGTCGCTGCAGGGTCATCCATTGGGTTATGCGGTCGTACTGGTGCCCATGGTTGGCGCGCTCCTGATCGGTCTGATGGGGCGTTACGGTTCAGAAAAAATCCGCGGCCACGGAATTCCCGAAGCATTGGAAGCGATCATTTTGGGACGAAGCAAAATTGAATGGAAGGTGGCGTTGTTGAAGCCGTTATCGGCTGCGATTTCGATCGGCACCGGCGGACCGTTCGGAGCCGAAGGACCGATCATCATGACTGGGGGCGCTTTTGGTTCACTTTTCGCGCAGCGATTTCATTTGAGCGCCTCCGAACGCAAGACTTTGCTCGTGGCCGGGGCCGCGGCGGGAATGGCGGCAGTCTTTGCGACGCCGATTGCGGCCGTGCTGCTGGCGGTGGAGTTGTTATTGTTCGAATGGAAACCGCGGAGTTTTATTCCCGTGGCGGTGGCCTCGATTGTGGCGGCATGCCTGAGAGTGCCGCTGCTGGGTGCGGGCCCAATTTTTTCGATGACGCCAAGCGGGCCGTTAACCGGCATGGAGCTGGCGGTGGCAGCGGGGCTGGGCATTGCGCAAGGGTTTGGTTCAGGGCTGCTCACTAGGCTGGTCTATGCCTGTGAAGATGCTTTTCAGCGTTTGCGCATGCATTGGATGTGGTGGCCGGTAATCGGCGCGGCGTTTGTAGGAATCGGCGGCGTGATTGAGCCGAGAGTTTTGGGCGTGGGCTACGAGACGATTCAAGAACTGCTGAGCGGTCATTTTCTGGTAACGGCTCTGATCACGCTGTGCGTGGCCAAGGCGCTGGTCTGGGCAATTGCACTGGGTTCCGGGACCTCCGGCGGTGTGCTGGCGCCCCTCTTAATGATTGGCGGTGCGGTCGGGGCTCTGCTGGAGCATTGGCTGCCGCCCCACACAAAAGGATTATGGGCATTGGTGGGAATGGCCGCCATGATGGGCGGGACCATGCGCGCGCCGCTGACGGCAATGCTGTTCGCGGTGGAGTTGACGCGCAATTTCAATTCGTTGCCGGCCTTGCTGGTGGGCTGTGTCTGTGCTTATGGAGTGACGGTGCTGGTGATGCCGCGTTCGATCCTGACGGAGAAACTCGCGCGCCGCGGCCAACACATCACCCGGGAATATTCGATTGATACTTTTGAATTGATGCGAGTGAGGGATGTGATGGAGGGAGAGGTGCCCTGCGTGAACGCGCGCATGAAAGTGTCGGAGCTCTCCGAACGACTGGCGCGAGGCGACCGGCTGCTGACCTCCCGACAAGGCACGGTTTTATTGGACGACGAGGAGCGGCTGATCGGCATCGTCACCAGGGCGGATTTGCTGAGGAGTCTGCATCGCCAGGGAGGCGGGCAAATGACCGTGCTCGAGGCCGGCACACGAGACCCGCTGGTGGCATACCCGGACGAGACGTTGCACGCAGCAATTACGCGAATGTTGAAACGAAACATTGGACGATTACCCGTCGTTGAGCGAGACGAGCCAAAACGCGTGATTGGGTATTTGGGACGCGCGGCGATTCTTTCCGCGCGGATGAAAGTTCATGAAGAGGAACACGTGCGGGAACGCAGTTGAGTTGCAGAGAGCCGGGCGCGTGTTAGGCTAAAGAGTCCGCGGGCATTCATAGGGTGAGTTATATGATATTGGCACTGAAGTTTTTTCTTCTGAAACTGGGCCTGGCCCTGGTTGGCGGGATGGTCATCCTGGCGTTGCTCTGAATATGCGTCCGTTCGGCTATTGGCGGGATTCCGGATTTTTGTTTGGGTGCAGCGCTTACGGAATAAATCGATGGTTGATTAAGCCGCATTGCCGCATCCCTTTCTTTCATTCTTATTTCAATGACCTCTGGCTGATTTCCTGCGCGCTGCCCCTGATCCTTTGGGCACAACGTGGCCTGGGCCTGCGGCAGCATGATCTGGCGCCGACCGGGAGTGAGATTCTCTTTCACTTAAGCATTTGGTCCGTGCTCTTCGAGTGGATTGGTCCGCATCTGATGCGGCATGCGACCGGCGACCCGCTGGATGTGCTGGCGTATTCGGCGGGGGCAGCCCTGGCGAGCTTGTGGTGGCATCGCGAGCGGTTTCAGCGACGGGCAGTAGTGGCATGAGCTTCGATAGACTGGCGCGGCATTATCGTTGGATGGAAGCCGTCCTCGCTGGAAAAAAGCTGCAGCAATGCCGAGTGGCTCATCTGAAGTCGATAAACCCGCCGAAGCGGATTCTGCTTTGCGGCGAAGGACCGGGACGCTGTTTGATCGAATGCCGCCAGGCTTTTCCGGAAGCGGAATTATGGTGCGTGGATGCCAGCAATGGGATGCTGGAGGTTGCGCGCGAGCGGCTGCAGCAAAGCGAATTCGGCCTGAGGGGCAGTAAATTTCTGCAGGAGGATTTGCTGCAGTGGGAACCGCCCAAAAATCATTTCGACGTGGTAATCACCCATTTTTTCCTGGATTGCTTTCGGCAGGAGCAACTCGAGCAGGTGATTCCCAGGATAGCCGCGGGAGCGAGGCGGGGAGCGAACTGGTTGCTGGCGGATTTTCAGGTGCCGAACGCGGGGATTAAGAAATACCGGGCGGAGGTCATATTAGGTTTGATGTATGGATTTTTTTGCCGAATGACAAAACTTCCGGCTCGAAGACTAACGGCGCCGGACCCGTGGCTGGAAGCAAATCGATTTACTTTACGAGCACGGCAGGTGACGGAGTGGGGACTGCTTCGAAGTGACTGGTGGCAGCTCGTCACTTGACGCGGGGAGCGCAAAGGACAACATTCGCCGAGTGCCGCCCCCTTATTCAACCAGGCAGTTTCGCCATCAACGCCGGCGCGGCGGAGGCGAGGCGCATGCCTGAGGCGAAGGCATGGGAAGTCGAGTCATCGCCGGGCGGGCCAGGAATCGCGGGGCAAAGCAGTTACCGGTGGGTCGTCTGCGCGTTGTTGTTTTTTGCGACGACGATTAACTACGTCGACCGACAAATTCTTTCGCTATTAAAGGAGACGCTGGATCGAGAGATTGGGTGGAACAACGAACAATTTGGCTGGGTGAACTCCGCCTTTCAATTGGCGTATGGCGTGGGGTTGCTCGGGTTCGGCTGGTTTGTTGATCGCTTCGGAACGAAGGTGGGATATGCGGTATCGATCGCGGCGTGGAGCCTGGCGGCAGCGGGACATGCGCTGGTGGGGAGCTTTGGGGGATTTCTAACCGCCCGAGCGTGTCTGGGATTGGGTGAAGCCGGAAATTTTCCGAGCGCGATCAAAGCGGTGGCGCTTTGGTTTCCGCGGAGAGAACGCGCTTTCGCAACGAGCATATTCAATTCCGGCGCCAACGCGGGGGCATTGATTGCGCCCGCAGTGATACCGTGGCTGGCGCAACATTTCGGCTGGCGAATGGCCTTTGTCGCAGCGGGGGTGGGAGGGCTCATTTGGCTGGCATTCTGGCTGCCTTTTTACGACGTGCCGCAGCGAAGCCGGCGAGTCAGTGCCGCGGAACTGGAGTTGATTCACAGTGACCGGGAAAGCGAACATTCGCAGGGGCCCATCGCGTGGAGCACGTTGCTGCGTTACCCGCAGGCGTGGTCGTTTATTATTGGTAAATTCCTGACGGACCCGGTTTGGTGGTTCTTTTTGATTTGGTTGCCGGATTTTTTCAAGCAGACGCGGGATTTGGAAATCAAGAAAAGCTGGATTCATATCGTGACGATTTATGGCATTGTGACCGTGCTGAGCATTTTCGGAGGATGGATTACCGGTCACCTGACGCGACGGGGCTGGAGCGTGACGCGAGCGCGGAAGACCGGAATGCTGGTGTTCGCGATCAGCGTGCTGCCGATCGTCATCGTGACGTGGGTGGGAGATTGGACGGCCGTGTTGCTGATTGGCCTGGCGGCATCGGCGCACCAGGCATGGTCAGCCAATTTATACACAACGGTGTCGGACATGTTCCCGAGGCGAGCGGTAGCCTCAGTTGTTGGAATCGGAGGTATGGCGGGATCGATCGGAGGAGTGTTATTTCCCGTGATCACCGGGATGCTGCTGGATAAATTCAAGGCGCAGGGAAATGTCACGACTGGTTACGCGATTCTTTTTGGAGTATGCGGATGCATGTATCTGATCGCTTTTGGCCTGCACCACCTGTGCGCGCCCAAATTCGAACCCATCCAATTTAAAACATGAGATCAACGGCGAGTTTGTTCGGAAACAGAATTTGTTTTGCGACCTGGCTGCTGGCGCAGGGGCTGGGCATTGCAAATGGCGCGGAGCTAAAGGTTGGACCACCCGGTGTGGTGATTGCTCATTCGGCGGCGAGTTCGCAACAGTACATTGGTTCACCGAGCATTGCGGTCTTGAGCAATGGCAATCTGGTGGTATCGCATGATTTATTTGGTCCGGGAAGCAGCAAGGCGCACACGAGAGTTTTTGGATCAGCGAATGGTGGGAAATCGTGGGAACCGTTGGCCGGGATAGAGGGTCAGTGGTGGTCCACGTTATTTACGCATCGAGAGGCTTTGTACCTGATTGGCACCAGCCGCGAGAATGGGTTTGTGGTGATACGACGTTCGACCGATGGAGGGAAAACCTGGACAACGCCGAAGGATGCAGACACCGGGCTTTTGCTGGACGACGGAAAATATCATTGTGCACCGGTGCCGGTAATCGAGCACAACGGAAGGCTCTGGAGAGCGATGGAAGACACGGCGGGTCCGGGGGGATGGGCGGGTTACTTTCGGGCATTCATGATGTCCGCGTCAGCAGAGGCGGATTTGCTGAAGGCCGAGAACTGGAGATTCAGCAATCGGCTCGAGGGGAAAAAAGAATGGCTCGGGGGAAAATTCGGAGGCTGGCTGGAAGGAAACGCCGTGGTGGCGCCCGACGGAGGCGTTGTGGATGTATTACGGGTGGATTACCGCCAGGAACCGGAAAAGGCAGCCGTGGTCAAGATCAGTGCGGACGGAAGAGAGGCTGAGTTCGACCCGGAAAGCGGATTTATGGAGTTCCCGGGTGGCTGCAAAAAATTCACGATTCGTTTCGATTCGGTTTCGAAAAAATACTGGGCGCTATCAAATTACGTTCCGCCGGAGCAACCGGCGCCGAGTCCGGACCGGGTACGAAACACGCTGGCGCTGGTTTCATCGCCGGACCTGCGGAGCTGGAAGGTGGAAAGCATTCTACTGAGGCATCCGGACGCGGAGAAGCACGGCTTTCAATACGTGGACTGGCGGTTTGATGGGGAGGACATCATTGCGGCGAGCCGGACTGCTTACGATGACGCGCCTGGTGGCGCGCACAATCAACATGACGCAAATTACCTGACGTTTCATCGGATCAGAAAATTTCGAGCATTGAAGCAATGAAGGCACGCAATTGGTTTGGTATTTGGGTGGGCATTCTGGGCGCGTGCCTGCTTTGCGGGAGGGTGAGCGCGGCGAGCCTTGAGGCGGG
>JADMIO010897396.1_pt1 | contig 18564 bp, 17 predicted proteins | sample 8958161 | NCBI WGS metagenome assembly JADMIO01 (sample SAMN16585339, study PRJNA669376) | soil metagenome | isolation source: Crop rotation soil | place: USA: Cullars Rotation, Alabama | collected 2011 | reverse complement strand
ACTGGCCCTCATCCTCCCCGGAACCCTCCAGAGAGAAGGGCCAGGGATGAGGCAGGGTCCTTCCGTTCTCGGCAATGAATTCCGCCTACGCGGGCTGGCATCGAGTCGGCGCAGGCCGACTTTGCCTATCAGAACGGCGTTTTAACGCCGGGAGAATGAGAGTGGAAAGAGGAGGAGAAACCGGCCTTTCTGGCGAACGCATCTTCCAGATAAAAACGATCCTCGTAGGAAGCTTTCCATGCCTGAGCTGCGAGCGGAAGAGAGAAGGGAGTTTTCATCGCATCTGCCGGAAACCCCGGCAGGGGGTGGGGATGGGAAAAATAGGTCATCCCCCTGATTCTGCGGAAAATGCATACATCAAAAGGCGGCGCTCAGGCCGTTTACGCAAGGGAGGAGAGGCGCGTGGAGTATCGTCGTTTTGGGCGGACCGGCCTGCAGATGCCGGTTTTTTCGTGTGGGGGAATGCGCTATCAGTATAAATGGCAGGAGGTTGCGCCGGAGGAGATCCCGGCGGAGGGGCAGGCCAACCTCGAAGCGACGATCCATCGGGCGCTGGAACTGGGGATCCACCATATCGAGACCGCCCGAGGCTACGGGTCCAGTGAGATGCAGCTAGGGCGGGTCCTGCCGACCCTGCCTCGAGAACGACTCCTGGTGCAGACGAAGATCGGCCCCGCTCCCGAAGGACAGCCGTTCCTGGAAAACTTCCACCGTTCCATGGAGAACCTGCGTCTGGAGTCTCTGGACCTGCTGACTTTCCATGGCATCAACACCCTGGAGCAGCTGGACTTTGTGGTGCGGCAAGGAGGCTGCCTGGAGGTCGCCCGCCGGTTACAGCGCGAGGGGCGGGTGCGATTTGTCGGTTTTTCGACTCATGCGCCTTGCAGCGTCATCGTAAAGGCGATTGAGACCGGCGAGTTCGACTATGTGAACCTGCACTGGTATTTTGTCAACGACCTGAACTGGCCTGCCATCCTTGCCGCGGAGAAGCAGGACATGGGCGTCTTTATCATCTCTCCGACCGATAAGGGCGGGATGCTTCAGCGTCCGCCTGCCAGACTGGAGACCCTCTGCCGGCCGCTCGCCCCGATGCAGTTCAATGACCTCTACTGCCTGGCGCGTCCTCAGGTCCATACCCTGAGCCTCGGCGCCGCCTGCCCCTCCGATTTCGACGCCCATGTTGCGGCGCTGGAACACTTCGCTGAGGCGGCTGCGGTGATCGGACCGATAGAGCGGCGCATTCGGGAAGAGATGGGGCGCTGCCTGGGCGCAGATTGGGTCCAGGGCTGGAGCCAGGGGCTTCCGGAGTATACCGAAGTCCCGGACGGCATCAACCTCCTGGAGATCCTGCGTCTGTGGACCTTTGCAAAGTCGCTCGACCTGACCGATTGGGCGAGATCGCGTTACAATCTGATGGGCCAGGAGAACCCCTGGGCGCCCGGGAACCAGGCGCAGAACGTGGATGCCGAACGGCTGGCTCCGGCGCTATCGCGCAGCCCGTTTGCCGCCCGCATCCCCGACATACTGCGCCAGGCACATGCTTGGCTTCACACAGAACCGCAAAAGCGCCTCAGCGAGAGTTGATCTTCTCCGATCCAATGTTGTGAAGATCCAATCGTGTAGGAACGCAGCTACTTCTTCAGGGTCTCCACAAATTCGGTCCAGAGCTCGTCCACGGTTTTGCCGGTGTACTTCTTCCAGAGGTCGGGGGTATAAGTTGCATTGCGGCCTGCGGCGTTGAGTTTCACAACGATCTCATGGTCATGGTTCTTGGCCACGTACTCCAGAAACGCCGCGGTCGTCTGGTAACTGTCCGTATAGGAAGCCGGTTGGCCGTTGCGCCTGGTGGGCGATACCGGGCGGCGGGCCGAAGCCGGCTCATACTTCCACCACCGGATATAGTCGGCGATCCCTTCCGTCAGCCACCCCGGGACGCGATTGCGGCCCCTGGCCCGCCCATACTGCTGTGCGACATGCACCGCCTCGTGGACGACCGAGCCGACCGATTCATTCTGCGGTCCGCGCGCCTCCTGCTGTTTGATCCACTTTGCGCTGACGGTGACTCGTGTGCCGCTGGTGGCCGCGATCCCCTGACCATCCGCCTCGATGGTGACGGAGAAGCGCTGCGGGGGTGTAAAGCCTTCACTGGGCAGATCGGAGAGGATGATGGGATACCACTCCTCCAGGGTCGGCCTGAGCTTCTTCTCGACCCACTCCTTCAGTTCAGGCGTCTGGGAGTAATCGATATCGATCTGATACGGTGATTCCGTCCGGGAAGCAGGTGGTTCGGATGGCTTGCCTTCCTGGACCTGTGCTGCCAGAGAGACCTGGAGCAGGCAAGCAAGCAAGAGAACGGATGTACAAAGACGTTTCATGATAGCCTCCATGGATGGTCTGGCAGCAGCGGATAAGCACGCCGGGTTCTGCATCTGTTGGAGCGAATAGCTCCTCTTCCTGTGCCAGAACCGCTTCGACGCCATCAAACTCCATGCCGCTTGCGTCAGCCGCCGAGCGCAGCGAGAAGACGCGGACGCTGCGCTTTGGGCGGTCGGCTGCATACGAGGATCAAGACTGCGCCCCCAACGCTGTGCTCCCATTAGATGATAGCACAGCGGGAGGAGCAATCGAGCTTACCCATAAGTCGGTTTTTGAGGCCACCCGGGCGGCGAGTCCTCGAAGTCTTCCTGTCGGCCATAGGGAGTGGTGTCGAGGAGGCTGTAGGCGTTGGTAAGCCCTTCGGTACCGCGGGCATAGACCGAGTAGGTGTGGAATATGTCGTCGCCGATGCGGAAGAAGACGCTCAGGCCATGATCCTCGCCCTCAATGTTGCCTGGCCCCCTCCGTGCCTCCAGCACTATCTTGTCCTGGTAGTTGTACTCGATGGGTGCGACCTTCTCATCCAGCGTGACATGGAAGTCGTAGTTGAAATCGCTCCCGAACGATGAGTACCAGGGGACGCTCCAACCCTTGAGCGCCTTGTACGCCTCCAGTTTGGCCAGCGGAGCGCGGGAGATGAGTACAAAGTTTGTGTCGCGGTCGTGCAGCATCGAAAGGTCGCCCAGGGCATCCACATAACCCGTGCAGCCCGAGCAGCCCTTGTCCCACTTCGGGTCGAACATAAAGTGATAGACGATGAGCTGGGTCCGGCCGTCAAACAGGTCTTTCAGGCTCTGCTTCCCCTGCGGGCCGTCAAACACATACTCCTTGTCGATTTTGACCATCGGGAGCCTGCGCCGCTCGGCGGTCACCCGGTCGTGGCGCCTGGTGAGTTCTTTCTCGTGTTCCAGATGCTTTTTGCGTTCGGCAAGCCATGTGTCTCGCGACACGATGGGCGGATGTGCGATCTTCTCCATTGTCATTGTCATTCCGGTTCGTCCTTTCTTGTCTCCTGGTCCGACGGAACGTCTTTGTCTCTGCAAGTTTCCGAACTTTTCCGGCGCTTCCATAACGCCATTCAGTGCCAAGAACCCTGATACGACAACTTTTCTTACGTTAAGGTTCCTCTGGCTGCGGGCGCAAGCGTCGTTGACACGACTCTAGCCGCCGGCCATCGCTCCCACAATCAGAAAAGGTTCGTCTCCCGCGGCGACTGCGTCAGGGAGCGGGGCATCCGGCGACTCATGGGAGAGGTCCTGCTCACAGGCGAAGAACCGCACCATCGGTCGGCGCTGCTGCGTAGTGTTGTCGCGGATTGTCCCGCGCAGCATCGGATAGACGGCCTCGAGTGCGTTGAGGATCGAACGTTGTGTCACCGGTTCCTCGACCTGGAGTTCCACCTCTCCGGCGACTTTCGCCAGGATCCGCAGATGGGAAGGGAGTTCGACGCGGATCATGGCAGTGTCTGCACTTCGACGGACATGACGGCCGGAAGGTCTCGGACGATGGGAGCCCAGGTGTCTCCGGAATCGGCCGATGCGTAGACCTGCCCGCCCGTGGTGCCAAAGTAGACGCCGCACGAATCGAGCGAGTCGACCGCCATCGCATCGCGCAGCACATTGACGTAGCAGTCGCTTTGCGGCAGACCGTTCGTAAGCGCTTCCCACGCGTTTCCACCAGTCCGGCTGCGATACACACGCAGCTTCCCCTCGGGTGGGAAGTGCTCGGAGTCGCTCTTGATCGGGACGACGTAGACGGTCTCCGGCTCGTGTGCATGCACTTCAATCGGGAACCCGAAGTCGCTCGGCAAATTCCCGCTGACCTCGTGCCAGCATTCGCCGGCATCGTCGCTCCGCATAACGTCCCAGTGCTTCTGCATAAACAGCACCTCCGGGCGCGACGGGTGCATGGCAATGCTATGGACGCAGTGGCCGACCTCAGCATTCGGATCGGGCAGCTCGTACAGGGACTTCAGGCCACGGTTCGCCGGCTGCCATGTCTTGCCGGCATCGTCGGTCCGGAACGCGCCCGCGGCCGAGATGGCGATGAAGATCCGATCCGGATTGCTTGGATCCAGGAGGATCGTGTGCAGGCACATCCCACCGGCGCCCGGCTGCCAGAGGTGTCCCTTCGCGTCTCGCAGTCCGGAAAGCTCCTGCCACGTCTGCCCGCCGTCGTTCGAGCGGAATAACGCCGCGTCTTCCACCCCGGCATAGACGGTATCCGGATCCGTCAGCGAGGGTTCGAGATGCCAAACGCGCTTAAACTCCCAAGGATGCTGTGTCCCATCGTACCACTGGTGCGTGCCGGGGACACCGTCGTATACAAACTGGTTACCCACCGTCTCCCACGTTTTGCCCCCATCATCGGAGCGCTGGATCGTCTGTCCGAACCAGTCGTTGGACTGCGACGCATACAGTCGATTCGGGTCGACAGGCGAACCCTTGAGATGGTAGATCTCCCAGCCCGCAAAGTGGGGGCCGCTCACGTCCCATCGTTCGCGTTTTTCGTCCGATGTCAAGAGAAACGCGCCCTTGCGCGTACCGACCAGAACCCGTACCTCACTCATCTATATCTCCTCCTTGTCTGTTTGCGACGCGATTCGGAGCGGCAGACGTCGTCCACCATCCGGTGTAACGGTGTATTCACTTGCCGAATCTTTGCGCGGAGCGCGCCTTTGCTCTCGCAGCCTCTTCCTGCCGATTCTTCGGCGCTGCCGTCGATTCGAGCGAGCCGAGAAACCGACCCGAGATCCTGGCAACTTCGTCTACTGCGGAGTTGAAGGCGGCCTCATTCGCCTTAGAAGGTCTGTTAAAGCCGCTGATCTTCCTTACGAACTGCAGCGATGCGGCGAGAATCTCTTCCTCAGTGACCGGGGGGTCGAAGTTAAAGAGCGTCCTGATGTTTCTACACATCCCGCGTTGCCTCCCTCTCGTGTATTACGTTGATGAGGTTTCTCTCCTACGGATTAGATTTTATCCCATTTCCATCCAAAAACGAAGGGAATGCGCCCTCCATCTCTCTTACTATAGGGCTACCGGACAGACCGGAAAGCCTGAATAAAAATGACATAAAAATGCGGTTAAGCGCTCCCGTCAGGGTTACTGACGGGAGCGCTTTCAGGCGATTCGAGGGTGTCGGACTAAAACGTCCACAAAGAGACTCTGTCCAGACTCCTGGGAACTATCGTTGCGCGTTTGTGTTTCGAGGCGGCTCTCTTTGTGCGGATTTGCCGTTCCCTTCGACTTTGGCCCAGAGCGCCGCCGTCCGCTCCTTTTCGCCTTTCGCCTCATAGAGATAGGCCAGCATCATCTGTGCGGCGGTGTCATCGGCGTTTCTGTCCAGCGCAGCCTGGTGCGTGGCGATAGCGCGTTCGGTCTGTCCCAGGCGGGCGACATAGTAGGCATACTTCTTTCCGGCCCACCAGTCGCGGAACCACGTCATCTCTCGCGGGCCTTCCGTCGGGTGACACCCCTCGCACTGCGTCTTGCGCTGGCTGCCGAACTGGATGAACGCCGAATACCGCTCGACGGCCTGCTGATCGTCCCCTTCCCCCTCCGCAGCACGCGCATAGGCGCGCAGGAAGGGTCGCGCCTCGAAATCCTGAATGGGCGGCATCTTCATCTGCTGCAGCGCGGCGCGGGCCGCTTTCGCCTCCTGCCTGGCCTCTGTATCCAGCCCGACCTCCCGCAGCAGGCTGGCCAGACGCGCCCGGACAAAGGCCGGGTCTTCCTGCACTTTTGCGCCGTTCGCCGCCGCGTGCGATCCTGCGCGCAGCTCCGTCACAAAGTCGGTCGTCAGCAACCGCTTGCAGAGCGTCTGAACGCGGGCGTCCCGGGTGGAGCGCAGGGTGCGGCGCAGGATCGGCTCGACGTAGCGGCCCTGATTGCGGAGGAAGTTAAAAGCCTTCTCGCGAGCCGTCGTGTCCGTCGAGGCCAGGTCGGCGACGGCCTTCTCGGCCTTCTGCTCCCGCTCCGGTGTGAGCAGTTCCAGCCTTCCGACCATGACGCGCACGACCTGCGCCGGTTTCGGATTGATCTCCAGAGGAATAAAACTGTCTGTCCAGGCCTGCGGGAGCACAAAGAGGACGCGAATACCGTCGCTGCCGAAGTAACTCTGACTCCAGGTGTTGACCATCGCGCGCGCCTCTTTGGCGTAGAGACCGCTCTCCGTCAGTTTTGCGGCCAGCGCGTCGGCGACCGTGTGGGTAAACTCCGTCATTGGCCTGGCGTCCGCCATCGTCGGAATCGCCTGCGTGATACTCTTGCCGGGGGCGAGAGACGGGAGATACTTCCAGGCGCCCCTGCCGCTCTCTACCCGCAGCACAAAGAGATGGCGCATGGTGTGCAGTTCGCCCGCGCTCACCGACAGCGTGCCGCCGTTTGCGGTCGAGGATTGCAGCGGGAGCGGGGCCTGTCCGAGGCCGCGATAGAACAGGAACTTCTCGCTCTCCATTCCACGATTTTTATCTCCTGTCTGCACATAGGCGGAATCGGTTTCGCGGGCGAAGTTCCAGAGCGAGTCCGACTCACTCTGCGGAAGCGACACGCGTTTCGTGACGTTGGTGTTGGGAAGAATGTTCGCATACCAGGTGATATGTCCGTCACGCAGCTTCAGGGGCGAGTGCGTTCCGGCCAGCGATGGGCCGAGGAACTGTGCGTTCGGATACCACTGTGTCCAGATGCCCTGTGGGAAGCGCACCCGCACGCTGACACTCTCGGCGCGGTTGGTGTAGAAATAGATGACGGGCGTCTCGCCCTTCACCCCGGCGCTGGGGATGTGGAGTTGGTCACGGCTGCGGGCATGGACAAAGGCGGGGAGCGCGTGCTCCTCGTGATACATCCCGTCGAGGGACACGCCGTCCGAACCGTTCATGGCGAGGAAGGTTCCCCACTCATGGACGATCAAGCCGCTGGATTTCTGGGGCTGTGCGGCGCCGATGAGCAAGACCGCAGCGGCAAGAAGCGAACAGAGCCAGACCAGTCGAAGTTTCATATCCGTTCCTCCTGTTCCGAATATTCAGGCATCAGGGGCTTAGGTGCATAAGCACCTGATGCCTCGATTGAACCTTAGACGTGAGCCTTTGCCGTTTTCTTCCCTCCGGAGGGCAGCGCAGTGGAAAAGATTTGTAACTCTACTCCGACGACAATGAATTCCTCCACAATCACCGTAATTCCGTAATATGGAGCGGTTTCGTTGCGCGGACGCTCCGGTAACTTAAGCCGCACCACGCTAAGGGAGAAGCGCAGTGCGATTGGCGTCGACAGCGCGGCGCGCCCGGTCCTGCGACCAGCTCCACGACCGCCAGTCCGGGCGGCTCCCGGCAGGATAGCGAGACAACAGCTGCTCCGTAATCGCATGACGATCCGTGGGGTTCAGCGCAGACAGCGATTCCACCAGAGCCGGAACAGCGTCGGCGCTCAGCTCCAGCACATAACCGGCATCGAAGGAACGATGGATACGGATACGGGCGACATTGGCGCGCGCAATCCAGTGGTCCGGGTTGACCATGTGCAGCAGGCCGATAGAGACACAGGCCGTCGCCAGCGCGCCCAGCACAAAGCGATCCCGCTGACCGCGCAGCACCGTCCAGGCAAACCAGACGAACAGCAGCGCCAGCCAGCCCATAAACGCGGTCGTATAGAAGCGTAGTTCCGTCAAACCGTATCCGATGTGATACAGGGCCATACGCTGTACGGCGGACGCCATGATGACGAAGCTGAGCAGCACCATCGCGCCTGCCAGCGCCCGAAAGAGGTGTTCGGCGCGCAGCGTCTCTTTGCGCAGCAGCCAGTCCGCCAGCAGAAGCAGGGGAAGCGTCAGGGCCGCGACCGCCACCAGTTCAAAGAAGCCCCGGCGGGCGTAGTCGGCGGACGTCAATCCGGCCGTCGCGAGGACATGGGCCTGTCCCCCAAAGAAGTAGGGCGCCTGAACGCAGACAAACGCCACAAACAGCAGATCGAGCATCCCCAGTACGATGCCGATCTCCACCGCGCCCAGAGAGACGATCTGCGGGCGGGGCAGATCGGAAGGAGGCGTCTCCTCACGCAGCAGCGTCTGCCGCAGAAATCCCCCGACGATCCAGGCAAAGCCGGTGATGAGAATACCATGCCAGATCAACGCATCCAGGTCGAGGTGGAACAGACGACGCACCAGCCGCTCGAAAGAGGCGTCTGCCGCCATAAAAAGTCCGCCGAAGAGGAGCAGCAGAGGGAGCGCGATCAGGAGACCGCGTCCTATCGCTGCGCCATGGCGTGTCCAGCCTGTTCGTGGAATCTCTTTCCACTGAATATCGCTCAACAGTAGCAGGAAGGGGCCGAAGAGGGCGTTCAGTCCGGTCATCAGCAGCGCCAGCCCTGTCTCGACAAAGGCCAGCCGCCGTATCTGCCCGTTCCGCGCACGGAACGACGCCAGCGCCAGGGTCAGCAGCAGGCCGATCATATCCAGACACTTCAGCATTAGGGAATCGCGCCAGGCCAGCGAGAGGGCAAACAGCGCAGCAGGAAGAAACAGCCAGCGCCCACCGCCCGTAAAGGCGATCCGGTTCCCGCGCTGCAGAGCAAACACGCCTGCAAGAACCATCAGAACAAAGAGCGCGGCGTTCAGTCCCCAGGGCTCCGCGCGCAGCAGATTATCGCCTACAATACCCAGAATCAGCGCAACGGCCAGAATCCCCAGCCCGCATCGTGTGCCTTCATTCATCGGTTTTCCTTTCCGCAATAATAGACATGCTTTAGAAAGTACTTTGATAATCAAAGTACTTTCTAAGTATAAATCATTATTTTCCTCCTGTCAATAGCCTGTTCCATAATTGTCTCTCTTCTTCACGGTTATGCTACAATAAGCTCGGCAACGCAAGGGCAATCTCAGGCCATAACGCCTGGAACCTCAAAACGAAGGTTTTACTCGGTCGAAAGAGAATAAGATGGCTTCTTCGCCTTCTCCACAGGGAAATACACTGCCCGCTCCCAAACGCGCGGCTGTTCCTCAAAAGCCCGCTCTTCGTATCGTGCTGATGGTTATCCTCGCCGGGCTGGTTCTCTGCGCCCCTTACCTCTATACTCTGACAACTCGCCACTCTCGCGCTGAAGCGCATCTATATCAGGGCGCGGAACGGATGAAGCAGGGACAGCAGGCACAGGCGGAACAGGAGTGGCTGGCGGCCAAACAGCTCACCCCCGATAACCCCAATGTCTATCGCGCCCTGGGGGAGCTCTATCGTGCGCAGGGACGGATACCGCAGGCACGCGTCGTCTACAATCGTCTGGCCGATCTGGTTCCGAAAGAGCCGCATGTTCTCTGCGCCTTTGCCGAAGAGGAGGTGCGTCGCTCCACACAAAACACCTATGAGGACGCCGTGAAGGATGCCCTGCGCGCTGCCGCGCTGGAGCCTAACTGTGTGCGGGCGCTGACGGTCGCAGGCGATGTCAGCATGGATAAGGGCGACCAGAAACGCGGACTGGACTATCTGCGCCGCGCTGTGCGCCTCAAGCCGGAGGATGTCCCGCTTACCCTCCACTATATCAACCGGATGCTCGAAGCGAACGATCCGGCGGGAGTGCTTGCCGCCGCCCGCGATTTGACTCAGCGCTATCCCGGTTACTCGCAGGGATATGCGCTGATGGCGACGGTTTCCGACCTGTACCCTCATGACAGCCCTGAAGCCCGCTCCACGGAAGGACTGCTGCTGAAAGCGCTTCGTCTCGACCCGACCAACGCTCTGGCGCATGCCAAACTCGGATATGTCTATCTCAGAGCCGGGAATATCAAGCGCGCAGTGCCACACCTGGAAGCGGCACGCCTCTTGCGCTTTGACCAGACTTCGCTGCTCTTCAATCTCAGCGAGGCCTATCGCAAGAGCGGGCGCAGCGCCGACGCCGCCCGCGTCGAGCGCGAATTCCAGCAGATTTCCCGACTGGAAAATGAGATCTCCACGCTGGAAAGGCAGGCTTCGATGGCTCCTGCCGACACAGCGCTTCAGAAACGTATTCTGGACGTCCGTTTGGCGCTCGACAGAGCCAAACAGGCCTCCCGAGAGCCATCCTTGCCGGAGAGGAACTTCAAAAAGGCCCTACCGCCGGGAATGAACGGAGGCGAAACCCATTGAGGCGATATCGTTCTCAGTTCCGAAAATGCGGGTGTTCAGGTATTCAGGCATCATCAGGCGCGGCGGTGAACGCGGTGCATGGCAACCTGTTTGTAATGGGGTGCGTCCTGGCGCTGCTTTTCCTGACCGGTGCGGGCTGCAGTCCGCCATCGCCGTCTTCTGCACCTGCTGCGCCAGGCAAAGTTTCCGCTTCCACAACACCGTCTCCACCTCCCGGTCTCTATACCAACCTCGCCGCACAGGCAGGACTCTCTTTCCGATTTTCCAACGGGGCGACAGGGCGACACTATATGATAGAGACCACCGGCAGCGGCTGCGCCTGGTTCGATTATGACAACGACGGCCGGCCCGACATCCTGCTGCTTCAGGCCGGACCACTGCCCGGCGCGCCAAGAACGAGCGAGGCTTCTCATCACCACCTCTACCATAACAATGGGGATGGCACGTTTAGGGATGTGACCGCCGGCTCCGGGATGGAAGCGACCGGTTACAGCCAGGGGGTCGCTATCGGCGATGTGGATGGCGACGGCTATGACGATGTATTTATTACCGGATACGGCGGCAACCATCTCTTTCGCAATGAGAAGGGAACGGGCAAATTCCAGGACATCACACAGCGCGCAGGACTGGCGGATACCAGGGACGGCCCGCGCTGGTGCACCAGCGCCGCCTTTGGCGACTTCAATCGAGACGGCAAACTCGATCTCTATGTCTGCCGCTACGCCGTCTGGTCGCCGGCAATCGACAAGCCCTGTAAAAACCCGCGCGGCCAATCCTCCTACTGCTCGCCCGAACTCTATGCACCGGAAGTCCATGCGCTCTATCGCAACAATGGGGATGGAACCTTTACGGATGTGAGCCGGCAGGCGGGAATCACAGAGGCGCGCGGACATGGGCTTGGCGTGGCCTGGCTGGACTACGATGGCGATGGCAATGAGGACCTCTTTGTCGCCAACGACCTCAGCCCCTACTTCCTCTGGCATAATAACGGCGACGGAACCTTTACAGAGGTCGCTTCGAAAGCAGGCGTGGCTTACAGCGATATGGGGTCGCTGCTCTCCGGGATGGGGGTCGGAATACGAGATTTCAACGGCGATGGCCGCGAGGACATCTTTGTGACCAACTTTTCCGGCCAGATGAATGTGCTCTACCGTAACGATGGAAAAGCGGGATTCACCAACGTGACCACACCTTCCGGAGTCGGTCCGGTGAGCATGAACCATCTGGCGTTCGGCTGCGAGTTCCTCGATTTCGACCGCGACGGACTGCCGGATCTGATCATCGGGAACGGACATGTCAACGACGACGTGGAGGCCTATTCCCAGGGCGAGACCTATGCTCAGTCCAAAACGCTGCTGCGAAATCACGGCGACGGGACGTTCACCGAGGTAAAAGACCTGCTGGGCGATCTGCTGGCCAAACACGTCACGCGTGGGCTTGCCGTCGCCGACTTCGATCTCGACGGCAATCTGGACATCCTGACAAACAACCAGGACGGTCCGCCGGAACTACTGCGCTACACCGGTCCGTCCAGGGGGCACTGGTTTGCGCTGGATACGCACGGCGTCAAGAGCAACCCGGACGGCTATCATGCAGTGGTCACGCTGCGTATCGGCAAGCGCACGCTGAGCGCCGAGGTGCGCTCCGGCTCCAGCTTCGCCTCGCACAGTTCATCCCGTCTCTATTTCGGCCTGGGCGACGCGGCCACCATCGACGAGGTCAAGATCGTCTGGCACGGCAGCAAAACCGTCACGACCGCGCGGAACGTGGCGGCGGACCATCTCTATCGCGCCGTCGAAGGGCAAAGCCTGACGGCGTTTACGCCGCGTAAGCCGATAAGCGGTAAAGCGAAAGGCATCAGGGATTAGGTATTGGGCGTCGGGTTTTAGGGAAGGATCCCTTTCGCCTTGTGGGGAGGATTGAAATGAAACAGAGGAGAGCGTTCCTGGGCATTGTAGCGGCGGGCGTCTTGATTGCCGGCGTCGGCTGGCTTCTCTATGTGCGGAAAAAGGGCGACCACTCCGCGCCGATCCTCAACTATACCGCCGAGGGCAAGACTCTGGCAAAAGCGGGGCGCGTGACGGAGGCCGTCGTCAACTTCAACCGAGGCATCGCGCAAACTCCCACCGATCCCGAACCCTATATCGGACTGGCGGTCCTCTACGAGTCGGTCAATCGCCCCGACCTTGCCATCGATACCCTGGAGCAGCTTCAGGCCGCCAACCCGAAGGCAAAGCATCTGGGGTGTCGTCTGGCGGAGGCGCATCTGGGTGCGGAAGACCTCAAACAGGCGCGCGAGATCGGAGCAAAGGCGGTCATTGAGGAGCCGGACTGCGCCCGTGCCCACTCCGTCTATGGCCTGACGATGCTGCGCTTCCGGTACTGGGATACTGCGGCTTCGGAGCTTCAGACGGCCATGCGGCAGGCTCCGGAGGACCTGGAGATCGGGCAGCTGCTGGTGGATGTCTATATTCAGCAGGCAGCCTACGATAGAGCCGTCCCACTGGGAGAGTCGCTGCTGCCCAAAATGCCGAACCCGGTGAAGCTGCACTATAAATTGGGCTGGGCCTATGGCCGCCAGCCTCCGCATGGCGATAATACCGCCCGCGCCATCGCCCATCTGCAGCAGGCCAATGCGCTTGCGCCGGACTGGTTCGAACCGTATGCCGAGTTGGGGCGTATCTATCGCAGCCAGGGCAAAACGGAAGAGGCGCGGGCCGCCTTCGAGCGCTCCTGGGAACTCAACCCGACGGTTCCGGGCGTCGCCTATAATCTGGCGGCTCTCTGGCAAAAACGGGATGCCAGACGCAGTGCGGCGATGGAACAGGCATTTCACAAGATGATGAAGGAAAAAGAGCAGTTCACTGCCATGCGGCGCGACTACAACGCGGGGGAGGAGAACACACAGAACACGCTGGCTCTGGCGGCAACGGAGGGCGAGTCAGATCTCATCGGCGCGGCGCTCTATCGTCTCCGCAAAGTGCTGGACACCGACCCCGCCAATCTGGATGCCCTGAAACTCTATGTTCGCCTGGATCAACGGGCACGCGCCCGCTATCCGGACTATCTGCGTCCCGGCCCCGGTCTTAGCACTCCCAATTTATGATGAGGTGATAGGGTGATGAGGTGATGAGGTGACTATCATTTCCACGCTCTCATCACTGCTTCATCCTCATTTATGGGCAAGGAGGTCTGTCACCCTCTTACCTCATCACCCCATCACCTCATCACATATCACGGCTGGGGATTACAGCGTGGAGCGTTGTCCATCGCGCCTGTCCACCCTTCGCCGGAGTGCGTCCACCACCAGTCTTCGCCCGGCTTGATCCTGGAGCTATACTTGGCGTGCCCGTCGGCATAATCGACATTGATGCCGCCCCGGTGGAAGGTACCACCCTTGATTCCTATATCATCTCCATGGTAGGGAATGTCATGGAGAACAGGTGCGCGGGCGACCTGAGACACCGCCGCCTGAGCGAGCCCCGAAACGGTGACAGCGGGCTGGACCACCGCTCCGCCATTGACGGTACAGTCGGCAGTCTGATGCTGCCAGAGGTAGGTTGTACCGTTGGCTTCAGCAGGATCGAGGTTGTTGGGCGGGCTGCCCCAGAACCCGAATGCTCTGCCCTGGCGTTGAACGGTCGGGCAGAACCAGATATCCTTGTTCTTGATATAGGGGTTGATCATATCCGGAAGATAGCGCAGTGAATCCGGCTGCGCGGGATTGGCAACCCATACTCCGGTCCACATACGGCCCCAGGCGACTGTGTTCGGATATTTCTCGTCATAGTCCTGGATATACATCAGTGTCCCGGTTCCGATCTGTCGGAGATTGGACAGACAGCTGGCCATGCGGGCGCTTTCACGCGCCTGCGCAAAGACAGGAAAGAGAATAGCAGCAAGTATCGCGATGATCGCGATAACGACTAGCAACTCGATCAGAGTGAAACCACGTCGTCTGGGTTCCAAAGTCGATTGAATTCTCTTCATAGTACTCCCCTTGCTTATGCAAAATGCCTTGTCAGTCGACTGATGCGCTGCATCAGTTTCGTTTGCCATTGCTCACGTCAGGGTGAGGGAGGACGTCCCATCGGCGGCGCCATGTGATTTCCGGAAGGCGGCGTCATATGATTGTCCGTCGCATTTCCTCCCTGACTCATTTTGGATTGCGCCTCCATCATCTTTCTGCCTACCTCTTCGCCTCGCTTGGACGTCTCCTGCAGATCTTTGGCGTTCTGGTTATTGTGAGACAGATAGAAGCCTCCAATAACGACAAGAATGCCGACCAGAACAAGCAAAACGACCAGAGGATTGATTTTGTTCAACTACTCACCTCCTTTCGATTGGGTCTCCTTTGAGTTTGTCTCCTTTCCGGCGGCAGTCTCCCCTGCTTTTTTGTCGTGAGGTCTGCCGGCTGTCTCCGCCCCGGCTTTTTTCTCCGCCGCACTCCGTTTCATCTGGTTTATCTCCTCCATCTTCTTCAGCATCGCCGGAGACATCTTGGGCTGGCCGCTTTTGCCTTCCTGACCGCGTCGCGGATTGAAGTTGGCTTCAAAGCTCTGATAAGCGAAAAATAGGGCCGCACCGAGAAGAAGAACAACAAGAGACGTTTTGACCCACTTCATAGAGGTCTCCTTTCCTGATTAATATTCTTTAATGTTGAACACTATACTAACCTTCACTACCCGACACATTTTCGTCCTCCTTCGGAGAGAGCAAAATGTGTCCAGATGGGCAGCCCTTCGTTGAGACAAAACTCGATCCAGTTCAGACCGATATGAAAGAGGCTCCAGTCACATCGGTCCGCACGATGGATCAAAGTCAAGCGTCTGCTCTGTACGACCCAAGCACCCAGGCAGACCATCCATAAATAGGCCAGACACGTTCCGATTAACAACCGCTCCAGATGCGTGGTGTCGCTGATGTGACTGTGCCCCAGATAGAAACCACGACTTTTCTGGTCCGAAAAGAAGGTCTCGATCCGAAACCTTCTTTTGTACCAACCGTAAGCCTCCGGAAGAAAGTCGAGATTGGAGACCAAAATCAAGGGTTCTTTCCAACCCACTTCCCAGACAATGCTTACCAGAACGGGTCCATATTCCGCAGCGGTAAAGCCCACTTCGGGCAATTCGATGCGGTCGCCTGCTTCCAAGAGCAAGTCGGTCGGAGAGAAGCGCTCGCCCGCCTCGGTGAGGGCGACATTCTTGGCGGTGCGGCAAACATAGTTCCAGTGCAGACCTTCGAGGGTGGAAAGCAACTCCACTCCGTCGAACTCCCCATCTCCCAAGAAGACGATAGTGCGCTCTTTGGGAAGCAATTGGGCTACCTTTTGGACCAGTTGGATATGGGTCTGCTCACAGAGATGTCCTTTCTTACCTTTGACGGCCAGCCAGCATAGCGGCAGTGCCCGCTTCTGGTAGACGACATTCATCGACAAGAGCACACAATCGCGTCCGGCTTCACTGCCATCGATGACGAGTACCAGAACTCCTTCGGGTAGGCTTGCGAGCAGCGTCTCCACATAAGGCAGGTAGTAGGTTTTGGTATCAATGGCCTCATTAGCCAGGAAGCGCTCTATCCTTCGTACCCGGCTCTGAGGTTTGCCTGCGGTGGGTACTTTCTTGGCGATAGCAGGCAGATGACACTTCTGACTGCCGATGAGACCAGCGATGAGCATCGCCAGGGTATTGAGATGTCGCGCCACATTGCCTTTAGGTTCGGTGGGACGCAGTGACTTTAGGGCCTTTTGTATGGCAAAATAACGTCTGAGGTTGTCGCTCATGAGGTACTCCTGGACTGTGGTAGGAACAAGAATACCCCGGCGACAGCCTCATTTCAAAATGTGTCGGGTAGTGAATACTAACCGAAGAGAATACAGTGTAAAATGGTACATTTGGGAAAAATGTGGTAATTTTTGGTATGGAGGTGGATGCAAGTGCGCGATTTTAGCGAAATCAACCATGTTGTCAGACAAAATGTCCCTACCCCGTTAGGACAGATCATGGTGAGCGGGATTCTTATCAACAGCGCGGGCGTCTCCGCGCACCCTATGCGCGTTTTTGGAAGCTATGCGCTGGTCTATCTGCTCGAAGGCAGCGGGCTATACCAGGATGGGAATGGCTATAAGCACAAGGTGCGCGCCGGAGACATCCTGATCCTGTTTCCGGAGATACCCCACAGCTATGGGCCGGGCGCAGGGGAGACCTGGAACGAGTTCTACACGGTTTTCCACGGACCGGTGTTCGACCTGTGGCGAGAGGTTGGCCTGCTGGATCCGGCGCAGCCTGTGCGCCATCTCACCCCTATTCCTCACTGGCTTTCCCGGTTCCAGGAGGCGGTGTTGGCCATCTGGCACGCGGCGCCTGTCAGCCGGACTCAGGAGTTCAGCCGGTTTCTCACCCTGCTGACCGAACTGCTGGCGGCCGATGCGCCGGAACGGCCGGAGCAGGTCGCACAGAACTGGCTTGCCTATGCCCGCTTTCTGCTGGAGGCCGATCTCAACGAGGATCTGGACCTGGCGCATATCGCGCGCGACACCGGCGTGTCGTATGAGAGTTTTCGCAAGCGATTTCAGAAACAGACCGGTGTCTCTCCAGCCCGCTATCGTATGAACCGCCGCATCGCGGTGGCCTGTGACCTGCTGCTCCACACCTCCATGACAAACCAACAGGTGGCAGAGAGCGTCGGCTTTGCCGATGAGTACTACTTCTACAAACGGTTCAAGCAGATCGTCGGCAAAACGCCGCACTTCTTTCGCCAGGACCCGTCGGAGATGCGAGGGTGATGAACACTCTTCCACTCTCATGTTGACTCACGCTTTCACCCCAAAATGAGGGAGGAAATAGGACCGGCAGGGAAGAAGCTTGCGGAAAATCGAAGGAGCCTCTCACGCAATATGACAACCTCTTCCCAGCCGCAGCCGGTCAAAATCGGTATCATTGGGTGCGGTAACATCAGCGGCATCTACTTCAAGGCGGGCAAGACCTTTCCTATTCTCGATATCGCGGCCTGTGCAGACCTGGACCTGGAGCGGGCAAAAGCAAAGGCGGAGGAGCATGGCGTTCCTAAAGCCTGCACCGTTGCAGAGCTTCTGGCCGACCCGGAGATCCGGATCGTGATCAACCTGACCATCCCCAACGCCCACTACAGCGTCTGTAAGGCGGCCTTAGAGGCGGGCAAACACGTTCATGTCGAGAAACCGCTCTCCATCACCCGTGAGGAGGGCAAAACGCTGCTGGAGATCGCACAGGCGAAGGGACTGCGTGTCGGGGCCGCGCCGGACACTTTTCTGGGCGGCGGACTACAGACCTGCCGCAAACTGATCGAGGATGGCTGGATCGGAGAGCCTGTCGGCGCGACCGCCTTTATGCTGTGTCATGGACATGAGAGCTGGCATCCCGATCCCGAGTTCTACTATAAGGCCGGCGGCGGGCCAATGTTCGACATGGGACCGTACTACCTGACGGCGCTGGTCTCGCTGATGGGTCCGATCCGGCGGGTCACCGGCTCCACCCGCGTCACTTTTCCCGAGCGCACCATCACCAGCGCCCCGAAATACGGAGCCAAAGTGACTGTGGACACGCCTACCCATATCGCAGGCGTGATGGACTTTGCCGGCGGAGCCATCGGCACGATCCTGACGAGTTTCGATGTCTGGGCGCATCAGCTGCCCAATATCGAGATCTATGGCACGGAGGGATCGATGCGAGTTCCCGACCCGAATGGATTTGGCGGGCCGGTGCTGGTGCGGCGGATGGGCGCAAAGGACTGGACGGAGATGCCTCTGACGCACGGCTTTGCCGACAACAGCCGGGGGATCGGTGTGGCGGATATGGCCTATGCCCTCCAGTCGGGACGTCCGCATCGCGCCAGCGGGCAGCTGGGCTACCATGTGCTGGAGGCGATGCACGGTTTCCATGACGCCTCGGACTCCGGAACCCACTACACCATGCACAGCACGGTGGAGCGCCCTGCGCCGCTGCCTCTCGGGCTGCCTAAGGACGCGCTTGATATTTGATGAGGTGATGCTTTCCAGCACAGTGGGATCCGAAGCTTGGAATTCACGTGACTTGAAGTCGCGG
>JADMIO011418041.1_pt1 | contig 18566 bp, 13 predicted proteins | sample 8958161 | NCBI WGS metagenome assembly JADMIO01 (sample SAMN16585339, study PRJNA669376) | soil metagenome | isolation source: Crop rotation soil | place: USA: Cullars Rotation, Alabama | collected 2011 | reverse complement strand
ATATATATATATATATATATATATATATATATATATATATATATATATATATATTTCTGTAAACAGTGCTTTGTAGACATTCGTGGATAGCTCCCAATATCAGTAATATGTCGATTTCTATCGACTGATTTATTTCATATAAGGATATATTCTCGAAAATATACTAGGCTATAGAAACGAATGTGGCATCGTATGCCATTTTGATGAAGAGTATTATACAGTAGTTCGACCAAATAGTAGGCCTAATAGTATAATTAGAAATTATACTGTATATAGAAGGTCTATATTATAAAAGCAAATTTTGGCTTCGTATTTGCATAAGCTCGGTCAACAGTGTTAAAAATAGCGTCTGAGTATGATGTAGAACCGTAATAGAATCATGTGGAATTGCACTAACGTAAGCTGTTACCTATTATATGTTATCGTTAATGATATTGAGGCATTATTGTATGTTAGATATGACCTTTTTTACAAGTGGTTACTGCTTATTGTATCGGGATATCGATTTAACACCTGTATTGTAACATCCTAACCAATGTTGTAACATTACATTGTAACATGGTAACATTATATAATCTTGCCGTTCAGGAAGATAATATTTTTTAGGCCAGTGTTTCCCAAACTGTAGGTCGCGAAAATCGAAAATCCAATTTCGCTCCAAACCCACAGGTGAGTAGCCGGCGCTTTTCAAGTGGGTCGCCGTGCTTTCAATGAATTAGTATTTTTTTTGCAATGGCTAGATTTGTATAAAATTCATAACGAAAATGTAATCGGGGTTTGGATGTTTTGATTCTCAACGTAACTGGCAGAGTTCATAGGCAGGAGCATCTGATTTGATATAACTTATTATTTAGAAAACGATAAATAGTATATTATGCCTGTAAATATCGTGCCAAAAATGCATGGTAGGTCTCCGCCTATAAAAAAATTTGGTGAGTTGCGACCCCGTTGAGTTTGGGAAACGCTGTAGGCCAGGGCCGGACTGGCTGGTATAGGGCACAGGCTGCGCAGGATAAATTTGTGACCAGGGAGGGGTTCTGAGCGAAAGTTTTTAGGGAGGTAAGACCGACCTCTGCCGAATAATTTCGTTCAGCACCCCCCGAGACACAAATTACTATTTTTTAAGTATCGATCGAGGGCACGCAGGCTTTTTCGCTTGGGGCACAGGGCACTTTTTCGCTTGGGGCACAGGCTGCGATCGCAGCCTGGCAGCCCGGGCCAGTCCGGGCCTGCTGTAGGCTATATTTTGTTCCGTTTTTGAATTCGGAAAAATTTAAGAATAATCCAACAGAAAACTGCTATGTGTTTTGTAAGAGTGGACTATCACAGATACTGAATATCAAAGACAGTAGAAAACCGACTCAAAAGCCTAAAAAGCAATCAATAAGATATGCATAGCTAAGGCAAAGCCGTTGTGGTGGGATCAGTTGGTTGATTGAAGGTGTGTTCATTAATGAGCGAGATAGTAGAAGTTGACAGGATTTTGTGCCTTGGATCTGCAACTTGGCAGTGCACCAGAAGTGAGAGAGAGAGTAATTTAATATGATTTCGGGTACTTTAATGAATGACACACACATATGTGTGTGTGTATATATATATTATATATATATATATATATATATACAGAGTGGGCCAGAATAAATGAAGCTACTTTGAAGGCTTACAACTTTAACAATTTTTATCGGAGCGTCTTACTCAATATAACAAATCAAAGATAAATATCCATTCTATGATTTTGCTAAATATCTAAAAGATGCTCTTACAAATGTTTGAGAAAGTGCCATTAATCACCGCTGTGTCATTTTCAATGAAATTGCGCGAAAACTGAAATGGATTCATGTACATACGAAATTGCGTGTAATCATATCTCTCACTCTAGTGCATTCCTCAATGGCAGGTCCATCGTACACATTTCGACTTATATTCTGCAATCATGCTTATTATTAAGCACTCCATCTATCAAGAAGTTTAGCCCGTCACGAAGCCTATGCCATCACCACTTCTAAAAGGTAGCCTTTACCCTGGAAGAATATGGCTCCCGAGAGGGTTTCCCGTTGCCTGTCTCAGTATCTGCGTTATTCGGCTCTTTTTAAACATGTGCAGTTTTCTGTTGCTCCATTCTCAAGTTACCCAGATCCAACAGGCGAAGCAATCATATATAAAATTGAAAGCTAATAATATCTGAACTTTGTTGTTCTTTATAGATAAGTCTGGAATTCAAAATTCCCTCCACCTACTTCAATTAGCGCCATGCGCAGCTCTTTATCCTTCTGTTCTAGTTGGCCGGATTTATTTTCTCTGCATATCAAATATAAGCCTAATTAGGCCTACATGGTCAATCTCATTTCCTTCTACGAAAGACTTGGGTTTTCGATTTTAAACAAATTATATAACATATTATATCAGGATATGAAAATACCTAAAATGGAATACTTCAACGACTTTTTTCAACTGATGATCGATTGTCGACGGTCTCATATGAATAGAGTGTTCGTAACTGGAAGTCAAGCAGAGGTCGAGGGAAACGAGAGGAGCATAGAAAAGTTTTGTGAAGTAAACACAATGGATGTGGACTATATGATGTACAGTAGAGATGGCTATATTTTTAAAGAACACGATAAAGTTCCAGCTGAGTACAGAGGTGCGATTTCTAGATATGTGACCGAAGGAACGCATCCAGGTTATGTACGCTTGTGGAAGTGTGATGACACTGAACATACGTTTGAAGATTTTGCGTTTTATATTACCGGCGAAACACATAACATTGAACAATACCAATTTGGTGAATCATACGACAGAACAGGACCATCCCTTAAAAGTGAACCGAATGATAGTAACGATGAAAAATTGAACTTTAATAGCCTATTCAATAACCTGTGTGCGACAAATGCCTGCAGTGTTGATCACGTGATAGCTCGCCACAGTCCGTACTGGCCCGGTGAAGCCGCTGAATGGATAACTAGACCACGACCACGTGACTCTCTTTCACGTGACGTCATCAGACGTGTTGTAGGTTACGGTTGTGATTTTGTCTGCGTCTCGCACCAGGGATACGTAGAACACCGTGAAGATCACGAATGGAGATTCTCATTCTCTCTGGCAGAGTTGATACTGATCAAGAACTGGTCCCGAGAGCAGAGAGCTGTGTATAGAACAATCAGAGTTTTACACAAGAGGATTCAAAATTTTACAGGTGACGCCCAGTTACAAACGTACCATTTCAAAACGCTGATGTTGTGGGCTGTTGAAACAAAAGCAAAGGGTTTTTGGGAAGATATACAGCTACTTGATTCCGTATGTATGATATTGATGGACATGATGCGCTGTCTGAGCACCAAAAGCTTACCTCATTACTTTATGCCTAAATATAATTTCTTCAATAAACTTCTCTCTAAGAGAGCTTCTGAACTTGTAAATGCTTTAGCTGATATTTGTACCGATACCGCTTTAGTGTTCGATGTCTTAAGGTCTTGTCAAGATGAAGAAGTCTGGAATACAAACCGAAATTTTTTTATTTCAATACCCAGCTTTCTGCACAACAAACTTTTAACAGCTGCTCACACTACCAACGAATATCTCAGTGCTGGTGATGACCTCATCTACTCCCAACCGGATGATGATCTGATATTGCTTAAGCCAGAATTAAAGACGGTTCATGCATTGATTGAATTATCGTCGATAAAAAAATTTAGCGACTGCGCCATATATAGAGATATAACTTGTGAAAAGTGTAATACTAATAAACTAAATGAAGCGGCACACGAGATATTACGTTGCAATAAACGGTTACGTAGAACCATTGATAGTTTTTATGAAAGAGTAGACGAAGGCTACAGTGACAGAGAAATTATAATTTCGAAAAATTGTTTAAAACCTGCGGATCTCCAAGAACCTGTAGGGCAAAATATTTGCGCGCTGTCTAAAACTCCCACAGAGCATACTAGGTGCGTGTTATTTTCTAGAGGTGGTAGATTTAAATCAGTGAATATATTAGCATTGAAAGAAGAAACTCCAATCGTTAGACACATAGCAATGGATACCTTTTTAGATGAATTGACACTAACCTTACTAGAAAAGTGTAGAGTAGGTATCGGATTCATAGACTGCATAAAACATTACAAATTCTCGCCTAAAATTTCCCCTACTGTGCCAATATTTTGGTTCATTAACAAAGCTTACACAGCCAATCACTACTACACACTTCTTTCTGACTATGAGACTACACTGAAGATCTGTGATGAGATATTCAATGCTTACAATATATCAAAGGGAAATAAACAGTTTGCAGAGCAAAGTTTTCCAGTCCTCCTTACGACACGGTGGATTGATATGTATGACAGAGAGTTACAACAGACGCTTGGTCTATCAGCTCTCTGCAGGTTCGTGATACATGGATCAGACAATGGAGCAGTTCATATTCCTGCCTGTCCAGTACAGTTTGCTATCTATCTCAAAGCTAGATGTTCATTTGAACGGTCATTGCACCTTGACGATGAGAGAGCAGAAGAGGAGTTTTTTGAGCACCACTTTGTTATTTGTACCGAACGTACGTATTTCTCGTTTGGGTCATTTTGTCTCACAAGTGCTCTGAGAACCGACAAATTACGTAAAGGTATGACCGTTTAATAAAGCTGAAATTTGTAAACTGATATAACGTAATACCTTGACAGTATTTTATTAAAATTCAGGTTACTTACAGTTACTGCAGCCATTATAACCTATCTTTTGTAGTTGTTTAAACTTTTATAATATTATAGCTCGTAAATTTGCTCTGAAGTCTGTAAAACTACAGCTAAATTTTTATTTTGTATTAACTTCAATTGATACAATTGTGCTTTATAACTTTAGCTTTCTGTATAGGCCTATTTGCAAGGATATAAGATGCTCAGAAAAGATAGAGTTAGTCCTATTAAAACTAGAGGGGGCGGTGTTTTATTTTATATTAAGGAATATATCAATGTAGTACAGAGGGATGATATTTGTAGTACCCTGTTTCCCGAGATTTATTTTGTACTATCGAAAGCAATGGTGAGAAGTTTCTATTAGGCATATGCTATAGACCACCCGATACCACAGTTGACAATGATTCAGGTCTGTTTAATCTGTTTGAACAGGCTTGCAGAGATTGTAACAATTGTGTAATATTAGGTGATTTTAACTTTAGGGAATTAGCATGGGATAAACCAGAATCATTGTCGGATGATCATCCTTTTATTAACTGTATGAATGATAATTTCATGCATCAGTTGGTTGTTGAACCAAGTCGAAATGAGAATTTTTTAGATTTAATATTTAGTTCAGATGAAAACATAATAGAAAATGTAGTTATTAGGGAACCTTTTGGTACCAGTGACCATAACATAATTGATTTTAAATTAATTATTAGTAAAATTCCAACGGATAAAGGTGTAAGAAATTTCAATTTTCACAGAGCTAATTATCAAGACATAGTTGAGGCAGCACTTCATAAAGATTGGAATAATATTGTATTAGATGATGTAAATGACATATGGTTATGTATCAAAATGATATTTTGCAAATTAGAAACAATTTAGTGCCATTAACTGGTAAGTCAAAGGTAAAATGCAAGTGGACTACAAAAGCAGTTAGAAAGCGTAGGAGAGCTAAAAGAAGAGCATGGGACAGGTATATAAGTTCAGGTAAAAAGAAGACATGGTATGACAACTATAAAAAGAAGTTGTACATGTCTATTAAAACTAATGAACATGCTAAGAGACAATTTGAGGCTAAGCTTGCTAATAATGTTAAGATTGACAGTAAGAGCTTTTTTGCGTATGTTAGAAGAGCGCAACAAAGTTAAAGTAGGTCCATTGAGAGATGCTGCAGGCAGTATCATCACTGATGATAAGGTCACAGCAAATATACTCAACGACTACTTTGCTAGTGTCTTCACAGTAGAAAATATAGACAATATTCCAGTAGCAGAGCAGGTATTTATAGGCTTAGAATCAGAATATTTGAGTGAAATAAGTATTAATGAAGAAATTATTTTTAAGAAACTTAGTGAAATAAATGTTAACAAAAGTCCAGGTTTAGATGATCTTCATCCAAAGTTATTATTCGAGCTGAGACATCAATTAGTTAGTCCACTAACAAAATTGTTCAAACTCTCTTTAGAAAATGGGATTGTGCCTCAGGAATGGAAGGAGGCTAGAGTGTCACCATTATTTAAGAAACCATTATTTAAGAAAGGTCAACGAGATAAACCTGAGAATTATAGACCAGTTAGCTTAACTAGTATAATAGGTAAAATTTTTGAAAGCATAATTAAGGATAATTTAGTAGAACATCTTGATAGACATAAATTAATAAGAAATAGTCAGCATGGATTTATCAAAAGTAGATCTTGTTTAACTAACATCTTGAGCTTTATGGAATCTGTTACACTACATGTCCATGAAGGTAATCCAGTAGACATTGTCTATTTGGACTTTGCTAAGGCATTTGATAAAGTACCATATGAGAGATTGTTTAGAAAACTGGAAGCTCATGGAGTTACAGGTTCTGTCCTTAATTGGATTAGGAATTGGTTAAGCTCCAGGAGACAGAAGGTTTGCATCTCTCAACAAGACTCATATTGGCGCGATGTCACTAGTGGGGTTCCACAGGGTTCGGTGTTAGGTCCAGTTTTATTTTTAGTATATATTAATGACTTGGACAGCAAAATAATTTCAAAATTGAGTAAATTTGCAGGTGACACCAAGCTGTGTAAAAATGTAAGTAATTTAGAAGACGTATTAGCACTTCAAAGAGACCTAGACAGTTTGCATGAGTGGGCGACTAACTGGCAGATGAATTTTAATGTAGATAAGTGTGCAGTTATGCATGTGGGTCATAATAACAAGTGTAGCCAATATAAACTTGGCAACACAGAGCTTAAATCAATAGTTAAAGAAAAGGACCTAGGTGTTATTATAGACAATACTTTGAAATTCTCTGAGTAATGTAGTACCGCAGTGAAATGTGCTAATCGTACTTTAGGTTTAATTAAGAGAACAATAAAGAGTCGCAGTAAGGATATAATAATTAACTCTATAAAGCATTAGTAAGGCCAAAATTAGAATATTGCGTGCAGGCGTGGAGACCATTTTTAAGGAAAGACATAGATAGTATTGAGCGTGTACAAAAGAGAGCATCTAGAATGATTACTGAGTGTAGAGGTCAAAGCTATGAGTCTAGGTTAAAAGTTTTAGGTCTGACTAGTTTAGAAGAAAGACAGACCAGAGGGGATTTAATTCAAGTGTTTAAGTTAATGAAAGGTTTTGACAATATTAACTATAGAGAGTTTTTCCAATTAGCAGATCATAGCAGAACAAGAGGGCATAGATTTAAGATAACAAAGGTTATGTCTAGATTGGAAATAAGAAGAAATTTTTTTAGTCAGAGAGTGGTTAATAAATGGAATGAATTGCCCTTGTATGTTGTAGAAGCAGAGTCTGTGAATGCTTTTAAGAATAGCTTAGATAAGTATTGGAATAATATATAGAGTATAAGAGTTAAATGATAAGTTGTAAATGTGATTAAATGTGAATATTATGTATACATGTAGTATTGTATATGTGTGTGTATGCATGTATGTCTACATGTAGTATTGTGTATGTGAATGCATGTATACGGTGTTGTATATGTGTATGAATGTGTATGTATGTAGTATTTAAAATGAAGTACTGCATCCAGCACACAAGTACTGTGCGCTCATTTTAGGTGGGCGCGCGGTGTACAGTTTGTGTGCATGTATATAGTGTTGTGTATGCATGAGTGTATGTGTGTAGTGTGCAACTGTGTATATATGTATGTGTATGTATATATATACGATTGAATGTACGTATGAATGAATACGTATTTTGTGTGTGTTTTTTCACATTTTATTGGTGTACTGTGACTGAACTGGTGATACAAGTCATCCGTGACTTTCTGTACCAGTATAATTAAGTTAAGTTAAGTTAAGTTAAGTTATATTTATTAAAACTATTTGCTAAATGTAACTGTTGATAATTATAAGATTTTTAATGAAAAATCTTATAATTATCAACAGTTACATTTTATATTTCCTTCACTAGCCGTCCTAATTAAGATGATTGAATTCATAGTTGGCCTCTATAGACATGTAACTTATAAAAAATCTATATAACAGATTTCATGATATTACGCTCTATTTTTGTCTAATATCTTATAATAATTTTTCATATTATTTTCGCATCATTTTGCTACTGCCACTACTGATGAAGTTGAAACTTTACCATTAAATATTATTTCGCAATAATCATTTTAGATCCAGCTTCTTCTTTCAAGATGAATATCATAAAAGACCACACGCTGATAGCAGGAGTAACCGTGGTGGATGACGAGGTCTTTTTTGTAGGATTCGGTCAATCAAAAGTGACAGTGTACAATTCACGTAGTCTGACAGCGTCACGTGATATCAGTGTAACTGGCATGGAATCACCTGTTGGTCTCGCTATCTGCACCTACAATAAAGCTCTGTATGTCAGTGACGATGAGCTGCAGTGTATCCACAGAGTCGATCTCACTAACAACTTCGTTGCTAGCTGGAAGATAACTAAGAATCGAAAGCCGCTGGGTCTCTCTGTGACAGCAGAGTACACACTGCTTGTAACTGTAGAGATAAGATACAATGAGAACAGGAGTGGAGTAGTAGAGTACACGAGTGAAGGTCGACTGATGCGTGACATAAGCTTTGATGGTAGCATTGTGGCCGCACAACACACAGTACAACTGTCCAGTGATCAGTTCATTGTGAGTTCTGGTGGGGGAATTTGTCAACCGAGAATTTGCAAGACCAGCACTGACGGTCAGATCATGAAGTCTTATGTTGCAGAGAAGATAAGAAGTGAAGATCAGCTTAACGAGCCTTACTCAATGGCAATAGATATTAAGAGTAAACATATATTTTTAGGTGATTATGCTAATCACAGAGTTATATTGTTAGATTGTGATCTCAATTATCTGGGTCAGGTTCGTACAACGTATTTACTCAAGTATCCATATAGGATATATTTTCACTCATCGACTGATCGGTTGTTTATAGTAGGTGCTAATGGTTTTTTGATGGCCATCACTCATCCTCGCTTACGTAATCAATAATATAGTAGCTTAAGGGTTAAAATTTAGTTTCAAATTTCAATGTCCACTAGCTATGTCAATAATAGACAAATTTATACAAAGTTAAACTGGCTTCTGTTGTTATAACAGGGCGAGATTAAGAGTTTTGCTAGCTATCCATATTCGGCTCAACGTTTTGAAAATCGGGGTATCCTATTAAATTATTCTGCTAAAATCAGAAAAAATCTAAAGCTGTAAAGCTAACTTTAACGTCTGTTTCCGTACCACAAGGATAGTGTCAGAGACGGTCCGGCTGGGATTTGAATCCATAGCCTCCTGCTTAGCCCTGCCTAGCAAGCAAGTATGCTACCAACTCAGCCATCCAACCGCTACAAACCCGTAAATATAAAGCCTAATATTCTTATTTTTTAAGGTCGATTTTTGGGCTATTAAACATGTCAACAGACAAGAAAGTCAATGTTATGTTATGTTATGTTACTTGCTTCTATAGTGACGCTATAATAGGGCAAGCTAGGTAGTTCGCTGGATGTCAATCTCTCTCTCTCACTCTGTTTAGTGCACTGCCAAATGGCAGATCCAAGGCATAAATTCCTGCGTACTGTCTTCTGATCTAGCTCATCAATAAGCACGCAACTGACCAACCCAATACCTTGATACCATCACAAAGGGTTTGCCTTTACCAAACTTAAAATGATGCCTTATGTTCAAGGGAAATTAGGGCTTCTGATGTGGTTTATCTTTGCCTTCGTAGGTAACTGTTTTATTCAGCTTCTACGAAACACGTGCTACTTTCGATTGTATTATATTCCAAATTCCCGGATCCAACAAGGGACCAAACAAATCTCAATATTAAAAACAAAATTTTGAAAATCGCGACACGTATCATATTCAACATAAATTATTAAAATTAGTTGAAATTAATCATTGATATCTGAAAATCTTTAGAATCAAGTTTTCAACAACTTCTTTTGTCTATTGTTTGAACTCGAGTAAAGTAATGATTAAAAAATTTCGGTTACTATCTACTGACTGTTTCAAGTGCGGCTCGTCCTTATCCAAACTAAATTTTGTTTTGTATTGGAATGCAACTAGAATGTTATTCCAGCTACATATTCTACACCATTTGACATATCGCGAGCGAAATCCATATTTAAAATAAAAACTCTATTTAAGGGCAATTAATTATGAGTATATTGTAGCGTTTAGATGAACGTCTTGCTCGTGTCACCTCGCGGTTCTTATATAAATCAATTAACCAATCGTTAACTTTTTTACACAGGCCTAGTACTCTCAACTGTGTCTCTGACGAGCTCGATAGCTCTAAAATGAACAATAGAAGGAGAGTAGCCTGTCAAAGGCCGCAACTGATACGTCGTGTAAACGATCAGCGCGAGACCTCCTTCCTTTGACAGAGGCTCTCGATCTCTGTACAAAGATTCAACGCTGTATGCTTTCAAGGCTCTTTTAACCTTGAAGATCTCGAGTAGCCCACGATTCAATACATTCTTCATTAAATCATTTTAAAAACCCACGGGCGTCTCTGCACCCAAGGTAAAAAATAATAATAATAATTATGAATATGAACTGTAACAGAACAAAATAACTGAAAATATTTACATGTAAACAATCGTGTTTTCCAGAATTGTTCATTTTTTGTTCAATGAAAATTTTCATAGTTCTCTAGAATAGCCTATCGGTAACGCACTTTCCTTTCAAGCAATAGGCCACGAATATGATTCTCAACCAGATTCGTCTCTTACATCATTCTATGGTGTTAAAACCGAAGTTAAGCCCTTTAGAATTGTGAGCTTTAAAGTAGGCATAACAGATTTTTCACTAATAGCAAGTACTGTCATCTTTTATTCTTCGGATTCTAATTTCATTCTATAATTTCTCTATATTATTTTTTATTTCTTTCAAAACATAGACCATGGACAGTTAACTATTATCAAAGATCCCGCTAATTAATCGTGCCTTTACAATGATAGCTGGAAGTCAAGCAGAGGTAGAAGGCAAGGGTCGTTCAAGTATTATATAACGCTGAAAATTGCGTTTTTCAATCCACCCACCCATATAACAGATTTAACATATGTCGAACTCAACCACCTATGACGTATTATAATAAAATCCACTCCCACCCACCTAACGGCGTTATATAATACTTGAACGACCTCTAACGAGCGGAGCATAGAAAAGTTTTGTGAAGTAAGAAATATGGATACGGAGTATAAGATGTAGGTAGAGAAGCCTATATTCAATCAATTCTTCATTGAATCGTTAAAAAAACACAGGGCTCATTACACGCAGGGTAACAATAATAAAAATAATAATGAATATGAGCAGTAACAAAACAAAATAACAGAAATGATTTACTTGTACACAATCATGTTTTTCAGATTTTTTCTTTGTAGAATGAAACATTTTTATAGTTCTCTAGAATAGCTTATCGGTAACGCACTTTTCTTTGAAGCAATAAGCCACGGATTAGGTACTCAATCAAATTAGTCTTAACCTTAACTTAAACGTTTTAATCAATCTCACCTCAGAAATTTAGATTATTGAGTGATTTGAATGATTTTAGTGTATATATGTATTATATTCGAGACGGAGATCTGATGGCAAGGAGATCCAAGAGAGAGATCCAAGCATGGAGATCTGAGATCTCCAAGCTTGGCTTCAATATTTCTAGTAGTTTTGTAGGAAGATGCTGCATCTATTCTAAGCAATACAAATCCATGTATTCTACAGCCGGATTGAGCCTTGAGGCAATTCGAACGATCGTCGAAAACCGAGAGCTAGAAAATAAAAGCAATCAAAAACATAATAAAATTATTAAACTAATAAGCAATTAATCATTTAATTAATCAGTTACTGAATGAATAAATGAATTTAATAATTCATGAATCAGGCAGTTTTTCAATCCATTTTTGAGTACGCAATACCACAATATTTCACATATCTGTCATAGAAAGATAATTAAATCTATATGAAAACATACAGGGAGGGGGTTCCATTTTACACTCTTCTCTCCATCTGCAAGGACGGATTTAGGGGGCCATGCCCCTCTCGATTCTGAAAATTTTGAAAAGTCTTGCATAATTATTTGCTACCAATTTTGGACTCCTGGCCACCTCAATTTGGAAAAAAGTAATAAGCTTAAAATTGTGTAAAAAATGATTTATATCTTAATATTTAATAAAAATTAACTAATGTCTAAATACTTTGGTCGAACCGAAAAATTTTTGACCACCGTCAAAATTTTATAGCTCCGCCACTGCTCACCTATAGCGGTTTTCTTCTTTGGTTAGAGACACTGGACTTTTCTATATTTGAGAACTATAGTAATCAAATATTCATTAATAGAAGAGATTCTTAATAGCTGAGGAGTGCAAAGAATTGCAAAAAATATGCAATTCTTCACTGTATTGACTATCGCCGCCCCGCGAAGCTGAATGATGTTTATTGACTGTCGACTTAAATATATATTTTGATTGATCGACGTATGTCGTGTTGTTGTAGAATTAGCTAAAGTATAACCGTCAATACGTTATTTTAGATGCAGCGGGTGATCTAGGAAATTTTGAGGGAGGATCCAACAATTTTTTTCTTTCGCTCCGCTTGAGAACTTTTTGCAGGAGTAGAACCAAAAAACATTTTTGGCCTCTACTATCAGTTTCTCTACGTACCTCTATAATACATGTGATTTTAGATTTTACATATATTTTGAAAAAAGTCCTAAACTGAGAAGAGCCAAGGGTTCAAACATGTCAAAAGCATGCATGACTTTGCTGAATTTTGAAATCGGAGGGGGGGGGGGGATACTGCAGCCCCCTCATCCCCCGCGACGGTTAACAAATGTGGGGAGTATGCGAATTGATCCAATACTAGGATGGAGTTTGCGACTTGAAGTAGGAGTAATTTTACTCAGTCTGTCGAAGTAATAATTATTGATCCATATTGGTCCATTCTAGAATGTTCTCTATCCAGCATTTCGCTGTTTTCTTCTGCGTCTGGTACCTTCCACAAACCCATGCACGATAGTCTTGGCAAGACTGTCGCGCCGATTGATAGGCTCGTACCACTTTAGTTTCAGTTGACATGCTCACACCACTTCCCTTTCACCGGGTGTAGGAGTTGTTCCTGAGGACCAGTTACAATACATACAGCTTAAGAAATGATAGCCAATATGTGGTCTTCTACACGGGATCGCAGTTAGAGAAAAATGCATAAAAGTATGTGGTTCAAAATTCTGGGATACTCTTTCAAATGACATCAGAATTATTTTGCAAATGCAACTCAGCTTTAAACTCAAATCGCGTTGCTCACTTATAAATAAATATAATGCTACTGATTGAACATGAACATAAAATGCGACGTTCGACATGTGTGTACAATGATCGCAAAATTTACGATGATTATTTAGTAACTTTATTAATTGTTTTATTTTAATTGCATTAATGGATGATTACATAGATTTAAACTTAATAACAGTATTATTTCAGCTAAATTATTCTATAAGCTTATATTAGATGATTATTTAATTTGCATATAAACATAAATATAGCTGAAAGAGGTGTAAGACAAGGTCGAATGACGTCGCCTGTACTGTTTTCCATTTATGCCCAATAGATAATGAAAGAAGCAATAAAGCATACGAGAAAGAATTAAAGTTAGAGGGAAGTGTGTGAGAGACATATATTTTACAGCCGATTAAGGAATGATGGGAGGAACTCAGAAGGGGTTCCAGAAAATAATGAATGCCTTGCAAAGAGCGGCCGAAGTGTATTGCATGAAAATTAATGTAAAGAACACCAAGACAATGACAGTATCTAGAAACGGAGGGAAAACTGTTGATATTTGTACTGAAGGACAGAATATGGAACAGGTAATGGAGTTAAAATATCTAGTTGCCTGGATTACAGAAGATGGCATGTGAAGTGGATATCAGAGCAAGAATAGCACTAGCCAAAGATATCTTTAATATAGAGCCCTGCGCGGTTACCAATTTTGGTACCCTCAACCACTCATCCTCATCAAACCCCGCAGATTTATTCCCCGAAACCTCTCCCAATCCGACAAATCATTTACCTCAACCTCCCCTCACCTCAAAGTGAACCCTCTCAACCTCCCGTCAGCCTCAGTGGTAGTTCAAGGAGGCACGGGCAGGGGGCATGGCCCCAGATTTCCATGTCGTCCCCAACCCCTATAATTTAAAAATTACTTTAAAATTTTAATTTTAAAAATAGTAAGCTATTATCCAATATAGTAGCGTCAGCGTAAGGCACTGGATTGACGACGTGTTGTCCCACCAACATTTTTTAAGCTGGAACTGCTTCTGCTCATCCTTCTGAAAAAAAGAATTGTGTCAAACATTGTAATCACAAAAATGTTTGGTTCAGCTTTATTCATGAAACTAAACCGACAATAACATAGGCCTATAATTGCCCTGTTGAGCTTTCATTTGGGATTTTACAGTGGGCCTACTTGTTTCGTTCAGATTTTTCCACCTCAATGAAATTTTGCATTCGGTAGAAGTTTCAAAATTAAAATAATATTTTTGTTTATCAAAAATGATCATTCAAAAAGTACCCAAAACTAGATTTTTCTGATAGATTTGGCTGAAAATCGCTCGTACTTCTATTAATCTTTGACATTTCCGTATTTTACCTTTACTTAGCACAACTTCTATGCTATCAAGAATAAAAGAATAAAGAATTTATAACTCTAGCACATGCCCAGTGAGGTACCAATAAAGATCGTGTTCAAGCTATCAATTGTAATGCAAACACGTTGACCAAACTTGAAGGTCTACCTGTAGATACAAACGGTTGCATTGTTCGTTCTTACATGTTTGGCTATCAGGCGCTTCACGACAGGTTCGCAAAGGGAAGTAATGCACGCAACACAGGTAAAGTTACCCTATTCAATTTTGTTCATAGTAGCAATCGCGATTTTCCCGCTAAATTGTTAACCGTAACAGAGATTATCTCGTAGATTTGTTAACAGTATCCGCAGTTTTCTAGGAACTTGGTAACTCTGCCCGCGTAACGTTATGCCGAATTCCTCTACCTCCAACTCGATCATTTTCTCGCCAAAATTAACAAACTCTACGCGAATTACCTTCAAATAACCGCTAATTTCCTTGCAGGGAGGAACCCGTGCAGGGATCGACTTTACTAAAAAGAAGGAATTGCTCTTAAGGAGATTAGAATTAATAAAGATGAGAATTGTGAAGACAGTGATTTGATCAGTACTGTTGTATGGAGCTGAAATGTGTCCATTACGCCCGGAAGATGTACAGACATTGGAAATAAAATTAAGTAATTTTTATTGATAACTCGATTACATCGCCTTGACGAGAAGCGGTATCGTCTTAGCGTTTTTGAACTTTAAACACAATCAAACTGGCTCACCAGACTAGTTTACTTCAAATGACATTTTAAATAATTTAAAATAAGCGATTTATGTAAATTATATACCCGAGTTGCGTCAGGGAAATCTGAGAATAGTTCAACCGAAAACTGCACGTGTTTCGGAGACACTGAGGAAGGCAATGGAAAACCACCTCAGAAACCAGAATTTTTCTTTGAACTAAGGCCTCATTTTAGGTGTGAAAATGGCAAAGCCTTTGTGATGAGACCGACTTCCTGGGTAACGGTTGGTCGATGGTTTGCTCATTAAGGAGCGAAATTGCGGATTGGGTGTATGAGTTTATGTCTTGGACCTGCCATCTGGCAGAACATCGGAACGATATAAACTAAAAATGACTTTTAAGCTGGCTTTTCTCTATACAATGTATCTTTTATAAAATAACTAATATCAGACCTAACGAGTCAGTGGAAGCTGTAGCGCCGTTATTGATGATGACGGTAGATGGCGAGAGATCATCACTTGGGTCGTACCCAGCGCGTCGATCCCTTCCCGCCCCGCTGAGGGTTGAGGATGCAACCGAGGCGAGCTCGGCGGCCAGGCTAGAAGCCAGGGACGGACAGCCCTGCCTCGAGACCGTCGAGGTCGATGAACACTTGGGCAATAGTGGTGTGAGCAGATTAGTACTAACGTGATCTCCGTCTGCAACACCAAAATCAATCAATCGATTAATCAATAAATAATTAGTATAAAACGTAACTCTAAGCAACCTGACACAGATGCGCTACAGATGATCAATTATTGAAGAGAGGCCTGTTGCCAGTCTAGACTAATAAGAAAAATTTTGCAGGTGGAGCCCAAAAATGTTTTTCGCTCGCTACTCTCACACGAAATTCTTATGAGGGGGGATTGGGCAAAAAATGAGAGGGTTCAACTAAATTTGCATGCCACCCTCTAAATATTGCGAACGGAGCGAGAAAACTAATTTTTGGGCTCATTTAGGATATAAAATTTTGCATAAATTTTGTACAAATGACATCCAAAATCGAGGGGAGAGGGCAAGGGTCATAAACATGCATGATTTTGTAATATTTTCTATATCCACGGTGGGAGCCAAAGCCCCCCGGTTTCCTTCCCCTGGACGTAAGGCTTCACCCGCCGCCCCTCTAAATTCCCTCAGCCTACTGCTAAAAAAGCCGTTGTTTATAATTATAATAATGAAATAAGGAGATTATTAAAATGACAACAAATATTTATCCAATATACTACAGCAAAACGCCTGGTTATCAAGACTATTGCCTGGTTATCTGGGGCCGTCAGTTTGGAATTCAACCTCGCGTGGTTATACTCGCGAATGACCTCCATGCTGTTCTATTCTCAATCAGAACCATCAAATCTTTCAATTTCTTCTCAGTTAATACCACAATCTCATCCAGCCATCTTCGTCCTCTATGTCGTCCTCTTATTCTTTGGCCTTCTCCCAGACGCGTTGGTTGGTTTAGCGCTTCAAGGAATATTTGCAATTTCCACCATCACCAATTCTTAAACGCTTTAATTTTTCTTCTGTCTTTCACTTTCATTGTCCAATACTCACAGCTGTAATAAACTACTAGAAATACAAGAGCCTTAACACGTCTCACCTTAATAGCTAATGAAATGTCTATTTCACGTCCCTGACATCATCCTTGGATGAGGAAACGGACGTTAAACCTTTATTATTATTATTATTATTAGCTACAAGCCTATTAGGCTAGTATTACTCCAGCATAATATTACTTAATGCAAGAGGTACGCCCACAAGATTCAATGTCTTAAAAAATATCCGGCATTGCAATACAGAGATAAGAAAAGCATCCCAACTGCTCTTTTTGTTTGACGAATATTTGTAAGAGTTATGACAGATGTGTATCTGAATTCTTTGAGGACAGAAAGAAGTGATATATGGCATGAAGGAAGTCAATAGATATGTAGACAAACGACACCCCAGGGTAAAACAACTGTACTTCTTCTATCAATGGACCATCAGATAGATTCCATAGTAGTAGTAGTTTAGTAGTTTATCAGCAAATTCATCATGACAAACGCACAATGTTACAAACTAGAGACACTCAACCAAAAAAATACATAGTAACGATAATTAGAAGCAGATCTTTCAGTCTCTGTAGAAAAGAAAGATAAAGATACACAACAGTCAGTCTTAAATCAATATTCATAAAGCAATCCGTTTATAAAGTTATTGACTGTGAGCTGACTTCTAACAAACTTCAGGGTAGTCTACAACGGTGGAATATAATGCATATAAAATAATTGTAATAGAAATAGTTGATGACTGCCTTTATATAACGTCCTTTTAAGTAATTATCAATTGTAGTAATCAAGTTTGAGGCAGGCATCAAGCAGTGAATCTCTATGCTGCAGTGTGTTTATTTTCTTCAATTAGGTATGACTATTTAGGAAGGTAACATAACAATATGTCTACTATTCGTTCATTGTATGCTAAACTTTTCTGAATTCTGAGGATTAGCCAATGTGACATCTGTCATCTGCATTATTGCATGTAATTTCGCGTCAAATCTGTCAAAAGAAAGATTACACTGGCCGACAAACAGAACCTTTTTAATCATTACAAATAAAATTAACATGTTCTGCTTCAGATTTTCATGCAGATTCCAAATCTGCAATTGATATTTTTGCAGCACGTCCGGTTCTTTTATATTGCGCACAACAAAAATTCAAAACATGAACTTAGTGGAAGGTATATAATTACTATTATAATGAGTATTATAATAAGCCTATAGGCCAATGGTATTGGCAATGGTTACTCATCAAATCTAAAAATGTAACGTGTTCAAATTCTGACGCGTTGTATTTAAATGAGTTACATATTCTGAATGAGAGTCTCAAGATCTACTACAATCAATGAGTATTTCGAAAGTAACTGACAAAGACTTTTTAAAATACCAATTAGCTAACTATACCCCATAATATTAGCCTATAGGCTTACTCGTCAAATCCAAAAACGTAAATTTGAAAAAATTCTGATATATTGTGTTAATATAATATATATGTAATATATATATATATATATATAT
>JADMIO011011164.1_pt1 | contig 18569 bp, 21 predicted proteins | sample 8958161 | NCBI WGS metagenome assembly JADMIO01 (sample SAMN16585339, study PRJNA669376) | soil metagenome | isolation source: Crop rotation soil | place: USA: Cullars Rotation, Alabama | collected 2011 | reverse complement strand
GCCCCGCCGGTCCATTTCCGACACGCTCAAGTTGATAACGGGGAACAGTAATGCCGGAATTCCAGGACCGAGTACTGAAGTGTATCGATTGCGCAGCAGATTTCGTGTTCACAGCGGGAGAACAGCACTTCTTCCATGACAAAAACTTCAAAAACGAACCCAAACGCTGTAAAACGTGCAAAGTAAGGCGTCAGGGTTCGCCAGGTGGCGGCGGGTTTGCTAAGACCGAAACCATGACCACGTGCTCGCAATGCGGCCGTGAAACCACAGTTCCATTCAAGCCGACTCAAGGACGTCCGGTGTATTGCCGGGAATGCTTCCTGAGCCGCAAAGCCAGCGGCGCAGCCGCGGGCTAGGACCTTCCTACCTTTACGGGCAGTCTCGTCGTAGCACTGCCCCACTTTGTTATCGATCCCATTCTTTCATCCCCATTCGGACCGCCAGCGGGCTTATGCTCGTACCGTCAGCGGAAGGACGATCACCCCATGAAAAAAGGTCTTACGATATTGGGCCTGCTGGCGTTCGCAATCCCTCTTGCAGGTCAAAGCCGACCCCCTGCCCCGCGGTTCCGGCCGGGCGGGCAAGTCGCCGAAATGGTCTCGGCCGTGTTCAAGGATTCGGACCGGCGCGCGATCCACCAGTGGGTTCAGGGACTTTCGGTCACCGCATTTCCCCCGGGGCTCGCCAAGCGCGGCGATCTCTCGCCGCAGGCGCGGAAACAGCTTCGGAAAAACGGCACGCTTCCTGCCGGAATGGAAAAAAGCGTCAGCCCCTTCCCGGACGATCTCACGAAACGCCTGGAGCCGCTACCGGCGGCTTGCGGTTGCGATCGTGTATTCCTGGATGGAAAGGCGTTGATCGTCGCCAGGGCCACAAGCCAGATTCTCGACGCGGTCGATCCGCTTTAACCGACCCGCTCTAACGCAGCGGCAGCACCGCTACCAGATACCCACCACTCTCCACCATAGCGACCCCACGCCCAGCCATATCACCAGGTTCATTAGCGAAATCACGAACCCGACCCGCCACCACTCGCCCTGCTTCACGTATCCGGCTCCGAAATACACTGGCGCAGACCCGGTTCCGTAATGCGTCATGGCCGCATTCAGATTGGAAAAGTACGCCAGTGGCAGTGCCGCCGCCACCGGAGGAACGCCGATAGCCAGCGCGGCCGCCAGGAACCCTGGGTATAGCGCGGTCACATGCGCGGTCATGCTGGCGAATCCGTAGTGCACGTAGCAGTACGCCGCCACCAGCACCACCAGCGCAATCGGCCACGGCCAGCCGATCAGCGCCCCGAACAACCGCTCACTGAGCGCTTTGATGGTGCCGTTCTCGTTCATTACCTCGCTCATCATCACCAGCGGCCCGAACCAGATCAGGGCATCCCACGCGCGACTCTCGCCCAACAGGTCATCCCACGAAATCACGCGGAAGAGCAGGATCGCGCTCAGGCCGGAGAGCGCCACGAACGTGTTCGGAATCCCGTGCCACGGCGACGTCACCCACCCGATCATCACACCGATCATGATCGCCACCAGCCACTTCTCCTCGCGCTTCAACGGGCCGATGCGCAACAGCTCGCTCCGCGCCAGTCGACGCGCCGGCTCGGTGTCGGTGATCGAAGGCGGCGCCATGCGCATCAGGAGCAGCGGCACCAGCAACAGGGTCAGCATCCCAGGCACGATCGAGCCGGAGAGCCAGCGCAACCACGTCAACTCCACGTGGCCGATCTTCAGCGCAAATTCGGCGATCAGCGGGTTCGCCGCCATTCCGGTGAGGAACATGGCGCTGGCAGTATACGTAGTGTGGAAGGAGACCAGCACCAGAAACGCGCCGATGCGCCGCGACGTGGGCCCGGGCTCGCTGCCGAACGCGGCGGCCACACTGCGCGTGATCGGAAAGACCACTCCGCCCCCGCGCGCCGTGTCCGAGGGGATGAAGGGCGCGAGCACCAGGTCGGCTGCGGCGATCGAGTACCCCAATCTTAGCGGAGTGCGCGCAAACTCTTTGATGAAGAGATACCCGATGCGGGTGCCGAAGCCGGTCGCGGTGACAGCCTTGGAAAATAGAAATGCCGTGAAGACCATCCACACGGTGACGTTGGAAAACCCGCTCAGCACTCTGGCCGGCGGGAGCGTCCGGGTGAGCGCGAGCAGCGTCATCGCGACCACCACGCTCACGCCCATTCGCACCGGCTGCGCAACCAGCGCGATGATGGTCGCGACGAAGATGCCGAACACACGCGCTTGCTGCGCGTTCAGTCCCGGGACCGGGAAAAAGTAGAGCAGAACGCCCGGGACGAGGACGACGGCCCATCGCCACCACGCCGTCGGCTGAACGGCGGCTTTATCGCCTACTGCAGGAAGGGTCGCGGGCACAAGCGTCTATTGTACTCGTGGAAATCCGTTGTCCTGCGCTATCTTCTGTCTCTGCTACGATAAAAGTTCCCCGACATCATGCCTTTGCGTTTCTACAACACTCTTTCACAGCAGGTCGAGGAGTTCTCTCCCGCGAGCGGCAACACGGTCCGGATGTACACCTGCGGGCCTACTGTCTACGATTTTGCCCACATTGGCAATTTCCGCACCTTCACCTTCGTCGACCTTCTACGAAAAGTGCTTCGACTCAACGGCCTCACGCTGGACCACGTTATGAACATCACCGACGTGGACGATAAGATCATCCGCAACGCCGTCGCTCAGCAGAAGTCCATAGACGAATTCACCGCCATCTACACGGATGCGTTCCTGGAAGACTGCGCCGCTCTTCGTTTGGAGCGTCCGGAGCGCCTGAGCAAGGCCACGGAGCACATCGACGACATGGTCCACGCGATCGAAGATCTCGACGCCAAGGGGCACACCTATTCCACCGAGGGCAGCGTCTACTTCAAGATCGCCAGCTTCCCGGGGTACGGCAAGCTGTCGCACAACGATTTCACCGGCAATCTGGCAGGTGCGCGCGTCGACGTGGATTCGTATGAGAAGGCCGACGCGCGCGATTTCGCCCTTTGGAAGACCCCGAAGGAGGGCGAGCCGTTCTGGACTACGGCGATCGGCCCCGGCCGGCCGGGCTGGCACATCGAGTGCTCCGTGATGGCGATCAAGTACCTGGGCGAAACATTGGACATTCACGCTGGTGGAATCGACCTGGTATTTCCCCACCATGAAAACGAGATTGCGCAATCCGAATCGCTCACCGGAAAACCCTTCGCGCGCTTCTGGCTGCATGCCGAGTTTCTGCTCGTGGAAGGGCAGAAGATGTCGAAGTCGCTCGGCAACTTCTATACGTTGCGCGACCTGGTGGGCAAGGGCTTCGCGCCCGAAGCCATTCGCTACCTGCTAGCATCGGTGCCGTATCGCAAGTCGCTCAACTTTACGATGGACGGGCTGAAGGCTGCGGTGATCGCGATCGAGCGTCTGCGCAATTTCAAGCTCCGTCTGGAGACGGATCGTTTCGCGGAGGGCTCGAACGAGGCCATCCTGGAGCGCACCGTTAAAGCGTCCCGTGACTTCCGCGACGCGCTCAGCGACGATATCAACACCGCCGAGGCGCTCGCCGCGGCATTCGAATATACGCGCGACCTCAACAGCGCCATGGACGCGGGCGAATTTCGCGCCGGCAACACCGGCCCCGCATTGGTCTTTCTCACCCTGTTCGATTCCATCTTCGACGTCCTCACGCCCACCGCGAAAGCCGGCGAGCTCAGCGATGCCGACGTGGAAGCCCGTGTCGCGGAACGCACCGCCGCCAAGAAGGCGAAGAACTTTGCCCTCTCCGACCAGATTCGCGACCAACTCCTGGAGCAGGGCATCATCCTGGAAGACACCAAGGCCGGGGTCCGCTGGAAGAGGAAATAGGCCGTGAACATCCACACCAAAGCCGTCCATGTGGGCGACCGTAAAAAGCCAGGCGCGCACACGCCGGTGACCACGCCCATCCACACCGCCACTAGCTACTTCTACGAAACCACGGAGCAGTTGGATCGCATTTTCGCGCAGGAGGAATCCGGTTACTGTTACGCGCGGTATGACAACCCCTCCACCGGCGCGCTAGAAGAGTTGGTGGCATCGCTTGAGAATGGCGCGGCGGCCCTGGCCTGTGCGTCCGGTATGGCCGCGATCCACACCGCGCTCCTCGCCGCGCTCACCGATCGCCGCAAATCCATCCTCGCGGCCAACGCAATCTACGGGCAGAGCGTCACGCTGCTGATGAACGTCCTGGAGCCGCTCGGCGTCGCGGTGAATTTTGTGGATGTCTGCGATCCGGCCGCGCTGCAAAACGCGGTCGCTGAGTCGAAGCCGGGGTGCATCTACATCGAAAGCATGTCGAACCCGTTGCTGCGCGTTCCCCCGATGGAGCAGATCGCCGGCATCGCGCGCGAGGCGGGTGCGGCCGTAGTCGTGGATCACACCTTCTGCACGCCCCTGCTGGCGCGCCCGCTCGAGCTCGGCGCGCACTTCAGCGTGCACAGCCTCACCAAGTACCTGGCGGGCCACGGCGATGTGCTCGGTGGCATCGTGGTCACCGACCAGGAACATGCGGAGGTGATGCGCGCCGTCGGACGCAACACGGGGCCGGTGCTGGGACCTTTCGAAAGCTATCTCACCATGCGCGGCATCAAGACCTTCCCGTTGCGCATGGAGCGCCAGTGCGCCAATGCCTGTCGCGTGGCGGCGTGGCTCGCACAGCATCCACGGGTGGAGCGGGTCTATTTCCCGGGCGATCCGGCGCACCCCGATGCCGCGACTATCCGCCGGCTTTTCCCGACAAACATGTATGGCGCGATGATCAGCTTTGAGGTACGCGATGCGGGTCGGCAAGAGGTCTTCCGCTTCATGGACGAGCTCAAAATGATCGTGCGCGCGACGTCACTGGGCGACGTGCATACGCTGGTGCTCTATCCCGTGATGAGTTCCCATCGCGACCTCTCGCCGAAGCATCGCCAGCGCATGGGCATTCGCGACAATCTGATCCGGCTATCGACCGGAATCGAGGCCCCCGAGGATATCATCGCGGACCTCGAACAGGCGCTCGCGTAGCGTTAATCGGCCACCGCTCGCTAACGCTACGGCTCTGATCGGAGCCAGACGGTCCCAATCGGAGCCGCAACCGGCTCCGATCAGAGGCCCGACCGTCCCAATCAGAGCCCCGACCGTCAGGGAGTCGGCTCTTTAGTTAATCGAGACAACCGTCAACTTATCGCCGCTCATCACGCCGCTGACTTTTACGCGCACAGGCTTACTCGCGGAGGCGGAATCACTCCACTTCTTGTGCATCTTGAACGCCTCTTGCGCGCGCATATTGCCGACGCTATCGAACTTCGCCGTTTGACCATCCTTCAGCTTGATGGCGAACTGCGTGGTGCTAGCGGAAACCGGGCACGATGGGGTGTCGGCCGATGGCGCTGAGCGGTCCGCGGACGCCGAAGCCGCCGTCGAAGGTGCCGCACTCGAACCCGCGCAGGACGCGTCCATCAACGTCCCGGAGTAGGATTGCGTCTTCATTTCTTCCATCCGGCCGCTGGATGCCTGTCCGGCAGTCTTGTCCTTATCCTTGTCTTTGTCCATCTCCTTGTCTTTGTTTTTGTCCTTACTCTTGTCTTTAGAGGTCTTGTCCGCCATGGACGCCTGCGACGCTTCGTTCGGCCGCTGCGGCTGCGTGGGGGGAGCATCCTGAGCGTACGCGAAAAAGGTAAGGAGCGGGACTACGACGGTGTAAGTTGGTACTCTCACTGGCATCTCCTTGGTTTGATCGATCTGATCATTTTTGCCTGGGAGCGCAGAGCCACGCCCAGACTTATTCCTCATATTTTGAGCGATTACCTTGCCACTGCCTCATTGCACACACTAACGGCGTCCGGGATAATACCCCGACCGCGTTCTAACCGTCGCGTTTGGAACGTTAACTTCAACCCGAATGCTCCTAAAGCCATTGTTGGCAGAATCCGGCGGCGTATATCCGATTACGTACTGGTTGCGAATTTCATGCGCGATTTCGGGCGTAATTTTTTCTGTCTCGGCGACATCGTTGGGAAACCATGATCTGCCGCCGGTGGCCAGAGTCAACGCATCCAGCGACGCTTTCGCGCGTTGGGCGCTGGCTGGCTGCTCGGAGCCGAGAATGCCGATTCCGTAGATAATCACATTGCTCAGATGTGCTGTGCGGATCAGGTGCTCCTGCTTTTGAATGCTGCTGTTGTCCTCGCCATCGGTGATCACGAGCAGGACCTTCTTGTCCTTTTTCGCGTGGGTCCGAAGATGGTCCAGCCCAAGCGCGAGCGCGTCGCGCATCGCGGTCTCGCCCTTCGACTCGATTTTCCGGAGGCTGGTTTCGAGCTGCTTCACGTTGCTGGTGAAGTCCTGCGCCACAAATGCGGCTTCGTTGAAGGTGATCACGAAGACTTCATCGTCGGAGTTGGACGCTTTCATCATCGCGACCGCGGCGGAATTCACCCGATCCCGTTTGTTAAACATGCTCGCGCTGGCATCGATTACCAGCCCGAGTGAGATCGGAACGTCCTCCTGACGGAAGACCTTAATCTCCTGCTTCTGGCCGTCCTCATAGACCGTAAATGCGCTCTGCGGAAGACCTTTTACGATCTGCCCCTGGCTGTCGAAGACCGAGACGTTCAACGACACCAGATTTGTCTCGGTGCGAAAAGTGGTTACGGGATTTTCCTGCGCGTAAAGGAAGGTAACGAGCGACACTGCTGCGATCGCACGGTAACGTGACATACCTCGCGAAGCAGGCACGTAGCTTGCCATATCCCCGGGCAAAATCTACTCGACAGGCTTCAATTCCCCCGGCTTCAATTCCCCCAGGATGGTCGGGATCAGTTCGGCGACCGTCGGATGGATGTGCATCGCCCGCTGCAGCGTGGTGTATGGCGCCTTGGTATACATCACGTCGAGGATGCAGTGGATCACCTCATCGCCTTCCACGCCGAGGAAGGCGGCGCCCAGGATCTCGCGCGTGTCCGCGTCCACCACCACCTTCATGAAGCCCTGCGTTTCCCCCTTCTCGACAGCGCGGCCCACGCGCGTCATCGGACGCTTCCCGATCAGCACTTTGCGCCCGGAGCGCCGGATCTCCGCTTCCGTCATTCCCGCGCGGCCGAGCGGCGGATCGATGTACAGCGCATACGCGGTGATGCGATCACTGACGCGGCGGTGGTCGCCATCCAGGAGATTTGCGGCGACGATTTCGTAATCGTTGTACGAGGTGTGGGTGAACGCGCCCTTACCGTTGCAATCACCGATCGCCCAGACGCCGGCGGAGGTGGTGCGAAGCTCGTCATCCACGCGGATGTAGCCGCGCTCGTCGGTGGCAATGCGGGTGTGCTCCAGGCCGAGGTCGTCGGTATTGGGTCGGCGGCCGGTCGCGATGAGCAGATGCGACCCACTGGGCAGGTCGGACGCATGCTTGGGGGAAAAGTTTAGGCGGACCTCGATCTGTTCGGCGAGCAGGATCTCGTGAATACCGTCCGACACGTCTTCGTCTTCGCGGCCGAGCAGCCGCGGACCGCGCTCCAGCACCGTGACCTGGCTGCCGAAACGGCGGTACATCTGCGCGAATTCGAGCGCGATGTAGCTGCCGCCCAGGATGACTAAGTGGCTGGGCAGAGTGTCCAGATCCAGGATCGTGGAATTGGTCAGGTACGGGACTTGGTCCAGGCCGGGAAGCGGCGGAATCACGGCGCGGCCGCCCACGTTGATGAAGATTTGGGGCGCGGTGAAAAGCGCATCGCCAACCCGGACTTCGTGGTCGGCGGTGAAGCGCCCGTGTCCTCGATGCAGGGTGCAGTTCGGCGTGTTCTGCAGCCACGTTTCGACTCCACGCCGATCGTCTCCCGAGATACGATCTTTGCGGGCCTTCACAGCCGCCATGTCGACACGGACGGGCGAGTCGAGCACCACGCCATAGTCGGCGGCGCGGCGGGCGACATGTGCGGTGCGCGCGCTGGCCACCAAAGTCTTGGTCGGAATGCAACCCGTGTTGACACAGGTACCGCCGACCAGATGCCGCTCGATGATCGCGACCTTACGGCCGGATTGGGCGAGCCGCACGGCGAGCGAGGGGCCGGACTGGCCGGTGCCGATGACAATGGCGTCGTAGGAAGTCACGGGCTATAGTGTAAACATACCCTTCATGAGGATCAATACCACCAGAGAACGCCTCGTTCGAGGCGAGACGGTTTACGGCTGCGGACTACAGGTCTACCGCGCCCCGGAGATTCCCCGAGCGTTCGCGGCTGCGGGCTTCGATTACGTGTTCATCGATATGGAGCACGGGTCCTTCAACCTGGAAACGGCCCACGACATGATCGTCTCCAGCAAGCTGGCCGGGATCACGCCGATCGTACGCGTGGGCGAAGTGAATTACACCCTGTGCGCGCGCCTGCTGGATCAAGGCGCGCAGGGCATCATCCTGCCGCGCGTGGAAGACCCGGCGGTGCTGGAAGAGGCGCTGAGCTGGCTGCGGTTTCCGCCCGTGGGCAAGCGTGGGTACGGCATCAATCCCACGATGATGGACTATGAGACCCGCACCATGCCGGAAGTGATCGAGCATCAGAATCGAGAAGTGATGGCGGTCATGCAGATCGAGACCACCACCGCCGTGGAGCGCCGCGAGGAACTGCTGTCGCTCAAGGGGCTGGACGTGATGATGATCGGACCCGCGGACCTTTCGATCTCGCTGGGAATTCCGGGGCAGTTCGATAATCCCCTCCTGATCGCTGCAGTGGATAAGGTGATCGAGACGTGCAACAAGCACGGCGTTGTGCCGGGGATTCAGACGCGCGGCGTGGCCATGGCGAAGTTCTGGGCGGATCGCGGGATGCGGTTCATCGGCGTCGCGGCGGAGCATGTATTCCTGCTGGAGAAGTGCCGCGAAGCGCTGGCGGTGTTGCGTCCGGCCAAGGCGGCGGGCAAGTAATGTTCCGGCTCGGCCTCAATACGTATTCGATTCGCGCGCTGCGCTGGCACGATCTGCAATTGCTGGAGTATGCCGCGAGCCTCAAGCTGGACGCGATTTTTCTCCAGGATTCGATTGACCCGGGCACCAACGATCCGGCTCACTGGAAGGAAGTCAAGGACGCGGCCGCACGGCTCGGGTTGCATCTGGAGACGGGCGGCGGCGCAGTGCTGCCGGCCACCGCGAATGCGTTCGATCGCAGCGTGAAGCTGCTGCGCGACGGAATCAAGCGCTCCGTGGGGATGGGCTCGCCCTTGATGCGCATTCTGCTGGCCAGCGATCGCGATCATCTGCCGCCGGGTCCGGTGGAGCAGCACATCGAGACCATGATCCGGCTGCTGAAGACCGTCCGGACGGAGGCGATGGACGCGAAGATTCACTTCGCGATCGAGAACCACAAAGATCTCACCTGCTGGGAAACGCGGCAGGTGATCGATGGGGCAGGGACGGAGTTTGTGGGGTCTTACCTGGATACAGGGAACCCCGTCTTCATCTTGGAAGACCCGATGCAGGCAGTGGAGACGCTGGGTCCGGTGGCGGTCATGCTGCACTTGCGGGATTCGGTGGTCTACGAATCGCGCAACGGCATCGCGGTGCAATGGGTGCCGCTGGGCGAGGGCGTGGTGGATTTCAAAGCGATCATTGCGAAAGCCAGGGAGCTTTGCCCGCAAGTACCGGTATACATCAAGCCGATCACGGGTCGTCCGCCCGCGATTCAAGCGGTGTGGGATCCGGCCTTCATGCAGAAGTATCGCGACGTGCGGGCGCACGATTTCGCGCGCTTCGTGGCGCTGGCGAAGAAGGGCCATCCCTACGAAGCGCACATGGTGATCGAGGATGTGCCGGGGAAGGCGCCCGAAGTCTTCACGGCGGCGCTCACCTACCAGCAGAAAGAGCACATGGAACGGAGTGTGGAGTACGGGAAGAAGGTCCTGGACCTGGGCGTGAAGTGGCGGGGTTAAACCCGCGCCAATACTCGCTTCCTCTACACCTTGAATCTCTCGTCGATCTCCACCTGGTACCCGCTCGCCAGCCGATTCGTCTCATTTGCCATCCCCACCACCGCCATCAACTCGGCAAACACCGCATCGCTCATCCCCGCCTTTCGCGCCCCGGCCGTGTGACTGGCGATGCAGTATCCGCACTGATTCGTCGCGCTGACCGCAACGTAAATCAGCTCCTTGGTCAGCGGGTCCAGCGCGCCCGGCCCCATGATCTGTTTGACGCTCTCCCACGTCCGCCGAAGTGTAATGGGGTCTCTTGCCAGGGCCTTCCAGAAATTGTTGATCCAATCGGTGTTGCGGGTGGCCATGATGTCGTCATAGACCGCCCGCACTTCCGGTCCCGCATCGGCATACTCTACCAGGCCGAGCGTCGCCATCTATTTCTGCACTCCGGCGAACGCGTTCGCCGCCCGTTCCTGAATCTCCTCGGGAGTGAGCTCCTCCTTGCGGGTCGCGATCGCCCAGCTAAACCCAAACGGGTCGCGGACGTGACCGTAGCGGTCGCCCCAGAACGCGTCTGAGATCGGCATGGTCACTTCGCAGCCCGCCTCCAGCGCCTGCGCCCAGGTGGCGTCCGCATCGGGAACGTAGAGTTGCAGGTGGAACGGGTGCCGGCCCTGCGCAGTCGGCCCCATGCCGCATTGGGCGCCGAAATCGTCGGCGAACATGACGATCGTGTCGCCGATGCGCATCTCGCCGTGCATGATGGTGCCGCCCGGGCCTGGCGAAAGCATGATTTCTACAGCCGAAAATGCACTCTTCAGGAATTCGGCGTACGCGGCGGCGTTGCTGGGCACCAGATGAACAGTGACCGAGTGAAATCCCGGAGGAATCGGGTTGGCTGGTTTTGGCATAGGGACAGGATACTAGACCGGACAAAGTCCCATAGGTTCTAGATCGAACGATCCATAACCAAATCGAGGTTAGTATTCGGCTACTGCCCTGTTGCAGACTCGAACCAGGAAGAGAGGTAACAACGGTGCACATTCTTTTGATGTACCCGGGAGGACGGCAACAGGAAGCCCTGCTGCTGGCGGGAACGCGCGAGCGTATGAGGGTGATGATGCCGGGACAGGCGGACGCCATGGAATTCCGCCTGATCGAGGGTGGCTGGATGGGTGAGAGCGGTGCGGCCGTCGAAATCGGCGCAATTGTTGCGCAGGCCATTCCGCCCGCGGACCAGCCCCGCGTCGCGCAAATCGAGGCTTCGCCGGCGTATGCTGGCGGATCCAATTGATCGCCGGTTAGTCGTCCTCGTACACAGGCTCGCGGCGATATTTCGCCATCGGATTCTCCGGCTCCACGTGTGCCGGCCAGGAGCGGATCATATGAATCGCGATGATCGGCGCGGCGATCACGATCGCCACCAGGATGAAGGACAGCGGCGCCCAGGACCAGAGCCACGCCGACCCGCTGGCCAGCGACGCCACCATGAATGCCCGCGGCCCGGGAGCCAGCAAAAGAAAGAATAGCGCGAACAGGGCAGAGCCCAGAAACATCATCATGTTGGGTCTCCTTAATGGACTTACTAAGTATGTTCTAGAACTACTGGTCTGTCACTATTCGCCTTTGTGAGTGATGGGCATAAGGAACTAACCCGAGGAAGGTAAACAATAACTACGCAGCCCGGACTTGCGAATCGAGCCGGCGCACGATCTCCTCATAAATCTTGACCGCGGCGCGGAGCTGCTGGATCTCCTCCTGCATGTCGTCGCGCTCACTGAGCAGGATCCGGATCTGGATGCGCCATCCCTCGTCCAAAGAGATTTCCCTGTGTGCGGCTGTCGCGGGCATGAATCTATTTTCCATGAATTCGTTCGAATTCCAACTTAAATTCTGTGAATAAATCGTAATAACTCCGGAAATAGTTAACGCTTGCCCGGAGCCCCTTTACGGCCAATCTTCAGATTCCTGCCCTACCATGAGAGTTGAGCCATGCGCATCCTGGTGTGGAAGATGAACGTTCCACGCCGGGGCCTGCAGTGACAGGGTCTGGAAGAGGACGGCCACGCCGTCACGCTCGCGGGCGACGGACGCCACGCCCTCGAGATCGCCAAAGCCGCCGAATTCGACCTGATGCTTCTGGACGTGATGCTCCCCGGAATCAATGGCCTTTACGTGGCCCGCCGCCTGCGCGCCCGGCGCAATCCTGTCCCCATCCTGATGCTCAACACGCGCGCCGCTGCCGATATATTGTGCAGGGCCTGAACCTGGGAGCCGACGATTACCTCACCAAGCCCTTCTCCGTGGAGATTCTGCTGGCGCGTGTTCGCGCCCTTGCGCGCCGCGGCCCCATCGCGCATCCCGTGCTCCTGGAGGTATCCTGCCTCACTCTCAATCACGGCACGCGCGAGGTGTGGCGCGGCCGCCGCCGCATCGACCTCACCCGCACGGAGTACTCCATGCTCGAAGTCCTGATGCGCAATGCCGGCCGCCTGGTCACGCGCGATAGCCTGATTTTGGGCCTTTGGGCGGCCTAAATAGTAACTAATAAAACTATAAAACTCGCATCCTCCCTACAATCAGGAGACGATTGGATGCGCGTCGCACCCCAGCTAGTCCGGACCGAAGACCAGAGGCGGACCCCTGCATCAATGGGCACGAGCCCGTTCTCTGCCTGCGCGGCAGGTCGAACGCCCACGCGTGGTGCTGTTGGCGGCAGCCGGCAAGCAGGGACTTGGAGATTGCTGGGGAGGGCTGGTGGGCACTGCCACCCGCGGCGTGAGCGTCGAAAATGGGACACGGTATGATTGTCGAAATGCTCCGACAGCATGGAGGTACGCGATGATCTCCCGCCGGACGCTGCTCGGTGGCGCGGCCGCAATGGCGGTCCACGCGCAACGTCCCAGGCAGCCAAATCTGTTGTTCGTGGTGGCGGATGCCTGGCGTGGGGTCGCGCTCCCCTCGGCGGGCGATCCGAACCTGCGTGCGCCGAATCTCGCGCGGCTCGCTCGTGAAGGCGCCGATTGCCGCCGGACATACACTAGCTATCCGGTCTGCTGTCCATCGCGCTCGGCGATGCTCACCGGCAAATTTCCGCACGCTGCCGGTGTGACGCGCAACCACACGCTGCTCCCGCTCGCGCAGCCAACGATGTCCGCCGCGCTGAAGCAGGCGGGCTATCGCACCGGCTACATCGGAAAGTGGCATCTCGACGGAGGGGAGAGTCCGGGATTCGTTCCGCCGGACCGCAGGCGCGGCTTCGACTACTGGGCTGCGTATAACGTGCAGCACCGGCACTTCGGCTCGGTCTATTTCCGCGACACACCGGTGCCGATTCCCGCGCCGGGCTTCGAGCCCGACCACCTGACAGAGCTAGCCGTTGACTTCCTCCAGCAGCCCAGCCGCCAGCCCTTCTACCTCTATCTATCGATCGTCGCGCCGCACGCTCCGCTCACTCCTCCGCCGCGCCACGCGACCTACGATCCGGCGTCCCTGAAACTGCGCAACAACGTTCCGAAAAATGCCGAAGCGGAGGCGAGGAAGAGCCTGGCTGGATACTACGGGCTGTGTTCGGCTGTGGATGAATGTGTCGGGCGGCTGCTCGCGGCACTGGACGACCGCGGCCTGGCAGACGACACCATCGTAGTCTTCACCGCCGATCACGGAGAATCGCTCGGCTCGCATGGCGTTGACGAGATCGATCTTCCATACGAGGAGGTGTCGCGGATTCCCTTTCTGATGCGGTACCCGCGACGAATTCGAGCAGCAACCACGATCAATACGCCGGTCTCCAACGTCGATTTCGCGCCGACCCTCCTGGCATTGTGCGGTGTTTCCGCGTTGAAAGATATGCAGGGCGAAAACCTCACCCGAGTGCTGACTCAGGGCCGCGGACCGGCCCGCGTGATCTACTGTGAAGGCGGAATCTACCAGCCGCAGCCGTGGCGGATGGCTGTACGCGGCAACTACAAGCTGGTGACCGATGCGGCGCTGAGTCCGACCCAACTGTACGACCTCGCCGCGGACCCATACGAATTGGACAACCGCGTGGCCGCGACATCGGAACGCCGCAACCGCGGCGAGTTGCAGTCGCTGCTACGGCAGTGGGCAGCTCGCACCGGCTAGTGTCCTGTCTCTGAAGTCCCCGCACAAAAACGTGCAACCGAGGCAAGAATCTCGTCCGCATACTTCACGCCTACCAGCAGATCGTGGCTCAACATCGTGGAGCGATTCTTCCGCGATCTCACTCAAAACCAGCTCCGCCGAGGGGTCTTCCGCCACGTCGGGGGAGGTGATCTTGTTGCCGCACTACAATAGCTCGCCGGCCGCCCCAGGCGATTTTCCTGCATCGCCCATGTACCCGTAAACATCCAATTACTGCTAGACTTAGAGTTTCCAGTCGGATTTCATTCACGAGGTTGTCATTGAAGGTCTGCGTCCTTATTAGCCTCATCGCCGCAAGTCTGTCTCTGGTGGCCGATACTTCGGTACCTCTGCCGGACGCGATTGTCGATCAATACTGCGCCGCCACGCGCGCGCAGGAAAAATCGCTCGACGGCGCTTCCATGGAAGTCGACATGGACGGCTACCTCCCCAAACTCCAGAAGCACGGCAAGCTTCACGCGCTTCGTCGCATTTCGCCTGTAGGCCGGATCAAGTACGAGATGCTACGCTTCGAGGGCGATCGCACGGTCAATAAGGAGATTATCCAGCGCTACTTGAACGCGGAGGCCGATAACCAAAAGGAGCATCGCACCGATGCCGCCGTCACTCCCGCGAACTACAAATTCAAGTACAAGGGCCTGAGCCAACACGAAGGCCGCGACGTCTACATGTTCCAGGTGACTCCAAAACAAAAGCGTGAGAACCTGTTTCGTGGGGAAGTCTGGATCGACACCAAAACGTATTTGAAGGTTCAGGAATCCGGCTACCTGGTGAAGAATCCATCCATCCTCGTCAAGAAGGTGGCGTTTATCCGAAAGTATGAGATCCAGGACGGAATCTCAGTGCCCAAGCAGGTTTTGAGCATCGTGGACACTCGCATTGTGGGCAAGGCAGAGCTGACCATCGATTTCACCAACTTTTCAGCCGACCCCGCTAAGCGGATCGCCGAAGTTGGTGCCCAGTAGTGTGCATTAAAGCGCGTTCACGGAGACTACATGAGAACACTCTTTCTCAACCCGCCATCCTTTGAAGGCTTCGACGGGGGCGCAAGTTCGCGCTGGCCGGCGTCGCGCGAGATTGAATCCTACTGGTATCCCGTCTGGCTCTGCTATCCGGCCGGCATGCTTCCCGATAGCAAGGTCCTGGACGCGCCGCCACATAAGGTCTCGATCGAGCAGACCGTGGAGATGGCCAAGGAGTTCGAGCTCCTGGTGCTGTACACGTCCACGCCCGGCTTCCACGTCGACGTGAAGATGGCCGAGATGATGAAGGATGCGAACCCCAAGCTGAAGGTCGCGTTCGTCGGACCGCCCGTCACCGTGGAGCCCGAAAAAATCCTCCGCGATACCCCGGCCATCGATTTCGTCGTGCGACGCGAGTTCGATCATCAGATCGTCGACTACGCAAAGGGCAAGCCTCTCGATGAGCTCCCCGGCGTCAGTTTCCGCAAAGGCGGCCAGATCGTCCACAATCCCGAAGGGCCCGCCATCGAAGATCTGGATGCGTTGCCCTGGGTCACCAAAGTCTACAAGCGCGATCTCGATATCACGCGCTACAACGTTCCGTTCCTGCTCAACCCGTTCATCTCTTTCTACACGTCGCGCGGATGCCCCGCGCTCTGTACCTTCTGCCTGTGGCCGCAGACCACGTCCGGCCATCGCTGGCGTTTGCGCTCGGCCGATGACGTGGCCAATGAAGTCCGCTACGCCCTGGAACAGTTTCCGCACGTCAAGGAAATCTTCTTCGACGACGATACCTTCAACTATCGTAAGGAGCGCACCATCGAGCTTTGCAAAAAGCTCAAGCCGCTCAACTTTACCTGGAGCTGCACGTCGCGCGTTACCACCGATTACGATACGCTGAAGGCCATGAAAGAGGCCGGCTGCCGCCTGCTCATCGTCGGGTATGAATCGGGCGACCCGCAGATTCTCAAGAACATCAAGAAGGGCGCCACCATCGATATGGCGCAACGTTTCACCGCCAACTGCAAAAAGCTCGGCCTGATCATTCACGGCGATTACATCATCGGATTGCCCGGCGAAACCCCGGAGAGTATCCGCCGCACCATCGATTTCGCCAAGCGGCTGGATAACGAGACCATCCAGGTCTCGATCGCGCATCCTTATCCCGGGACTGAGTTCTACGATTACGTCAAGAAGAACAATCTCATCACCATCGATTCCATGACCGATGAGACCGGCCACCAGTTGCCCAACATTATTTATCCGGGCCTGGACCAGGGCGAGCTCGTCGATTGGGTGGAGCGTTTTTACGGCGAGTACTTCTTCCGGCCGCGCGTCATCTGGCGCATCGTCCGCAAGGCGATTTTCGATAACGATGAGCGCCGCCGGCTCGCCAAGGAAGCCCGTGAATACATGGCGCTGCGCAGTAAGCGCCGCAAGTTCGTAACCGCGCACAAAGCGGCCCACAAGCCCACGCCGGTGACCGCCAACTCCGGCCACTAGCTGCAAGGGTGCATGACCTCCGACGCCGCGCGCCAGCGAGCCCAGACCACGCCAGCCCAGACCCTGCGTCTTAAGACATGGATCTGCACGCTCATCGTAGTCTTCAGTAACGCCTTCGGCAATTACTTCATGAAGCGCGGCATGCCCGAAGGCGCGGCCCTCAATACACCGCTCCAATACATTGCTGTGTTATTTCACCCGTGGGTCACTTTGGGCGTCGTGCTACTGATCCTGTGGCAGCTCTCGCGCATGGCATTGCTGAGCTGGGCGGATTTGAGCTACGTGCTGCCTGTCACCAGCGTGGGTTATGTAGTGGTCGCGCTGCTCGGCAGGCTGATGCTCAACGAGGCCATCTCGCCGCGGCGCTGGATCGGAATCGCTCTGATTATGGCCGGAGTCGCGCTGGTGGGCGGCGGCGCGCCCTCCACCGTCAGGCGGACCTCATGATGAAGTGGCTGCTGGTGGCCATTCTCGTAGGCGCCACCACCATCGGCGAAGTCATGCAGGCGGCCGGCATGAAGCGCCACGGCGAGATTCACGATTTCCGTCCGGGCGCGATTGGCCGCGCGCTCTCCGCCATGGCCCGGAACCGGTTCGTCATTGGCGGAATCCTCGCCATGGCGGTTTCGTTCTTTGCCTTCGTAAAACTGCTATCCATCAGCGACCTTTCCTTCGCGGTGCCGGTCTCCGCCGTCACTTACGTAATGGAGACTGTGCTGGCCAAGTACATTCTCCATGAGCAGGTGAGCCGGCTCCGATGGGCGGGTGCGTCGCTGGTCGTATGCGGCGTCGCGCTGGTTTCGTTGTGATCTGGCTGGCCCTGCCCGCGCTCGCCTCCGCGGGCTACTACCTGTTGGCGCTGGTTGCTGCCGCGCGATGGAAAGGCGCCCGCGTCGCGCGCCCGAACGCCGCGCTGCCCCCCGTCTCCATTCTCAAACCGGTGCACGGCCGCGACCCGCGCTTTTACGAGGCCATCGTCTCGCACGCCGCGCAGGACTACCCGGAGTTCGAAATCCTCTTCGGAACCAACGACCCCGCCGACCCCGCGCTCGCCGATATCGCGCTCCTGCAGGCGAAGTTTCCGCAGCGCCCCATCCGCGCCATCGTAACGCGAACCCCTGCTCCTAACGCGAAGGTCGGCGTACTGATCGAACTCGCGCGCGCCGCTCGCCACCCCTTGCTGCTGGTCAACGATAGCGACATCATTGTCGACCCGGGCTACCTGCGCGCCGTCAGCGCGCCGCTCCAGGACGAACGCATCGGAATGGTGACTTGCCTCTATCGCGCCGCCGCCGGATCGCTCGCTGCATCCGCCGAAGCCCTCGGCATCGCCACCGAGTTTGCTTTGAGCGTGCTGGTGGCGCGCCTGCTCGGGGACGCCCAATTCGCTCTCGGGTCTACCATGGTCTTCCGCGCGGCAGACCTCCAGCGCACCGGCGGCTTCCAGGTCATCGCCGACTATATCGCCGACGATTACCAACTCGGCCTGCACATCGCGCGGCTTGGCATGCGTATCCAGTTTGCACCCGAGATTGTCGAGACGAATCTTGGCGGAGGATCATGGGGACAGGTCTGGCGGCACCAGTTGCGCTGGTCGCGCACCATTCGCGTTTCACGTCCCGCCGGTTACTGCGGCTACGTGGTGACCCATGCCACGCTGTGGTCGCTGGTCGCGCTCGCGGCTGGATATGGACAGGTCGCAGCCGCCGCGATCGCGCTCCGCATGGTCGCGGGAATCTGGATCGGCGCCGGCGTCCTGCGCGATCGTAAAGTGCTCCGATACTGGTGGGCCATCCCGCTGCGCGACCTGTTCGGCGCCGCCGTCTGGTTCTGCGGTCTGGCCGGCCACACGGTCCGCTGGCGGGATCGCGAACTCAAACTCCGCCCCGACGGCCGCATAGTCGTGTAGGCCTACTTCTGCCGATTCCCGCGATACCACGCCAGCGTCGCCCGCATCCCCTCCTTTCCAGCACAGTGGGATCCGAAGCTTGGAATTCACGTGACTTGAAGTCGCGGC
>JADMIO010803712.1_pt1 | contig 18572 bp, 18 predicted proteins | sample 8958161 | NCBI WGS metagenome assembly JADMIO01 (sample SAMN16585339, study PRJNA669376) | soil metagenome | isolation source: Crop rotation soil | place: USA: Cullars Rotation, Alabama | collected 2011 | reverse complement strand
TAATAAAAGTTATTCCTGAATTTGTTTCAGGTAAAATTGCTCCTTTAATCCAAGACCATACTCAGGCAACTTTTACTGATCATATTACTAAAGAAAATGGTTATTTTGATATTAATAATCCTCCTCAAAACTTAGAGAAAATGATTAGAGCCTATTACCCCTGGCCCACTGCTTGGACAAAGTGGAACGGAAAAATAGTTAAATTTTTGCCAGAGGGAAAAATCCAAATGGAAGGTAAAAAACCTATACCATTTAAGGAATTCTTAAATGGTTATACCAGCTTTCCTAAAGAAATAATAAAATCTTTTTATTCTTGACCCATATTCAGTAAACTGGCTTAATTGATACCTACAGGAATTCAGAGGATAACCTCAATTTGATTTAAATATCATCCTATAGTATAATTAATATCCAAATGACAGCTATTGAGCGCAAAACTAATTCCCCCCCTAAAAGACACAAAATTTCTAGACGCCAATTCCTCTTAATTACAGCTGCTCTAGCAGGAATGGCTATACCCCTTCCAGCCTTAGCTTCCCAAGAGCACCCAGATAACCTTGTTTCTTTTAAAGCTTCTCCCCCAATTGAAGATAAAATTAAAAATTTTGAGGATCAAAAAGGAACTGATCCTCTGACTCAGGATGAAGCCAGAGATCACATTGATAGAACAATTGAACTGATGATGACCTATGTTCCAGGTTTTTCAGCTACTGATATATCTAATAATATTTACCTGCTTAGACCTTCTAGCTCAAACGAATCTTTTGAGCAGAGACGACAATATGATAAAGATGCTCTTTCTGATCCCTTTGTTAGTAGGTTTTTAAACCAATCTGGTATCCCTTCAGTTTCCCCTGCTGAGTTACAACTTCTCCATGACTACACCAATTACTCACCAACCTCAGTTAATTTAACTTATGGCTGGACAGTTCGAGGTGGAGAAAACATTCCCAGAATTTATATTAATTTTGCATTACTAAATGAACTAGAAAACCGAAGGCTTTTGAGTTTAGGAACGGATCAGCCCTTAAGAGCTGATATTTATAGAGGATCAGGCTCTCAGGTGCGATGTGAAGCAGCTGCTCCGGCTGTCTTGTTAAGATCGGTCGTCAGCCATGAAGCAACTCATTATAACGCCTTAAGTGGTCGGATGTTTCTGGAGCCTAACCTGGCTGCAGTTGTAATTCCCTATTATCAGGCCGCACAACCCCAAGAACCACATATAGACTTAAATGGGATGGGTTATCAAGAAAATTTTCAAGTCTCACTGTCCGGAACTGAACCTCCGGATACTCACCTTAAAACTCGGGATCTCCTGACTTTAAATGAATTATCTACCGATGCTACTCCGGTCTTTGTCAGCCGTAAAGTGAATTTGCCATATTTTCTGGGTTATGGTGCTATTCCCTATGATGTAGAGAACATGGATCGACTAATGCAAGCGTCAGAAATTGATTTTAATTTATTCCAAAAACTTTACAGAGAATCCAATCTGACTGAGTTCTATCGTCTAATCGCTTTAGGAGCTCAAGTTAGCAAAGAGGATTCTACTAAGTTATTTAGTGCTCAAACTCCACTTGAGGATCTTTTAAAGTGGTCTATTAGACAAATTCCTCTACAGACTTTGCCTATCTGGGCAGATCGTTTAATGGATGGCAGTATGATCGGGGTAATTAAACATTTTCCATCTTTGGATCCCAATAGTTATATATACACTAGAGCGGATGAACCAACTAATAAAACTAATTTAGCAATCCAGGGATGTTTGAATTAAGCTGAAACTTGAGTTTGAATTGGTTTGAAGGCTTGTTCACTCATCCAAACTGCTTTGACTATTCTTAAACATTTAGTACAGTATGACTTTCCTTTGAAGGTATGTAAATTTGGTTTCTGAACCCTTTTGTGGATTTGAGCACGTAAAGGCCATTCTGATGCCCCAGAACTTCCCTTTTGGTGCCTGGAGAAAGCTATTTTGTGTTGTTTTTTACCGCAGTTGATACAGAGTGTCATCGTGTGTAGAATAATAACACAGATGAACCCTGAATTTCTAGCCTCAGCTATTATTATCCTTTTATTCTCAGTAATAGTCCATGAAGTCATGCACGGCTATGTGGCTAAAATGTTTGGAGATCATACTGCTGAAAACATGGGCAGATTAACTTTAAACCCCATTCCTCATATTGATTTATATGGCACAATTATTATTCCTTTTGTCCTTTTAGTTTTACCCAGACTTTTAGGAATTCCCGGAGGATTTGTGATTGGCTGGGCCAAACCTGTTCCAGTAAACCCCTTAAATTTTACTGATATAAGAAAAGGGGAATTGTTTGTGTCTTTGGCGGGGATTATCTCTAACTTTGCCTTAGCTTTAATAGCTGCGCTCATTTACCATTTTTTTCCGAGTCCTATTTTGCAGTTTGCAGTGGGGATTAATTTATCTTTGGCAGTTTTCAACTTTATTCCTATTCCTCCTCTTGACGGATCAAAAGTTTTAATGGCTCTCTTGCCTTATCATTTAGCCCGGGATTTTGAAAGGCTATCCACCTTTGGCCCATTACTCCTTCTTGCCCTGCTTTACTTTAATATTTTGGGAGTAATTTTAAGCTTTATTATCACTCCACTTTTTTATTTATTGGGTGTTCCGCCTCTTTAATTTTGGTGCTTTTCAGGCTCAATTTTTGGAGTTTATCCCTACCCAAAAGGCTCTCTGGAATTTGACAGTAGAAGGGTTATTTTGCTAATCTTTAAAAGTCCCATAAAGGACAAATGCCTACTCGGCACGTTTGACATTTTGAGGGATATTTTTCCTCCACAAAATGTAACCGGATTTGGGCGACTCTAAGTAGAGCTATTCTTTAGGATAATTCTCAGGGTTCCCACTTAATAAATCTGGGGGGAAAGATCTCAAGAGCACGACCTCGTAGGCAGTAATTATTTTGTAAACATTTATTAATCCACACTCTAAAGGTGTGGATTTTTTTATCTTTATAGAATAAGAGAATCTTGCCTTTTGTTAGCACAAAACGTAGAATAAGGAAGCTAATTTCGGCCTCTTTAGCTCAACGGTAGAGCAACATTCTTGTAAAATGAAGACGAGAGTTCAATTCTCTCAAGAGGCTCAGACTTATAGTATTTTTCACTTATTGACAGTTCGGTTTATCTTCGGGTACAATTCTGATTGTGAGATACGAGTTTTACGATAGGGAAGAGTATAAAAAGAACCAATCAGAAGTTACGAAGATGCTCTGGCAAGAAGGTAAATATGATTTCCTAAAAGCATCTCCTGAATCAAAACTAAGACAATGTCAAAATCCCAAATGTGCAATAACTTTTCAAGTAGATAAACCCTCAAGTCCTAATATTTATTGTTCTTCAAGATGCGCCGCGCTAATCAATAATAAAATTAGGATTAGGAAAAAAATCCCCAAGTACTTAGAAATTAAATGCCTTTACTGTAATAATTATATTGGGATACATGCAAGAAAATATTGTAATACCCAATGCCAAAATGATTATGTGTATCAAAGCTATATTAAACAGTGGAAACAAGGGTTAATTAACGGAACAACTGGTATAAATGTAATCACTTTATCAGGATATATTAGGCGTTACCTTAAAGATAAATATGGAGAGAAGTGTTCTCTTTGTGGATGGAATGAAAAACACCCTAAGTCCGGCAAGGTTCCTATTGAAATAGACCATATCGATGGTAACTCAGATAATAATAAGGAAGAGAATCTTAGACTCATTTGTCCTAACTGCCATTCCCTAACTGCAAGCTTCAGAAACTATAATAAAGGTAAAGGCAGAGCTTGGAGACTCACTTATATTGCAGAGCATAAAAATTCTATATCTTCTTGATCCCTATACTACCTATGAGGAATTTCCTGGTCTAATTTAGGTTCTGCAAAGATACGCCCAAACTTACCCATATTTCTAAATCCCTGGACTTTTATTTTTCCAAGTAGCATAGCTACCATCGGATTTTGGATTTTGGCAAAAGTTTTAACAAAAGTTTCAGGGGATTGAGACATAATGAGATCTGCTTGTTTAGGCTTTCCATAAACTATTTCACATTCCCCATTTTTAATTTTAAAGGCCCAGGCCATATTGGGATTACCTTGAAACTCCATCACTGCGGTGAACTGTTTAATCTTTTTGGCTTGTTCTTTGTTATAGACATGTCCTAAAAAGCTCATGTAAAAACCTAGTGCTGTTTTTAACTCATTTGAAGAGGTTTGGGGTTCTTTTCTTTTAATAAATATTTTTAACTGTTCTAAGTGATTCCAGGTATGGGCAATACATCCTTCAAGAAGCGCTTGAACATCTAACCAGCCCATCCCAGTTAGAAAACAAAAAACAGGATTTTTTAAATCTTTATCTGTAAGTTTTGACAAAGCTTTTCTAATCATCTCTCTGCTTTTATGCATTTGTTTAACTGATTCTTTATATGTTTGTTTTTTTGGGCGTTTTTTAAACATCCTGGCATTCCACTCATTTAATTGTTTTAAGTTCTTAAAAACTCTTTGTTTGTCTTTGGGGACTTTAGATCCTTGCTTGATAGGACTCGCTACAATTTCAGAATCAAAATAAGAAAGGTGGTAGGGTAAATCAGAGACAGTCCAATCAGGCCCAAACTTTTTATTCCAGTCCTCATCAGACAGAGAATCTAAAATAGAGTCCATTTTTTGCCATAAACCTTCAAGATCACGAGATAATGATTTAACAGTTACCATATGTTTAAGGCAGGATAGGGCTATTTTTAATCAACAGGTCCCTTTTGTCAAGGATTTAAATTTGTTACAATTCGGAACATGCCGACATGGCTCAGTGGTAGAGCACGTTCTTGGTGATCGCATAATTGCCCACTAAAAGAGTAATTTTTTAGTGAATTCCGAATAACGGTTAAAGACTTAGCATAAGTTCAGACCGTGGCGTATATTACGCCCGAACGACTGACAAGGAGATCCATCTAGAAATGGATTAAGATACAGTCTAGCCCTCTTAATAATGCATAAAGGAAAAGAGGTGATAAGCGAAGAACGGGGTCATGGGTTCAATTCCCATTGTCGGCTCTGAATGATAGTCCCCTGACAAATTTTTGGTGTAGCTCTGGTTGGGAGGGGTCAACCAGAGCGTCTTGAAGCCCCCTTTATACTCAATCCCAAGCCGCCGATCTGTTAAAGACAAGTCCGATCCGGCAGTTTTCGCGAAGATTGCTAAATCTTCGCTTGTATTTTTTGTAGCCGCAATTTTTGCGCACGAAAGTGCGCTACCATCCATTCCCTCATGAGTCCGATCCATTCTGGACTGCCCTGTCAGTTACAGTTGAAAGATTAAGTAGATATACAATCCTCACTAAATTAACTAACAGATTATCAGTTACCAAAAAAGATGCTCTGGTTAGAAGATTAGGTATCTTCCCTAACTATCTAAGACTCACACTGACCTCAGATAATGGATCAGAGAACTCACAACACAAAGAGATTTCAGAAGATCTAAAACTGACTATGTATTTTTGTCATGCATATCACAGTTGGGAAAAAGGTTCTGTTGAAAATATTAACAAAAGAATTAGAAGATTCATCAAAAAAGGCACAAGTATTGATCAAGTATCAAAAAGAAGAATTAAACAGATTGAATGGATTTTAAACAATACTCCCAGAATCAGATACTAATCCACAAGAGATTGAAATGCAAGTAATTTAGCTTCCAACTAATTTAATTCCAGGTATTTACTACTTGATTTTAGGTATTAAATACATTAATATATACAATATATGGCACAGATTAGGTTAAACAAAACATCAGAATTAGAAGAAGTTTTAGCTTTCTTGAGAAGCAAGTATCGTTTATTATCTGAAGCGGAGATTATAAAAGTTGCTCTGGCTGAAAAATATGCCAAAGAAGTAAGGATTCCAGTAGTAGATGAAGAGACAGAAAAATTGATTGCTCAAGGAATGGAAGATTATAAAAATGGGCGATATACAGAACTTCGCACTGAGGAAGAAATCAAAAAACATTTCGATAGTCTGTAATGTATACTCCTGTTTCTACTCCTACTTTTGATGAAACATATAAAAAACTCATAAAAGGCAACCAAGAAAAAGAAAAACGGACACAGAAAGCAATTGACTTAATGCGTAAGGACCCATTCTATCCTTCATTAAAAAGTCACAAAGTAAATACGCGGAATTTTGGGGAAAAATGGAGTAGCTGGATAACCGGTGATTTACGGATTATCTGGGATTTTGATAAAGAAGAAGAATTAATAATTATTTTATTTGCAATAACAAAACACTCAGGATCTCATCGACAATATAAATAAGTAATATTAATACTCAGAAAGTTTTTTTATACCTAAAATTTTTTTAAGAATATCTAATTGGGAAGCTAGTGATTTTGCTTCTTCTGAGTTATCATTGAATAGGTTTTGGAGTCCGACTCTAATACCACTCTCCGCTCTGAAAACTGTCGGAGCGGACTATTTTGCTTTGCAAAATTACAAATATAAAAAAATGCAAAAATTTTAAAGAACTTTTCGGAGACTCAACTCTTAATATCCACTAGCTAAAAGCCCTATAGTTTGCAAATGAGGCTGTTTCCTATTATGAAAAAGCAGTGACAATTTCGCCAAGAAATACAACTCAATATCTTGATGCTTATACTGAAAAAATGATTGAAATAGCAGCAGATTTGGAAAGAAAGATGAGAGGTGCCAATAGGGATAAGAATGCAGCGCTTTTAGTGCGTGTAACAGAATCATTAGGGACTGTTTTAATACAATATCCTGATTCAAGTAGGCTTGGCGAACTATTTAGATCTATAAAAAGAAAACTCGAATCACCCCGGTAAAAAAGCGTTTAATTTAAAGCAAAATTAAACTGCTGCTAATACTCTACTTGGGATTGCTTCTTGAGAGAATTCTGGGGCTTCTGCCATATTCTTACAATATAAAATATTAACTAAATTAGATTATCTAATTAATAAATACTTATATTTATGTTTTAAAATTTATGATATAAAGTAAGTGTATGAGTGATGAAAGAGTAGACCCTCAACCTCCTGGATTGAAATCTATAGGGGGAGGGTTTTTTGAGAGGACAAGAACTGAAGGGGCAAGAACTTTAAAAGAGCGAACTCATCCCACCTACAAATTAACTAGACTTTATGATTCGTTTCCTAATGCCCTAAGAGTTGTGGGGGTAATGCATGATAAGTCTGTCATATTTGATGCATTTTCTTCACAGGAAAGATTAGTCTTTCATGATCCCCAAAAAGGGGTAAATGTTGATCTAAAGATGGAGGAAGCTAGAAAAGGAGTCGTCAGATGTTTAGTTACAAGAGCTGGAGGAGTAGAAGAAGAGGGACTTCCTCAAGCTGCATTGGTAGATTTAAGATATGTGAACGGTAATTTAGCAGCTGGATCCTTTCAGGCAGAGAGTGCCGTTAGAGCAATCGAACAAACCCGACCCTGGACAGAAACTTTTCCTGAATTAATAAATTACATTAGACATCAAGACCCAATAAGCCAAGAGTCAATAAGATGGGAAATTGAAAGTAGGTATGGGTTAAATCTTCAAGGATTTGCCGGTAAGTCATCACCCATTGTTCAGGGAGCTCATGATTTAGCAAATGATTGGACAATACAACTAATTGAAACTTTGCCCATGGATGATCAAACTGAAGCGGTTAAATTGCTTTCTCGTTACGGATGGCATCAGAGCTTGACAGCTTATCTACTTGAAGTAATCGATGAACAGAGGGTAGATAATGTTAGTGAGTTAAAGTTAGATAAAGATGCGTTTTTAAGTAGGTTGATTAAAGATGAGATTTATCAGTTAAAAGATGAGGATCCTTTTGACTATAGACAAACATTAGAAGTACAGCGGTTTGGAGAAAGTGATTTTAGCTGGAGAGAAATAGAAATAGATGAAAAAGCTCTTTTAGACAGAGGCGAAGATGAGCGCCGCGTCATGAACCATGGTTTAAAACAATATGGAGAGGATATTGATGTTCAACAATACCGCTTTAAGGTTGATAGGAACAATGGAACCATTACAGTCACCTGTTCACAGGGAGAAAAATCTGTCTGGATTAGTTCTTTTCCTCTGTTTATTCCTCATCAGGAAATAGTTGATACTTTTGAGGATCTTCCAAAAGATTTTAGGGAGATTAAGGATAAAGTAGCTATTAATTTTGACTAAACTATAATAATCCCAGTTGATAAATCATTCTTCTTGCTGCTGCCGGCATTGCCTGTATATTTTGGGTAGTTAAACCTATCTCCCTATTTTCAGGACTACGATCTAAAAATAGTTTTCCATCATCATCTTCTCTTCTAAAACGGGTTTCAAATTCATGCAGTACATCTCCATAATGTGACATTTGTTGTATTCCTAATTGAGCAGTCAATAAGTCAAATTTTAATCCATCCAAAGTATTCCCCATATCGCCCATTGTAGTAGCTTCTAACCATTTTAGACCACTCTCATCTAAAACTTTCCTTATAGCTAAATCTCGAACCTCCGAAGCTAATTTTGACTCGATAGTTTGTCTAAGAAAAGCCTGTACACCAAGAGCTAAGGTCCCATCAACTTTACCTTCACAATTACCTCTAAATTCTTGGAGTATCTCTGCAAGAGATCGATCTTGAAGGGATGTAAATATATTACCATTGTAGTTTATTGTTTGATTTAAAATTGCCTCTAGGGTGAGGATATCTCTATCTAAAGATGCTTCTAACACACCATATTCTGCACTCAGAGGATCGAAAGTTCCTTTAATTTGAAGTTTTTCAAGCCAATATTGTGTAGCAACTCTTTTAATTCCATATAGTGTGTCATTAGTCATTTTCTGACCATCAGTATTAAATTTTCCAGGTGAATCTTGAGATATTTGATCCTGAATACTCTGAACCTCTGGTGGGCTAAAATCAGCAGTTTTATATATTATATTTCCCCTACTTTCTTTTCTATATAACTCTCCTTCTCCTAATTTTCCTGGTTTAATTACAACAGTTTTTTCAGGCATCTTAAGAGCTTTTCCAGGCGATAGATCAAAGTAAGTATCGCTAACATTCATGGATCTAGGTTTACCATTTAACTCTATAGCTTCGCCCAAAGGAGAAATAGTCACAATTTGGCAAGCAGTCCAATCATTACTTCCACCATGCCCAGTCACAGTACGGTTTACGGCAAAATGGACAGTCCTTCTAAGGGTTGACGGATCAGAATCGTAAGCGGATCTCAGAACCAATTTACCGCTTTCTTTTTCAGGTTCAGTTCGAGCCAATCGAACTAAAGCTAAATCTTTAACTTCCATTTCTGGTTCGCCCATTTGAGCCAAACGAGCCTTCATCTCGGGTATCTGATCCTGTAGTTGTTTTATTCTTTCTGCATCTTGTTGCTTATCTATTTCAGATAATACCTGTTGTCTTTTTTGTAATTCTGCTAAAGCTGCTACATCTCCGCTTAATGCCTGAACCATTAAAGCTTCACCTTCAAAATTTTTATCAGTTCTTATCTCTCCGCTAGCATTAACTACTTTCCCCGCAATTATTGTGTCAGTAAAATCCAGCACTTCATCTGTTACTTGTCCTCTTGAAAACTGGGCTCTCAGATTTCGAAGGGCTGGAGATTCAACACCCATTGTAAAAGCTAGATCAAGAATATTTTTGGGAGTTGCTTCTACCACAAAAAGTGCATTTTCTTGTTTTATTGCCTCACTAATATCCCACCAGTAAGTATCTCTAGTTAAAGATTCTTTATTTAGAGAGGCCTGTCTTATATCTGCCTGAGTATCAAACCATTGCTTGTCAGTAGTCTCTTTTGGTTTTTCTCCATATACAAAAACTTTTTTATCCTTCATCCCTGGAGAAATGGGAGGGATCTCTTGTGCTGAATAAAATAATGCTTGGACAGCTTTACCTGATTTAGTTCTAAAGGTATAAACATCTCGATTTCGACCTTCATTATCCTGAAGATTCTCTTTTCTAAGTATTGGAGAAGATGGTGAGAACTCACCATTTATTCTTGCTGGAGCTGCTATACCTAAAGGAGATTCACTCATATGCTAGAAATTTGATTTATTTCTATTGTATTGGTTTGGTTATTTAATTTTCCTGTAACTAAAACTTTTTTGTCTACTAATTTGTTTAAATCTTGGGTGCTGCTTTTTAGAATAAAGGCCTGGGATGATTGGGTTATTAGAATATATTGGTTATCTGACTTTTGGATTGTTCCTGTATAGGAAACAATGTTAACAAAGGAGTTGGGGACTATCAGTGGAACTGAATAGTACCTGGCAATAGTAAAACCTGTTCCAGTTAAAACTGAAACAATAACCACTGCAATAGCTATAGCAGTTAAAGGTTTAATTCTAAATCTAAAGTCTATGCCCTCATTAGCAATTATTCTTTTCCACCATATTTTAAAATATGTGACTGGGTTGGTAACTTTTAAAGAGACAAGCGGTGGGTCTTCTGATTTATTAGAGTCTGTGTTTGCGGGGTGCTGGAACAAAGAGGGAGCTCGCTCTTCTTTTTTATCCTTTGAGAAGAATCTACCATGCCCATCTCTCTCTTGATGCTTTGCTACTTCAGAGTGCACCTCATTTTCTGGAGAAGAATCTTCTGGCATAAAAACAGTATATTATTAATACAAAAAAATTGACATACACATTTAATCCTGATAGGGTAGTCGGGTTATGTATTTAATGTATATTGATGAATCTGGGAATACAGCTCCCCTTTCTCAACAAGGCAGTAAATATTTAGTACTGACAGGCGGTATCATCTCTGAAAATGATATTCAGAATATAGAAACAGACCTTAGGAAAATTAAAAAGCTTACCTAAATTGCAAAAAAGTCCTAATCGAACTTTAAATGTATGGAGATTAAAAATATTCCCTGAATAACAAAAAAAGGCCTTCTAATGAAGACCTTCTTTCGATGGGCGCGATTCCTCGCGACCATCGATATAATAACATATCTATTTAAATAAGACAAATATTACCCGAATCTTAGCCAGGGCTTGATATATTAAGATTCTCTTGACAAGGATTAAAACTAAAAAAAATAGCGGCTTCCTTGCCCTACCACTTTGGAAATTATTTACGTTAAGGAGAAGGCGCGTTTTTTAAAGAGCTTGGAGTTAATTTCATTTTCAAATAGCGCATTCTCTAAACAGCGAGTCCCGTGAGTTTTAGTTTGGAATATATATTTGACGGGATGAGCCAACGGAACTCTCTCGCGAAGCGGTTGGATACGGGATAAGGGTAGGATGAGCGAAGCTCTTGCTTCGCAATAAAAAAGGCGGGGCAGAAAAGGAATTACCCCAAGGCTTCCCCTAGGAAGCCCACTCGCCGAGGATGGGGTCGCCGCTACATTAAAATTGGGTGGGCGGGCAGTTAGGAATATATACAAATCTAAGCATAGAAATCTATGCATTTGAGGCTAATTTTGCTGTTAGATACCCTTCGCCGTTATCTAAGCGTTAACGGTACCATAACGGTTCCAGGCTCACCGTGTAACGGTGATTAGCTTGCCATAAAGGCCTAATAACGGTATATGTTATGCCGTTTTATGGCATTTAGATTGCTATAGCAATCTAATCTTATATTTTATTGTATCTATGGGGGTTTTGCAGGGTTTTCCCGTCCACCGTAACGGTGGACTATGAGGGGAACCCTCAAAGCTTCGCTTTTAAATAAAAATTGCGGCTTTTCAAAAATATAAGCAAGCTTCTCTTCGAGTAAGCAGAGCTTGCGCGCTACGCGCTTAAAGAGCGAGGCCAAAGGCCGAGCGGATACCGAGGGGCTGCCGGAGGCAGCCCTACCGATCAGGCGTCGACTGGAAGTAAGTCCGAACTTTGTCGAATAAGAGCTCTGAATGAGAGTCCCTACTTGCAAAGTGGGATTTATAGAACCTACAATTTAATTAATGAGAGGTTTTGCTGCTCTTCCTTTAATTATATTTTTAGTAATAGTTGGTGTAGTGGTATTGGCTGGTATAAATTTTCCAAAGCTTCCAGCACTGCTCCTGTTATTTTAGCTAGCCCCAATCCCTCCCCTTCCTTATCCCCTTCACCCATTCCTACACCTTCCCCAACTCTTACTAACCCTTCTCCCAAAGTAAGTACGCTACCAATGGTAGATTGTGTTGGCCCTGATGGTAAGCATGTGAGTCTAACTCAGAAAGCCTGTGATGATTTTAGAAAATCCTGGGCCTCCCCTAGTCCCTCACCAAAACCTAGCCAAACTACTTCTCAAGCATCTTCTTCAGGCTGTAACACCAGTACTGACTTAGGGAATTTAACAGTTAATATCCAGCCTCAATCTGGACAATCTTTGAGTGGAGATGCAGGAGTAACTATGAGTAATGGCAGCGGGGACTGTGCTGGGCATGATTCCAGATTACCTTATATACAGATTATCCGCCAGGGATCAACCTCCATTACATTTCCAAGCTTCAGACCAGGGAAATTTCATATCCAGGTTGGTTATCATGGAAATAATTCTGACCAGGATGTAAATATAAACCCGGGAGATAATTCAGTGACAGTAACAGTCTCTAATTAACTTTACCAAGCTGCAGGAGAATTTTTCAGTTTATCCTCAGAAAAAGTCTGATAAAATTAGTGTTCATGAGCAAACATAGGCTCTTTAATTTTGCTGTTTTTATCATTTATATAGTAGGGATGACTGCTCTCATGATCTGGCAGGGAATTGGGATTGCCCCAGATAGATATGCTTTTGTACTTTTACTTGCAGCACTACTTGTTAAAAAAACCAGAGCTTTTTTGCTTGACTGGATCCCCTTTTTGTTTATTTTAATTTCCTATGATTTTTTAAGAGGTTTTGCTGATAATTTAGATGGGAGGGTTCATTTTATAGAACCTATAAATTGGGATAAGTTTCTTTTTTTGGGAAAGCTCCCTACTGTTTATTTGCAAAATCTTTTTTATCACCCAAGTAATCTGCAATTTTATGATTATTTAGCCACCATGTTTTACTTTTTGCATTTTGCTCTCCCCTTAGCTTTTGGCTTTTTAATCTGGATGAATAATAGAACGCGCTTTAGAGAATTTGTTACTTCTATTCTAATCCTCTCCTATTCAGCTTGGATTACTTATATAGTCTTTCCATCTGCTCCTCCTTGGATGGCAGGGGAACAAGGCTATATCCAGGGAGTTTCTAAAATACTGGATAAAACACTTCAAGCCTTTCCTGAAAAATTAAGTTTACCCACTATCTATCATAATTTTAATCCTAATCCAGTTGCAGCCATCCCTTCACTCCATGCAGCTTACCCTTTCTTAATTTTAATTCTCTGTGTGAGTTACTTTGGGAAAAAAGGACTCTATTTTATACCCTATGTTTTAGGTGTCTGGATCTCAATTGTTTACCTTGGAGAACATTATGTTTCAGATATATTAATTGGAGCAGTTTATGCAGCTTTCTCCTATATCCTTGCAATTAAGCTCCTCCATAATGTAAAATTCCGTAATGCCCTTGTCGAAAACCTTCCACTGGAAGCTTTTCGCAAGCGTTCTCGAAAATTAATATTATTTATAGAAAGGAAATTTTCTCCGAATGGCTAAAAAAGACGCAAGACAAGCTGTTGGGTTGGAGTGTAGTAACTGTAAAAGCAGAAACTACATTACCCAAAAAAATACCACCAACACCAAAGACAAATTAAGTTTTAACAAATACTGCAAGGTTTGTAAAAAAACCACTGTTCACAACGAATACAAGTTAAAATAGATTTAAGAATTCTTTTATCATTAATCTTTAATCATTAATCTTCTTACTCTTGCATCCAGTAAGCTTTTTGGTTTAGACTCAAGAGAGTATGGCAAATCCTTTAAGTGATGATCCATTCATCATTGTAACTGAAAAAAAGATTAAATCCTCTAAGATTGGTAAACTCTTCAACAAATTAAAACCCCCCTATTCTAATTTTGCAAACCGCAATGTCATGGCTATGGCTGTCGTTCTTTTACTGGTAGGCAGTATTGGGGCGGGCGTTCTATATATTGGTAAACATACCCAACTCAGACCAAAAGCAGGAGGTGGAGGGGTGGAACTCTCCATTTCACCAAGCTCTGTAGGCGTAGCTCCAACTCAAACTTTTCAGGTTGACGTTAATATTGACACTAAAGATCAGCAAATTACAGCAGCCCAAATAAAAGTTAATTATGATTCATCAAAAATGGCTCTTACTAATACTCAAATTAAAGATTTCCTTCCCACTATTTTATCTCAACCCGAAACCGCATCCGGAAGTGCTTCTTTTACAGTTGCAGCAAATCCAAATTCTCCAAAACAAGGCACTGGAACGCTAGCTACCCTTTCTTTTAGAACAATTGGCTGCCCTGAACTCCAATGTACTGGAACTATTAGTCTGGATAGTGAGGAAACTCAAGTAGCTTCAGTTTCTCAAGATACTAATGCTGTGGGTAATTTAATTCCTGCTGTTGTCTCAATCAGTGATGCCCTACCCCAAGGATCTTCTTCCCCTCAACCCTCTTCATCAGCTTCAACTTTGCAACAACCTTATTATAGATTAGAAGTAGGGGCATATAATGATGCTACTTACCCGGTTAAAGTTTTTGCAAGAACAGATACAGATGCAGTTAATTTATTTGTTGTGAAGTTAAACTATGGCCCCAATACTAACTTTGTGAGATTTGATAATACCGGCTCGGTAGTTACTAACTGGGCGACTCAAACCCATGATAATAGTTCTATTTCTTTTGCCGGAGGGATTCCCACTCCTGGTATCAAAACCCAAGGCACAGATGTATTAATAACCACACTCTATTTCTCAAAAGATTTAAATACTGACTTGACTACTGCTGAACATACGCTGGCATTTCAAACAGGCACTAGCATGTATAGAAATTCTGATAATGAAGATACTCTTCTATCCAGTTTAGACTTAGCAGGCAGACAAATCACCTATGCTTCCAACTCTTCTCCTACTCCCACTAATGCTCCAGGAACCAAAGGGGATGGTAATGGTGATGGAGTGGTTAACTACCAAGACCTATCTGTTCTTCTATCAAACTGGACTAGAGTTGGAGTAGAGAAAGCTGTTCCTCCTCAAATAGATTTTAATGATGATGGAAAAATAAACACCTTTGACTTTTCTGCCATGACTGGTCTTCTTGTCCAACTGGGCGTAATTCATAGAAATTCATAAAACTTGCCTCTTGACTCGTTTAGCTATTTCCCTATAATCAGAATACGGGTTTTATATGGGTTACTATCCAATTGAGGTAAGGGAAAAAGCTATAGCACTTAGAGAAAAGGGTTACTCTTTAAAAGAGGTTTCCGATACACTACATATTGCTAAAAGCACTTCTTCATTGTGGCTTAGAAATATTTCTTTATCACAAGAAGCTCAAAATAGACTCAAAGAAAAACATACTCTCAAGCAATATAAAGCAAGTCTTTCTGCCTTAAAAAAACGCGAAGAAATAAATCAATTTTATAAAGAACTTGTCCTGAAAGATTTGTATAAAATAAGGCCTACAAAGGGTATTTATAAATTAATTTGTTCTTTATTATTTTGGTGTGAGGGATCCAAAAATTTTTCTCATGTAAGATTTACAAATTCTGATCCTACTTTAATAAAGCTTTTTCTCTTTACATTTAGACGAGGGTTTAATATTGATGAATCTAAATTAAGGATACTCATGCACTTACACGATTATCATGATGAAAATATTCAAAAAGAGTTTTGGAGCAAAACGACTGAAATACCTTTATCCCAATTCTTAAAAACTTATCATAAGCCACATACTGGCAAAAATATTCATGAGAATTATCCTGGTTGTATAGCGTTGTATTATTACGGCTCTAAAGTTGCAAAAGAGCTTCAGGCAATTTACAATTGCATAGCAGATAGGGGCGTCGTTCAGTGGTAGGACCCGAATCTCCAAAATTTGTGACGAATGTTCGATTCATTCCGCCCCTGCATGGTCAATAATTCACTTTAACTCTAGCATTTGAAATATATGCATCATAGCCTGTTAAAGATTTAAGTTGAAAAGTATAAGCTTTTTTGCTTGAAACTTTGAAAGTTTGAGAGGAGGCTACCCAGGTATCTAGATAAGAACTAGTCTGAACTTGAGACTCTCCTATACTTTGCCCATCTGAGGAACTATATAATCTTGCATAAGCTGTTCCATTTCCATCTTTAACTCTTATTAAAGCCTCAAGACTCATATTTTTATATCCAGGATAACTTGCTGGATCAATGGTAATACTTAATGTTGAGACCTCCTGCCAGTCCTGAGAAGTCACACTGCCTCCTGTCCCCAAGGCATAAATATAGACAGGAGCTTGAGTAGTTGCAGGGGCTTGAACTGCAGTTGGAGCAGCAGAAGAAGCTGCTTCTAGTCTTCTCAGTCTTGTAGTTAAGTCTGTAATGGTATTATCTTGAACCTTAATTTTATTTTCCAGGCTATTAACTTTGGTTATTAAAGTTGTTATATTTGTGTTCTCAGGCAAAGGAGAGGCTGAATCAAGACCTGCAGGTAATGAAGCTGGAACCTCAGTAGGGCCATTATTACTCTCCTGAGTAATGCCAGTTTCTACAACTGCTGGGGGAGCTTTAAGGGAAGATTGAAATCTGACCTTTATTAAATAAAGAGCTCCTAAAACTACTCCTAAAACTAAAATAACAGGCAGAATTATTTTAATCACAAGATCAGTATATATTACTTGACAGTGGTCCCACAATCTGGGTTAATATATGTAAATGGATAAATTAAATGAAACATTAGAACTCTATTTAATAGATAAAGCCCCCAAGTTGCCTGTGAAGTGGAAAGAGATCCTGGTGCGTTTCTTACCCTGGTTAACTTTGATCTTTTTTATTTTAAGTCTACCTGCTATTTTATTCCTTTTTGGGTTAGGGACAATTTTAGCTCCTTTTGCTTATATGGGAGGGATTTCCTATGGCGTAAATTACACAGCTTCAATGATTGTCTTGGCCATATCCTTAGTCCTTGAAGCAATCGCTATTCCTGGTTTATTTAAAAAATCAAAAAGCGCCTGGAATTTAATGTATTATGCAGCATTAATTAATGGAGTTTATAACTTGGTCAGTTTTAATATTTTAGGAGCTATTTTTGGGACACTGATTAGTTTATATCTTCTCTTTCAAATCAAAAGCTACTACCACTAATTAAGCTGGTGTTGTACCATTAAGTTATGTATCTGCCCAACAAAGTCAAAGGATTCACTTTGATTGAACTGATGGTAGCCATCTCTATTATTGCAGTTTTATCAACCATAGGGATGGTTGCCTATAGTAAAGTCCAGCTTTTAGGCAGAGATGCCAGAAGAAAACAGGATTTAAGAGCAATAGCTCAAGCTCTAGAAATTTTTTATCAACAGAATAAGAGGTATCCTTGCAACAATACTACCTGGTCTAGCTGGAGTTATAGTACAGACAGTGATCCTTGGCTTAAAGACCTTAACACTTGTACTGGAGGCAGTACTATCAACTTAACTCCTGATTATTTAAATAAATTACCTGTTGACCCTATTAATAGTGGCTCTCCCTTAGCAACAGGCACCGGCTATGGTTATGCTTATTATTCTGGAGACTATAGAGCGGAAACAGGCAGTTTATCCTGCCCATCAGGAACAGGGTCATCATATACCCTAGTAGCCAGACTGGAAAATACCCAAGATGCAGATACTATTTCTAATGCAAAAACTAAAATTTGCACAGGGGGATATTATTACACTAACGCAGTCTACAGACCAGAAGATTTTATTATTACCTCTTCAGGCGGCTAATAAGCTATGGATTCTCTACCCAAACCTCACCATGACCATCACCCGCTAATTTTTCCAGAAGGATTTCTCTGGGGAGCTGCTACCTCAGCCCACCAGGTTGAGGGCAATAATACCCATTCTGACTGGTTTGACTGGGAGCTGAAAAACCAGCCTCCTCAAAAAAGATCCGGCGCAGCTTGCAACCACTATAATCTCTATGAAAAAGACTTTGAACTGGCCAAAAATCTGGGACATAATTCTCACAGGTTATCTATTGAATGGGCCAGAATTGAACCTAAAGAAGGGGAATTTAATGAAACAGAAATTGAACATTACTTAAAAGTTTTACAGTCTTTAAAGGCTAAAGATTTTACCATCATGCTGACTCTCTGGCATTTTACTTTGCCCAAATGGCTTTCAGATAAAGGGGGGTTTGAAAATGGCCACTCAATTAAATATTTTCAAAGATTTGTTCAAAAAATTGTTCCCATTTATAAAGAATATGTTGACCTCTGGATTACTGTTAATGAACCCAGTGTCTATGTCTTACTGGCTTATCAGCAAGGCATTTGGCCGCCTCAGAAAAAAAGTATTTTATCCGCTGTTAAAGTGTTATGGAATTTATCCAGAGCCCACCAAACAGCTTACAAAGTAATTCACCAGTTAATCCCTAACCCTAAAGTTGGTATGGCTCAAAATGTAGCCTCTTTCCAGGCTTTTCATAAACATTCTTTCAGGGAAGTACTGTCTGAATATTTTCTAGACCTTGGGAAAG
>JADMIO010007368.1_pt1 | contig 18574 bp, 10 predicted proteins | sample 8958161 | NCBI WGS metagenome assembly JADMIO01 (sample SAMN16585339, study PRJNA669376) | soil metagenome | isolation source: Crop rotation soil | place: USA: Cullars Rotation, Alabama | collected 2011 | reverse complement strand
AGCCGGACAACATCGCCGGCCTGATGAGTCAAACGGACATCGATGGCGCACTCGTGGGCGGCGCGAGTTTGAAGGCAGAGAGTTTTGCGGAGATTGTGAATTACAATCGTTGAGATATTGTTCTTTGTACTTTGTGCTTGGTTCTTGGTCGTTGATACAAAGCACAAAGTACTAAGTACCAAGCACAGTTTTTAGGAGTTTGTTTTGTTAACTTATATTCTCTACAGTCTTTTTATTCTGGCTTGTTTAGTGCTGATCGTTGTCATCTTGCTGCAACCGGGCAAGGCAGATGCGGGAGCGCTCTTTTCAAACACGTTATCGAGCACCGCGTTTGGACCACGCGGCACGGCGAGTCTGCTTGCGAAGATCACGATCGGCGCCGCAGCCGCATTCATGTAGATCGCGCTAGCGTTGGGACTACCGATACTGAGTGGCTCACGATCAGTCTTGCAGTCGCAACCGGAGAGTGTACCGGCGGCCACCGCGACACCGACACCAGCGCCAGCCGCATCACCGGCTGCGAGCAAGTAGTCGTGCTCTTTTCTTGAAAACCGATCCGGCTATAATAGCCGAGCCCTCTAAACTCACTTCATGCCGAAGTGGCGGAACTGGCAGACGCGCACGTTTGAGGGGCGTGTGAGGCAACTCGTGGGGGTTCGAGTCCCCCCTTCGGCACCAGGAATCTCAAGAATCCTCAGTAAAAACGCAGATTTTGTGAGTTCAGGAACAACTAAGGTACAAATACCGGTCGCTGGTTTTTTGTACTAACAGCGCAGCAAGGCTGCCGGCCTGACGCCGATGCTGCACAGCCCGGTCGATCAGTTCGGCAGCGTTGCGCGATCCCAATAGCTCTCAGTCGCCGATTCGCAAAAATCCGTGGTCGTCGATGATGCCTTCGCCGTCATTGACCCGCCGCACGAGATCGCCGAGAAGAGGATCATCTATTTCGAGTGCGTACCGGATAACCTTACGAGTTGTGCCGTCGATTGCCTTGTTGTTGATAATTGATTCAGCGCGTTGTTTGAGGTCTGCGTTGACGTGAGATGTTTCGGAGAGCGCGGTTGCGCTACTATTCCTCGTCATGAGCTTCATCCTTTCGTTCGAAGGTTGAGGTTCTAGGGTCGGTCTTGTGTTGTAACCACAAGCCGGCCCGCTTCTTTTTGTGTTGAGGTGGCTCAGGCAGAATAGCGCGCGAATTTTCGGTTGACAAGAGGAATCTTCTTCTTAATGATGCCTGTTATCCCGATGTCTTTCTCGGCCAAAGCAAGCTGTCTTGATTTCTGAACCTAAGTGGTTCAACCCCGCAGATAATGGCCCTCAAAAAATCCGAACTCTATTCATCCATCTGGTCAAGTTGTGACGAACTACGCGGCGGCATGGACGCGTCGCAATACAAAGACTATGTGCTCGTTCTGCTGTTCGTGAAGTACATCAGCGACAAGTACGCGGGGCAGCCGTACGCGCCAATTCAAGTTCCAGCGGGCGCGAGTTTTGCCGACATGGTAGCGCTCAAAGGCAATCCCGAGATCGGCGACATTATCAACAAGAAGATTCTCGGTCCGCTCGCACAGGCAAACAGCCTATCGGACATGCCAGACTTCAACGACGCGACCAAACTCGGCGACGGGAAAGAAAAGATCGAGCGACTCGCAAACCTCATCGCCATTTTCGAGAACCCAGCGCTCGACTTCTCAAAGAACCGCGCCGATGGCGACGACCTTTTGGGAGACGCTTACGAATACCTCATGCGTCACTTTGCGACCGAGAGTGGCAAGAGTAAAGGACAATTTTATACACCGGCCGAGGTGAGTCGTGTCATCGCGCAAGTGCTTGGCGTCCGCCACGCAAACACCACCAGCAACACTTCAGTCTACGATCCGACCTGCGGTTCAGGTTCGCTACTGTTGAAGGTGGCTGACCAGGCGTGGCACTACTCAGGCGTGAAGGTGACGCTCTTTGGGCAGGAAAAAGATAATGCGACCACTGGGCTCGCAAGAATGAATATGGTGTTGCACGACTATGCCTGGGCCGACATTAAACAGGGCAACACACTGGCAAATCCCCTCTTTACTAACGACTACGCACTGCAAACCTTCGACTATGTCGTAGCTAATCCGCCCTTCAGCGACAAGCGCTGGTCGACCGGACTCGATGCTGTGAACGATCCCTGGCAGCGATTCGAACACTATGGCGTGCCACCTGGAAAACAGGGCGACTACGCCTATCTGCTGCATATACTTCGTTCGCTGAAGCCGAATGGAAAAGGCGCTTGCATTCTTCCGCATGGCGTCCTCTTTCGCGGCAATGTCGAAGCGGCAATCAGACGCAATTTGGTCCAGCGTGGTTACATCAAGGGAATCATTGGACTGCCACCAAATCTGTTTTATGGCACCGGCATTCCCGCTTGCATCATCGTGCTCGACAAAGAAGGCGCAAATGCTCGTAAAGGCATTTTCATGATCGACGCGTCGAAGGCCTTCATCAAAGACGGCAACAAGAATCGTCTGCGCGAGCAGGACATCCACAGGATCGTCGATATCTTTGCGAAGCAGATTGATGTTCCGCGCTATGCGCGTATGGTGCCCGTTACTGAGATCAGTGATCAAAAGAACGACTACAATCTGAATCTGCCACGCTACATCGACAGCACGGAGCCGGAAGACATTCAGGACATTGAAGGGCACTTGCGCGGCGGCATTCCGAATCGCGACATCGATGCATTAAAGCGTTACTGGAAGATTATTCCCTCACTGCGGTCGGAGTTGTTCAAGCCGCTGCGCGAAGACTATTCGCAACTCGCGGTGCCGCAGATAGAGATCAAGCAGACTATTTTCGGTCATCGAGAGTTCACGGCGTTCAACGAGCAAGTGAACGGTTTGTTGTGTAAGTGGAAGCGAGCTAATACACCGGAGCTGAAAGCCTTTGATAAGAATGGACGCCCGAAGGTCTTAATCGAAACCATTGCCGAGGATTTGCTCGCAACGTTCAGGAAGGCGCCGCTGCTCGATGCTTACGACGTCTACCAGCACTTGATGGATTACTGGGTCGAGACGATGCAGGACGATTGCTATCTCATCGCTGCTGATGGGTGGCGTGAATCGGCGCATCCGCGGCTCATTGTCGAAGACAAAAATAAGAAGACGAAGACCAGGCCGGATTTCGTGCTGGGTAAGAAGAAATATCAGGCCGAGCTGATTCCGCCGGCGCTGATTGTGCGTCGCTGGTTCGCGGAGGAACAGGCTGCGATCGACGAGCTGGAGGCCGAGGTTGCCGCGCTCGAGCAGCAGATCGTTGAGATGGTGGAAGAGCAGGGAGGCGATGAAGGCTTACTTTCCGAAGCTGCGAACGACAAGGGAAAGACCACGAAGGCCGGCGTTCTTGCGCGATTGAAGGAGCTCAAACGCGAGACTGCGGACGAAGAAGCGAATGAAGAGCGCGAGGCTTTGGAGGGTTACCTTGCGCTAGTTGAACAGCACGCACGCGTGCAAAAACAACTTTCGGATGCACAGGTGAATCTGACGGAACAAATCGCGGCGAAGTATCCGAAATTGACGGACGACGAGATGAAGTCGTTGGTGGTTGATGACAAATGGATGGGCGCGCTTGCCGATGCTGTGCATGGTGAGCTCGATCGTGTTTCGCGAACTTTGACTGGCCGCATCCGCCAATTGGCCGAACGCTACGCCACGCCGCTGCCGCAACTCGAGGATGAAGTTGATGCGCTCGCGGAACGAGTCGAAGAACACTTGAAGAAGATGGGAGCGGTATGGAAGTAACGCCCGGGTACAGGCAGACCGAGGTTGGCGTCATCCCGGAAGATTGGGAAGTAGCGTTGCTCGACAAAGTAGCCAAACGTGGTAGCGGCCATACCCCCAACAAAAAACACCCAGAGTATTGGAACGGAGATATCAAATGGATCTCGTTGGCCGACTCCAATGCACTGGATGATCTCTACATCTCTGATACTTTTGCAAAGATAACCCCGCTAGGCGTTGCCAACTCATCGGCCGTTGTTCACCCTGCTGGAACGGTTGTCTTGTCGCGGGACGCGGGAATTGGAAAAAGCGCCATTATGAGCACTGCAATGGCTGTGAGTCAGCACTTCATGGCGTGGCGATGCGGCCCGCAACTCGACAATAAATTCTTGTATTATTGGCTGCAAAGCGTAAAGCCGGAGTTTGAGCGCATCGGCAACGGAAGCACGATCAAGACAATCGGACTATGCTATTTCCGAGACCTCAAGCTTCCATTGCCCGAGCATTCCGAACAATGTGCCATCGCCGATGCGTTGACTGATGTTGATGCGCTGCTCGGAGAATTCGAGCGGCTCATTGCCAAGAAGCGCGACCTTAAACAGGCCGCCATGCAGCAACTCCTCACCGGCCAAACCCGCCTCCCCGGCTTCGATGGTGAGTGTGAAGTGAAGACGCTGGAGCAATTGGCGGACTGTCTCGACGGCCTTCGCATTCCGTTGAATGAGCACGAACGCGCTACGATGAAAGGTGACTACCCGTATTGTGGCGCTAACGGCGTGCTCGATTATGTGAACGGCTACGTCATCGATGACGACATCATCCTTATCGCTGAAGACGGTGGTTATTTCGACGAGTATGAAACTCGCCCGATTGCTTACAGAGTGAAAGGTAAGTGCTGGGTAAACAATCATGCCCACATCCTGAAAGCCAAAACCGGTTTTGACCAAGGCTTCCTTTTCTATTCTCTGGTTCACAAAAACATTCTTCCGTTCTTGGCGAGTGGCACGCGCGCAAAGCTTAATAAGTCTCAGTTGAAAAAGATTGAAGTCACGTTGCCGATCGACGAGGCCGAACAAAACGCTGTCGCCGAGGTGCTCATCGACATGGATGCCGAAATCGCAGCGTTGGAGCAGCGGCGCGAGAAAACACTTGCGCTCAAACAAGCAATGATGCAGGAACTGCTAACCGGTAAAACGAGATTGATTTGAGCCAGAACGTTCTTCGAAACACTTGAGCAACTCATTTCTCCCACGAAACGAGACCTAACCCATGACCCTCATCATCAAACCTGAACGCGAAACTCAGAACCGCCTCATCACAGTCTTCCGCAACGAACTCAAATATAGCTACCTCGGCGATTGGCGCGACCGGCCAAACAACAGCAACATCGAAGAGGAGACTCTTAACAGTTACCTCAAATCCAGAGGCTACTCCGCGGAACAGATCAATCGCGCCATCTATCGACTACGCACCGAAGCAACCAATCCCAACCGCTCTCTTTACGACAACAACGAGGCCGTCTACAGCCTGTTGCGTTATGGCGTTCCCGTGAAAGTAGAGGCGGGAAAGGCCACCGAGACCGTCCACCTCATCAACTGGAAGCAACCCGACAAAAACGACTTCGCGATCGCCGAGGAAGTCACGCTGCGCGGCCCTCTCGAACGGCGCCCCGATCTCGTCCTCTATCTCAACGGCATCGCCGTCGGCGTGATCGAGCTAAAGAATAGTTACAGCTCCATCGCGAACGGCATTCGCCAGTCACTCTCCAACCAGCAGAAAGACTTCAACGAGTGGTTCTTCGCCACCGTGCAGCTCATCTTTGCCGGCAACGACTCGGAAGGTCTCCGTTACGGTACCATCCAGACGGAAGAGCAGTATTTCCTCAAGTGGAAGGAAGACGAGCAGGACGACACGCGCCTCAAGCTCGACAAGTATCTGCTCAAGATGTGTCGCAAGGACCGGCTCATCGAGCTGATGCGCGACTTCGTCCTCTTTGATGGCGGCCTGAAAAAGCTACCGCGGGTCCATCAATACATCGGCGTAAAAAAGGCGCAAGAACACGTCAACGCTTACAAGGGCGGCATCATCTGGCACACTCAAGGCAGCGGCAAGAGTATCGTGATGGTCCTGCTCGCACGCTGGATTCTCGAAAAGAAACCCAACGCACGAGTGCTCATCCTCACGGATCGCGACGAACTCGACAAGCAGATCGAGCGCGTCTTTCATGACGCGGGCGAAACGATCTATCGCACGAGCAACGGGCGCGATCTCATGGAGCAGTTAGGCCAGGCGAAACCGCGCCTACTTTGCTCACTCGTGCACAAGTTCGGGAAGAAAGGCGTCGAGAATTTCGACGCGTTTATCCAAGAGCTGAAGCAGCAACCGAGTCCGGCAGTCGGGGAGCTATTCGTCTTCGTCGATGAGTGTCATCGCTCGCAAAGCGGCAAGTTGCACAAGACGATGAAGGCGTTGTTACCGGGCGCGGTGTTCATCGGCTTCACGGGCACTCCACTGCTCAAGAAAGACAAGGCGACGAGTCTCGAGGTGTTTGGCGGTTACATCCACACCTACAAGTTTGGCGAGGCAGTCGAGGACGAAGTAGTGCTCGACCTGGTTTACGAAGCACGCGACATCCCGCAGCGGCTCGACTCCGAATACCAGGTCGATGTGTGGTTTGACGCCAAAACCAGAGGACTCAACGACTGGCAAAAGGCGGCATTGCGCGAACAGTGGGGCACGATGCAGAAGGTTCTAAGCTCGCGTTCAAGAATGGAGCGCGTCGTTCAGGACATCACGTTTGACTTCTGTGTCAAGCCGCGCCTGAGTAGCGAACGCGGCAATGCGATGCTGGTGGCTTCTAGTATTTACGAGGCGGCGAAATATTTCGAACTGTTTCAGCGAACTGTGTTCAAAGGGAAGTGCGCGGTTGTCACTTCCTACAACCCGCAGGCTAAGGATGTGACCCTCGAAGAGACTGGCGCCAACACGGAGACCGACAAACAGTTTCTCTACAACACGTACAAGGTGCTGCTCAAAGATGTGGTGGCGCAGTCGGGCAAAACGCCGACAGAAACCTATGAAGACGAGGTGAAGAAACTCTTTCAAAAGCAGCCGGCGAATATGCGGCTCCTTATTGTCGTCGATAAGTTGCTCACCGGTTTCGACGCTCCTCCCTGCACTTATCTTTATATCGACAAGTCGATGCAAGATCACGGCCTCTTCCAGGCGATCTGTCGCACCAACCGGCTTGACGGCGATGACAAGGAGTTCGGTTACATCGTCGATTACAAGGATCTGTTCAAGAAGGTGCAGGGCGCGATGGCCGTCTACACTTCCGAACTGGACGACGGTGATGGCGGCCACAGTCCGGAAGTGCTCTTGCAGGACCGTTTGAAAGCGGGTCGCGACCGCCTGGAAGAAGCGCGCGAAGCGATTGCGCTGCTTTGTGAACCGGTGGAACCACCGAAGGCTGAGTTGGAGCACATACATTTCTTCTGCGGCAACACGGAGATCCCTGAAGACCTTCAGGAGCGCGAGCCGCGCCGTGTGTCGCTTTACAAAGGCACAGCGGCTTTGGTGAGAGCATATGCGAACATTGCTGACGATCTGCCGGAGGCCGGTTACTCAAACACGGCGATTAGTCGTCTCAAGCAAGAGGTGAACGACACACTCAAGTTGCGCGAAATGATTCGGCAGGCGAGCGGGGAAACTATCGATCTGAAGTCTTACGAAGCCGACATGCGGCATTTGATCGATACCTACATTCAAGCAGATGCGGCGCGCCCGATTTCCGACTTTGGCGAGACAGGCCTCGTCGAATTGATCGTCAAGAGTGGGATTGGTGATGCTGTGAACGGACTGCCGCAGGGCATCAGAAACAATCCGGCGGCGGTTGCAGAAACGATCGCCAACAATGTACGCAGCACGATCGTCAGGGAGCAGTTGAACGATCCGGCCTTCTACGACAACATGTCGGCTTTGCTAAATGAGATCATTGCCGACTTGCGCGCGCAACGGATCAGCTATCAGGAGTTTCTGAAGCGCGTGGCGCAACTCGCAAAGAAGCTCGTCGCCGGCCAGGAACAGGATACGCCGGAGCAGATCAGCACCAGAGGTTTGCGGGCGCTCTATAGTAATCTCGGGCAGGACAAAGAGTTGTCGGTAAAGATCGACGAAGCCGTTAAGAAGGCAAGGCCCGCTGACTGGCGCAGTACCCAGGCGAAACGACTGGTAGTAAAGCAAACGCTCTGGAACATTCTCCAGGATGCCGATGAGGTGGAACGGATTTTCAGGATTATCGAACGTCACGAGGAGTATTGATGGTTTCGACGATTGAACTTGGCGACATTAGCGTTGAGGTCATTAAGAAGGACATCAGGAATGTTCATTTGAGTGTTTATCCACCGGCGGGCAGGGTGCGTATCTCCGCGCCGCTGCGAATGGATAAAGATACGATTCGAGTCTTTGCGATTGCCAAACTGGCTTGGATCAGGAAGCAGCAAAGGAAACTGAAGGAGCAGGAGCGCGAGTCGGAGCGCGAGTATTTGAACCGCGAGAGTCATTATGTTTGGGGAAAGCGCTACTTGCTACGGGTGGTGGAGAGAGACGGAGTTCCGAGTGTGGAGCTAAAACATTCGGTGTTGGTCTTGCATGTTCGTCCGGGCGCGAGTGATGCAAAGAAGCGGGAAGTGCTCGAACGTTTTTACCGCGAGCAAATCAGGAAGAACGTGCCGCGATTGATCGCGAAGTGGGAACGCTTCATTGGCGTAACTGTCCGGGACTTCTACGTGCAAAGGATGAAGACGAAGTGGGGTAGCTGCAGCGCCCCAGCCGGGACCATTCGCCTCAACTCGGAGTTAGCCAAAAAACCGCGCGAGTGTTTGGAGTACATCGTGGTGCATGAAATGGTCCACCTGCTTGAACGCGCTCACAATCGACGGTTCATGACTCTGATGGACCAGTTCATGCCGCGGTGGCAATCCCATCGTGAGCTCCTTAACCGACTGCCCGTACGGCGTGAGAAGTGGGTTTATTAACGACGAACGTCATGCCCGCCCTCGGAAACACCGCGACCCAAGTCCACAAATTCTTGCAGTCGATCGGTCTCGGAAATGAGCTCCTACTCATCGCGAGCAACTTTCTCATGTCCAACTAATCGGAAGAGCGGAGACGGCGTGTTCTGGGTCGACAATGCGTTCGAAGGGACGATGCCTTCGCGCATCACAGCTCATCACCAGCCATCGGCGGCACGTCAGGGGACGAATCAAGAAAGCGAACAAAATCTTCACGCTTAGCGCGCCGCGCACGCTCGCGCAAATGCTCGACAGTCATCAAGGCGCTCAACTTCTCCGCCGCAGCGGAAGACAGTAGTTGGTCAACACTTACGCCTTCGCGAGCTGCCCATTCGCGAATCTGTTGAACAAGGCTTTCAGGCATTTGAATCGTTACTGTGCTCATGTTTGTGTCTCAATAACTGTGAGGAAGCCGGACGGCGTGATAGCCACAATTCCCCATTTCTCTGATCCGCGAAAATCCCGGACATTATGCGTAACAATATATCGACAATCGGCGGCAACCGCCAATTCAAGAATAAAGTCATCATCCGGATCGGGAAGCGCAGGGCGCCATGCGAAGAAAACGTCTTGAAGGTGACTGACTGATAATAGAAAGTCTAAAAACGACTCCACGGTTGCGGTATCTCGGTCCTGCAGATTCTCCGAACGCAAGAGCGTGGCTTCATACTCGACAAAGAGAGGCACTGAAATAGCCGGAACAAACCTTCTGTCCAGCAGCCGCAAGAGCAAAGCACTTGATGCCCCTCGTCGCGATCGAGCCGCGGCGACGAGAACACTGGTATCCAATACGACTCTCATTTCGATGAGTTTTCCACGATCGCGATTTCGTCTGTGGTCAGACCGTAATAACCGACAAACCAGAAAATCAATTTCTGCTTCGAGTTTCGATGCGACATCGCGACAAATGTTACTTGCTCACCGCTTTATTCATCAACCTATTCTCTGGATCCGCTGAACTGATAAGTATCCGAGGATCTCTGACCTGGAGATTGGATTAAACTCAGGAACAACTAAGGTACAACCAGTGCGCGTGGTGCGCACGGTACCAACAGTGCGGAGCAGAAAACCTGCGAATTTTCTAGGGAAATGAAAGCCTCAACAAGAAACGTAAAAGGATCTATTGCTGCGATCCTCCCTCGGCACCAAGTGTTTCTATTTTCCTCAGTGAAATTGAAACGTTTTCAAATTTTACTGCCCAATTACCGCCGTCGCCTTTGAGACTTCTACTTGGCGGAATTCCCATACTAGTCTTCAAGGCTGCTGCACCTTTGAAGGTTGCAGTGGCCTATCGATCAGAAACTGGCTCATCAGTACGAGCAACGTTTGATCTCAACTTACCGCACCGCGTCTCAATGATCGATATGAGCTTCAGGGCCCGATTTGCTCAGGCAGCTACGCGGAAATCTTCGTTGCTGATTTTCGGTGAACTGTAGTGACTCTAAGTGTTTACTAGATCGAAGGCGGCGATCGGAATCGAACCGATGAATAAAGGTTTGCGTTTCAGTGAACGTCGCAAGTTTCGATATGTTCTCCATCTTTATTGGCGCAGAACTTTTGTAGTCGCCTTGGGGCGGTGTCATGTCAGTGACGAAGACGTCTGTCTCCACTTCGGCCTCTGCGCCGAACGCTGGAACCAATACCCGCCAACAGATTTCTTGACAGACTACTACCGATCTCAGTACTCTGCGCGCACCTCAAGTTTCGGCCCAGACTCATTGACCAATCGACAGACTGGTTAAATATGTTCGTACGTTTGCTCTCTTAATAAGTTAGCCGTTGCAGTGATCGCTTTCGAGGTCAACTCATTCGCGCAAGACTCAGGCGTTCTTTCACAGAGTTGACGAAAGCGTGGCCATCAAGAAAGTCTAGAGTCGAGGAGCACATCCATGAATCAAACAGGAAGGTTGGCTTTTCTATTTAGTTTTGTCCTGATTTCTTTCGCGCTTGCGTGGGACTTTACCCCGCGTACCTCAGGTCGTAACAGCCCAGGGAGTCAAGTCGAAACTTCGAGCAAGGCTACAAAGGCACGCAGCGGTAATCTAAAGACGTACGCAGCAAAGTCACCCAACAATATTTTTTCCGCAAGTCTACCTGGTCCCATTCCTGAGCCGACGGTAGTCCCGCAGGATCCGGAAGGCGAAGAAGATCCGGATTTGCCGCCGGGTATGGCTGGAAAAATTGATAAGGAAGCCTACTTGCGCGCTCGTGGAGATTACTTTGATATGTTGCGCGGTAGAGACCAGGCCGTCCCGGAGGGCGCTCGCGAAAAGGCGATCCAGAAGATGGACGCGCAGGAACGTCTGATGAGGCGTACGCGCTCGAGCGTGGTCTCGCTGGTCAACACAACCGACTGGGTTTTCCTTGGGCCAAATCCTATACCTCAGGGCCAGACCCAGGGCGCCAGAGTCCCGGTGAGCGGTCGCACAATTTCTATAGCCGTACACCCAACCGATCCCAATACGGTTTATGTCGGCACCGCGCAAGGCGGTCTCTACAAGTCAACGAACGGCGGAACAAACTGGACCAAGCTCTTTGAATTCCAATTGGAATCACTGGCAATCGGTGCGATTACGATTGACCCTACTGATAGCAGCATCGTTTACGTAGGCACGGGCGAAAACGGCCAGTCAGCTGACAGCTCTTTCGGCCGCGGCCTCTACATAATCAGGAACGCTAACTCCGCGTCTCCAACCTTGAACGGACCCTTCCGACTGAACGGAGTTGGCAGTGATGTCTTGAGCGGTCGCTCGATTGGTCGAGTGCTGGTTAGTCCGCTAGATCATAACGTGATCTTTTTGTGTACCGCTCAGGGAACTGGTGGCAATCCCAATACGACCGCTGTATTGCTGCCGCCCCGCGGTATTTACCGTTCGACAAATGCCCAGGCGGCCGCGCCGACCTTCGAGCAGGTTCAGATTACTGGTATAGCAACGCCTAACGATCGCAATACGATTGACCTTGAAATGGATCCCGCCAATCCCAATCTGTTACTCGCAACAGTGATCGGCGTAACCGGCGACGGCGGCGTCTATCGCACTGCCAATGCCCTTGACCCGGTGCCGACATTCACCCGCACCCTGGCGTTGGCAAATGGAGCTAACCCTGGACGCGCGGAGCTAACGGTTACCAGAAGCGCAGTTCCTGCCACCACGTTCTATGTTGCGTCCGGTGAAGTTTCTACAGCGGCAATTGGTGGTCCTGCTTGCAGCTCTACCCAAAACGGCACCTTGCGAAAGTCGACTGACGGCGGCCTAACCTGGTCGGTTCCGATGCCTGGTTCTACAGGATTCTGCGGTGGACAATGTTTCTACGATATCGCGGTGGCCGTAAGCCCCGACAATCAAACCATCCATCTCGGTGGCGCTGCCGGCAATGGCTCTGCTAACTGCACGACTAACGTGATGAAGCGCTCGCTCAATGGCGGCACGACCTTCGCCAGCAATAACACAAACCTTCACGCAGATGAACATGCCCTGGCTATTGCCCCGTCTAATCCACAAGTGGTTTACACGGGCAGCGACGGCGGTATCTGGAGATCAGTTAATAACGGTACGACCTGGACCTCCCTTAACAATATCGATTACAGCGCCACGCAGTTTCAAGGCGTCGCCGTACATCCATTCGACCGAAACTTCCTGCTGGGTGGCACGCAGGACAACGGCACAATTTGCCAGGCTGCTAATGGCACATGGACTCACTGTCAGGACGGTGATGGCGGCTATGCGCTTATCGATACCAACGCGCAGGACACAACCAACGTCCTGATGTATCACACGTTCTTTAACCAAACGGGTGGGCAGATTCTGTATCAACGGGCTACGAGCACCGCAGCCGGCGCTACCGGAATACTTTCATGGACCAGTCGTGGTTGCACCGGCAATGGCACCGCCAACGGTATTAGTTGCACCAATGCTGTCTTGTTTTATGCGCCACTCGAGCAGGGGCCCGGAAATCCGAACACGATCTATTTCGGCTCAGATCGTCTCTATCGTTCAACTGACCGGGGCGACACCCACACGATTGTCAGCCAGTCGCCACTCGTGCCGGTTAGTGCAACCCAGGGTGTGGTGATCACCACCATTGGTGTTTCGCCCCAGGACGACAACGTCAGAATCGTGGGCATGAGAAATGGTCAGGTCTTTGCGACAACCACCGGTTCCAGCACTTTAACCGATGTAACCGGAGCAAACTTTCCGGCGCCGAACCCGGCCGATCTAACCAGGAATTCGATCGGCAAAGCGGTTATCGATCCGAACAACAAGTTTACTGCTTACGTCAGCTTTACAAGCTTCTCGCCCCCGGCGGGACAGCAGATTTTCAAAACCACAAACCTTAACGCCGCCGTTCCAACCTGGACGCCGGCGAGCAACGGCATTCCCCAGGTACCGGTCAGCGGACTGGCAATCGATCCGCAAGACTCGAACTCCATTTATGCTGCGACCGAAATCGGCGTCTATCACTCAGGCGACGGCGGGGCGAACTGGATGCCTTACGGGACTGGGTTGCCGCGCGTGGCTGTGTTCGATGTGAAGATTTCCAATGTTCAGCGCTACCTGCGTATCGCCACTCACGGTCGCGGCATTTGGGAGATAGGCATTCCCGGACGCCAACTGCCAGTGCTTCGCAATGGCGGCGCAACGCTCACCGCCGAGGGTTGTCAGCCAGGTAATGGCGTGATTGATCCGGGCGAAGATGTAACGGTGAGCTTTGGCGTCACTAACATCGGTCCCGGACCCACCAACAATTTAGTTGTCACACTCCTGCCTACAGGAGGCGTAACTTTTCCGAGTGGCCCGGAGAATTATGGCCAGGTCGCCTCTGGTGCGACTGGCTTCGGTTCATTCCATTTCTCAAACAACGCCAGTTGTGGCGGCACGATTACCTTAACCTTCCATCTTCAGGATGGCGACCTGGATCTGGGTAACGTGAGCATTCCGTTTACGCTGGGAGTGCTGATGAATTCCGCTCCCTCCTTTACGGAAAACTTTGATGGTGTTACTGCGCCAGCTCTGCCCGTGGGTTGGACCACGGCGCGAAGCAGCGCGGCGGCGAACACTGCGGCGCTCTGGGTTACGTCGACAACCACCCCAGATACAGCTCCGAACTCGGCCTTCGGAGCAGGTGGCACAGTAGCCAGCGATTCTACTTTGACGTCGCCGGTAATTCCTATTCCCAACGCCCCAGCGTTTGGCACTAATCCGTCAGTACGTTTGACGTTTAGAAACAACTACAACATGGAAGACGGATTTGACGGAGGTAGGTTGGAGATCAGTATCAATGGCGGTCCTTTCGTGGACGTCATCACCGCTGGCGGTAGTTTTGTGGAAGGAGGCTATAACGGCTCCATCGGTGTTACCGATAGCATCTTTACCGGTCAGCCGGCCTGGACCGGGAGTTCCGGCGGCTACATTACCACCACGGTCAATCTGCCCCCAGCCTCGTATGGTCAGAATGCGCAGCTCAGATGGCATACTGCCTATGACACCGGTACTAATCCGGGCGGCTTGCGAATAGACACGATTTCCATCTATGCGAGTACGCGCGTTTGTTGCAGCGGGGCGTGTACATTTTCGTGTCCTGCGAATATTACCGTCTCGAATGATCCGGGAGTCTGCGGCGCTGTAGTTACTTACGCGACGCCGACCGAAACCGGTAGTTGTGGCGGTACGATTACGTCGGACCATCCTTCCGGTTCTACATTCCCGGTGGGTACTACCACTGTCACGCTAACCGACACCAAACTGGACGGCACCACAACGACATGTTCGTTTACCGTGACTGTAAACGACACGGAGCTTCCAGTGGTTAGTGCTGCCACAGTTGATACGCCGACCTTGTGGCCACCGAATCACCAGATGGTTCCGGTTACAGTCAATTACACTGCGACCGACAACTGTCCAGTGAACTGCGTATTGACCGTGACCAGCAACGAGCCAATCAATGGTTTGGGTGATGGGGATACTTCGCCTGACTGGCTGGTCATTGATGCTCATCACCTGCTCTTGCGCTCAGAACGTTCAGGCACGGGCAGTGATCGCGTCTACACGATCACCGTCACTTGCACTGATGCATCTGGCAACGAGGTTGTGCGTACGGTTACAGTAACGGTGCCGCACAGAAAGACGTGAAACCAGGCCCTGGACCAAAAGGCTCAAGAGAAAGGGCTAACGGTTCCTACCGTCGCCCTTTTCTTTGAGCAGTGCCTGGGAGGGAAGAGTGGATTGAAGTTACGGTGGTCCTTGCCGCATACTGGCTTTCATGAGTTTTCAACAGTTGCTAAATCATTATCATTGTCAAAAGCTTCTTTTCTTAGGTCTCTGTATCTTCCTGATCGGAGGAGAGATTAGGTTGGCGGAGGGCGAAAGCAGGAGGCAATTGGCGGTCACGTCCACGCTGGACAAGCCTCGTGACGATGACGACTCGGCGCCTTCAAAGAATTTCAGTTGCCTGCCGGAGGATGTTCGTGCCGATGAAGTTGTTTCGTATGACGACAAGGGAAAATCGATTTTAACCGTTAAGAGGAAGCTCATTGAATTGAAAGCTCGCTGCCGCAGAGGAAAACTAGTCGACGGCAAAGGCCGGGAGATTCGATTTTTTCGAATCTCATGCTGGGGGAATCCACCGGAGGACTATTTGGAGATTCAGAAACGCGAGGGCGAAGAGCTGGCGGAACTCAAAAAGCACTACTCAGTGATCGAGTTTGGCTGTAATCCGATGATTCATTAACCAAGTGGTTTGTCATTCACAGAGTCCCAGGTGAATTAGCAAGAAACGGCGAAGTGCTAGTATTCAAAATTGCAGAGTTAAGTAACGGACGTATCACCCTACCTAAGCGCCCCTTCGGCACCATCTCCATATTTGAAGAAGCGCTCACGGAGTACTTATTCCCATAAGACTTCGCATGGGAAGACTTTGTTTTCAAAACCGCTGAATCCCTACGCTAGCAAGATTACCTTGGTCAAACACCAGAAATCTTGTCAGAAGTTGAAAGGCAAGGGTAAACTCTCCACCGCAAACATGCGGCGCACATTCCATGCCCGTTGAGCCGGATATTCTTCGCGCTGGATCCATAAATGGCTTACGTGAAGCTTCTCACTCACAGATTTTGAACGTCAATTCGGCGCGCCCCCAATGACCACTATGGCGCGCTCCTGTCCCACGTCCACGGACGGAGGAGTCGCAAATGTCCACCCACTTTGAAGACCATCTCTTCATAAGCTACGCGCACATAGACAATCAGCCGCTCGCCGAAGGACTGAAGGGTTGGGTCGAAACCTTTCACGAGAGGCTGAGGATTCGACTGGAACAGCTTATGGGCGAACCAGCGCGTATCTGGCGCGACCGCAAGCTGCAGGGCAACGATGTCTTGGACGACACGCTCGTCGCGCGTCTCTCGAAGGCCGCAATTATCGTCGTCGTGCTTTCGCCGCGCTATGTCAGGTCGGAGTGGTGTCTGAGGGAACTGGACGAGTTCTGCAAGCGCGCGGAGACGGGTGGCGGGCTAACAATCGGCGACAAGTTGCGCGTCTTCAAGGTCGTAAAGCTTCACATCCCCTTGGAGCATCACCCGCGGCCGTTACAGAGCGTCCTCGGTTACGAGTTCTTCGAGTACGATGCCGAACGTGGCAGGGCCAGAGAGTTTAACCCCGATGTGTTGCCCACGCGCGACATGCGCTACTGGGAGAAGCTGGACGACATTGCCTATGACATCAAGCAGTTGATAGAGATGATGTCGAAGTCGTCAGTCTCGGCTGTCGCGCCGAGTGCAGCTGGCAAGGCCGTCTATCTCGCAGAGACCACTTCAGATCGCTCACACGAGAGAGACCTCATCAAGCGCGAGTTGCAACTAAATGGCCACGTCGTTTTGCCGGACAGGGAGTTGCCGCTGCGAGGGTCGGCACTCAGGTATGCCGTGCGCGAATATATGGGCCGCAGCGCGCTCTCCGTGCATCTGCTCGGCGGCAGCTACGGCCTCATCCCCGAAGAGGAAGACAAATCGCTCGTCGAAATTCAGACCGAGGTGGCCGAGGAGAGCGGCGAAGACTTGCGACGCATCGTCTGGATGCCGGCGGGGCTTGAGCCGACCGACGAACGACAGCGCCAGTTTGTCAAACACTTCCAGCGCGGTCTCAACGGCCAACGCAACATCGAGGTCTTGCAGACGAGTCTCGATGAGCTCAAGAAGCACATCGAGGAGCGGACCAGCGACAGATCGAAGCACGCAGCCCCCTCCATGGGCGCGAACGGCGACGGCCCGCCCAGTATCTATCTCATCTGCGACAAAGAAGACCTGGGTGAAATAGCGCAACTCAGAAACTATTTCCTGGAGCGCGGCTTCAATGTTTTCCTGCCCGCGTTTGAAGACGACGAGTCTTCGACTCGTAAAGATCACAAGGCAAGCCTCATCGAGTGCGACGCTGTTTTGATCTACTACGGGCGCGGCAGCGATGTGTGGCTAGGTATGAAGCAGCGCGAGTTGCAGAAAGCTGCGGGCTACGGGCGGACGCGTCCGCTCGCCGCGAAGGCCATCTACGTCGCCGGCCCTGCCAGCCCGGCCAAAGAGTCCGTCCGCGACTTCGAAGCCTTCGTACTCAAGAGCTTCGACAAGTTCTCGCCCGCCGCCCTCGAGCCGTTCCTTGAGAAGATCGGGAAAGGAGCAAAAGGATGATACCGGAAGGATTGATGATGCCCGCCAGCATCCAGACCCCCGCGAACCCTTTCCCGGGCCTGCGCCCGTTCGAGTTCGGCGAAAGCCATCTCTACTTCGGGCGCGACGGTCAGAGCGATCAGCTCATTCGCAAGCTCGGCGCGGCGCGTTTCGTCGCGGTCGTCGGCACTTCGGGCAGCGGCAAGTCCTCGCTTGTCCGCGCGGGGCTTTTGCCTGACCTCTTCAGCGGCTACATGCCGAGCGCAGGTTCGCACTGGCGCGTCGCCCTGATGCGACCGAGCAACGACCCGCTCGGCAACCTCGCGCGGGCTTTGAACGCGGAGGGAGTATTCGGCTCCGAGATTAAAGCGAACGCGCAGATTCAGACGACCATCACGGAGGCGACGCTCAGACGCGGAAGCCGCGGACTCGTCGAGGCAGTGCGCCAGAACCGGCAGCCGTCGAACGAGAGTCTGCTCGTCGTGGTTGACCAGTTTGAGGAGTTGTTCCGCTTCGCGCGCGTCTCCGCAAGCGAGCAGTATCGCTACGAGGCCGCGGCCTTCGTCAAGCTCCTGCTCGAAGCCGCGGGCCAGCGCGAGCACAACATTTACATCGTGCTGACTATGCGCTCGGATTTCCTCGGCGACTGCGCGCAGTTCTGGGATTTGCCCGAAGCCATCAACGAAGGGCAGTATCTCATCCCGCGCCTGACGCGCGACGAGCGCGCCGAAGCCATCACCGGGCCGATAGCCGTCTGCGGCGGCCAGATCACGCAGCGACTCGTCAATCGCCTCTTGAACGACACGGGCGACAACACCGATCTCCTGCCCATACTCCAGCACGCGCTGATGCGAACGTGGAAATGTTGGGCCGAGGATCACGCCGAGGGCGAGGCCCTTGATCTGCGCCACTACGAGACAATCGGCACGATGACTGACGCGCTTTCGCTCCACGCCGACGAAGCCTGGGGCGAGTTGCGCGATGAAAGTGGCCGTCGTGTTGCCGAGCGCGTCTTCAAGGCTTTGACCGAAAAGGGTGAGGATAACAGAGAAGTCCGACGCCCGACCGTGCTGGGTGAGTTGTGCGCTCTCTCCGCC
>JADMIO010983909.1_pt1 | contig 18576 bp, 17 predicted proteins | sample 8958161 | NCBI WGS metagenome assembly JADMIO01 (sample SAMN16585339, study PRJNA669376) | soil metagenome | isolation source: Crop rotation soil | place: USA: Cullars Rotation, Alabama | collected 2011 | reverse complement strand
CGCGACAACTTGTCCACGTGGAATTCTAAGCTTAGGATCCCAATGTGCTGGAAAGGTCGGTTTAGCAATGCAGGTGCAAGCACAAGTCGACCGTAATGCAAAACCGCGTTTGTTTCTATTTCGCCGCCTATTCGTACTTCTCGGCATGGGTTTAGCCCACATGATTCTGATCTGGAACGGCGACATCCTTACAATCTACGCAATCTGCGGTTTCGCAATCCTGCCTCTGATTAATCTGCATCCAGCTATTCAAGCCGTCATCGGAGCAATCGCATTGTTTTGCATGCCGGATATGCCACCATTCAAACAATTTCTTCCACCGAATTCTCAACTCCTGGTGCACGCAGAAAATGCAGTGCGCACCTACGGACATGGCAGTTTCTCCGAAATGCTGCAATTTCGCTGGCTCGAAACCACCAACCTTATCATTCCGCTATCACTACACATACTTCCAAAAACATTCGGCTACATGCTGCTCGGAATGGCCTCCTGGCGAAGCGGATTTCTTTCACTAATCAAAACACCAACCGACGCACCCGCAGTTCATATTCTCAGCGCCGCCGGTCGAATGGCGCTCAGCAATTATTTAGGACAATCTATTATCTTCAGTATCATTTTTTACTCCTATGGATTTGGATTAATGGGGAAACTTGGCAGCGCGGCGACCGCAGCGATAGCTCTCGCTGTATTTGGTGCGCAAGTCTTGCTCAGCAATTTGTGGTTGGAACGCTTCTATTTTGGTCCCGTCGAATGGCTCTGGCGCTCGTTAACATACGGCAGACCGCAGAAGTTTTTACGTGCACAAAGGGATGGGATCGTCGGCTGAGAATTACTCGAGATCTTTGAGCATCTCAAAGTGTGGTCGGGTGTCAGCTCCAAACAGCTTCTTCATCTGTCCCAATACGTGCAATGTATCCTCGTCTTCTTCGGAAATTACTGCATCTGACGGCACTGCAATCTTGAATCCGCGCATATGTCCGTCAAAGGCGGTACTTAACACGCAATTATTCGCAGCAATTCCGCACAGTATTATCCGTTTCACTTTTAACCGCTGTAGCAGCAATTCTAGCGGAGTGCAGTGAAACCCGGAATGCATCGGCTTGAGGATGAAATAATCGCTCGAACCCGGCTTCAGTTTTTCAGCTAAGAGCCTTCCTTTCGAGTCAGGCTTGAGACAATGTTCGAGCAAATCATGGAAATCCGATCGCCATTTAAAAAAGTTATCGTTCACATACAAAACAGGAATTCGCTGTTTTTTGGCGATATCTTTTGCGCTGGACAAAGTCTCAGCAAGAAAAGGCACTTTTGCTACTAGCTTTTCGCTGCCGGGGAAATCGAGATCATTGATGATGTCGATCAACAGAAGCGCGGTTTCGTTGCACTCGTCGTCGTTGTACAAATTATCTGATCGTGCTGGCATCAGACTCGACCTTAGTCACCTGCGCCCAGTAATCTTACTGTGCTTCACTACGAGCACGCCGAGCGTTCAATATGGCGTCCGGATCACTATCTCTTATGTCTGCGAAGCTCGACTGGTTTTTCGATAAGTTGATAACCCTCTGTTCTGGATCCACCAGCTTCACGAGTTCGTGCGATGCGATAATACGCTTATCCGCGTGGACCAAAGCGCTAATAAATGACGGGAATCTAGTTTTTTCGTCCCCACACACAACGAACCATGGTTCCTGGCTTTGTTCGTTCATATTCACCCCTCATAATGTAATATTATAGACGACAGCTACTGCCAACCATGCATATTTCCAGTTAAATGGGCGTAAAACAATTAGTCAATGAATCAATTCATAGCACCTGTGCCAAACTGCACGATTGTTAATCGTGCAGTCGGGTGCGTTGTATCGGAACGAATGGACGCCTAGCAATTTCCAAGAAATTCTTTTAGTGCCTCTACGTGCTTCTTATCGTCGGCTTTGATCTGCTCTAATACCTCGAGAAGCTTGCTATTCGGTCTGCTGTCTCTAATGTACTTGTCGTAAGCCTGGAGCGCTTTGCATTTCTCTGACATAACAGTGACCACGTCAAATTGCATATCCGTAATCGGATAATAAGCTAGTCCTTTATCCGGATTAGCATGTTGCTGGTTGGTCGATTGGTTAGTGGATTCAGCTACTTCACCCATTTGGTACTCCTTGATTTGCAATGCAGCTATGTAGTGTTCTCGCAACGTGTCAAAATCGACGGACTGTGCTGCTCAGATGTCGTACTTTAGGCGATACGTGGAACGGACATGTTCCCGCTAAGTTCATTTGTATGAATTAAATGCGAGCATTACACGGTCTACAATTCGCACCGGAACACGACCAAACAATTTCTGTCTGGTGCAGAATACGGCTCGCTAACAAATATGCAATCAAGAATCGACATCGCGTATCACGTATCACACGAACAATTCGCACCAAGCGAGCTACTCAAACGATCGATTGAACCACAACGCCTATTCCGATTGTCAATTTGTACATCCGGGCTGCCCTACTGAGCACGACAAAGCTTGTCAAATCGACAACAAAAGGCGATGAGCTACTCTTGGAGTAGCTCATGCTTCGTTCGTGGTTTTTTTTGCGAACGGTTTATTTACTAGTTCGTCGAGTGCTGGAAGTCTTCTTTGCACTGCCCTTTGATTGACTGGCATTCTTTCGTTGAGAGGTAGCCTTGCTACCGGAGCCAGACTTACTTTGTCTCGCCGCCGCGGTTTTAGATCTGGATGATCCGGCGGCGGTGTTTTTCTTCCCTCGAGATGCAGTGCCAGAAGCATTAGCTTTAGGTCGAGCGGCGTTTCTGGTCGTACCTGAGCGAGTTTTGGCTTTTGATTTTGCTGTCGTTTTCGCAACGCTTAGTGACTTGGCTTTTGTTCGTGCGGCAGGCTTCGAGCCTCTGCTGCCTCCTGTTGACTTGGACGAAATTGATGTTTTCTTCGCCTTCGTTTGGGTACCAGTTGATTTCGAAGACTTTGCCCTACTACCGTTGGTGGATTTTGATGCGCTCGCAGCGTTCTTGGATTTCGCTCGTGTCACGGTTGACCTCGTGGCGCGACCTGCCCCGGATGACTTACCGCGCGCCGCAGAAGACTTGGCTTTAGATTGCGCAGCGGCCTTTTTAAGGGCATCCTCCGACCGTTTCGTTTTGGCGATTGTGGATGACTTATCAGATCGTCCTTCGCCAGAACCGACTCGGTCAACCACGCCACCGATCAGCCATTTGCGGACATTTTCCAGATGCTCATCTTCCTGCTCGAGGGCTTTCTCAAAGCGCTCTGTAAGCATTGAAAGACCAAGCTCCTGGCAAACTGTGATCAGCAACGACCACCCGTCATTGTCGGTTAATTCAGCGATCAACATGGCATCGAGTGCTTGTAAGACCGTTGTTCTCGGGTCACTGACCACTTTGCAGATTCCAGCCGTTGCAGTAGCTGATGCATCTGCACAGGGAGTCAGCGCCGTCGGGTCGCCACCGAGTTCTTCAACGGTTTCGATCAGCATCAAGAGGTGTTCATGTTCTTCATTTCTGATATGCATTAACTCATGCATGTCGAATCCCGGCGGCAACAATGGTGCCATTGAACACTTACTTATGAGTGCCTCGTATAATCGAGTCCCCGTCGATTCAAAAGCAATACGCTCACTTAATTTGTCCATCAATACAGTCAGATCTTTGCCTTGAATCTGCTTGCTCATATTTGGAGCCGCAGGTTGAAGCGTCGTCGCTGGCGGCACTGTTCCAATCAGCAGAGGTCCGTCAGAGTCGTTTGCGTACTGTTCTCTGATTTCGTTCAAAGTGGTGCTGTCTCCGTCGTTGTAGGGAGAATACTCTTCAGCGCCCTCTATTGTCTTCAAAAGATTTTGCGGTGAAATCTTGCCACCGGTTCTGTTTATCATCACGACTTTCTTCATTTCTGACGTCTCCCCATTGCCGAAGTGAGCTCCGTTCCCGGTTGCCATCTATAACCGGCAGCCACTGTTTCTGACGGCGAACCATCTCCATTCAACTGCTTGCGGTATTCCAATGATGACTTAGCTTCATCTTTTGCGTCTACATACTCAGTTCCATCTGAACGTAAATCAACTTCTTCGTTAAGGACTTTTCTAACGTACTCCCGATGGCTTGCAAACTCGATTGGATCAGGCAACGACTCAGGAAGAACCTCTAGAGCATCGCGCTTTTCAGTGGACTCGAACAGGTCTTTGACAAATTGCAGCTGCCCCAACTCATACTCGAGGAATCTAAGCCAGATGTCCTTCACTCGTTCATTCGTTTCGTATTCAGCGCAACTGTAATAGTTATAGACTTCCATTGCCTCATGCATAAGCCACTTCTCGAGCCACGTTTCGGTTGGGTCGATAATTGACTCATATTGCGTCACATGCTGCTCTTCGATTGCGGCAATTTCTGCATAAAGTTGTCGGGCTACCGGGTCTGCAAACATCGGCCCGATTGTCATGTAATAGTCATGCGTTTGATTTTCAGCGGACATAATGGTCAAACTGTTCAGTTTGGTTATGGGAAGCGCTGAATTCTTATCGTAAGGTCGGCGTAGATCGTTTTCGGGAGAACGATGCTCAATTACTGTAGGTCGACCTGGAATTATATCCGTGTAGCATTGAAGAATTTGATTGGGATCTTTACCTTCCACACGGTCATACAATGCACCATAACGATACATGTGATCAAAATCTTCGAGAAGACCATAACGAAACGTCTGTGCTAAGTAAGGATCCGGCTCATGCTGGGCGACGGAGGCAGTAACTTCAATTGCAACTTGCTCAAAGACCAGGGTTGTTTCGATTGGACTCAAATCCGGAGGCAAGAGCCAATTGACCATAGTTTGCTGAAAGTGCTCTACCCGACGGACTTTTGCAAGAGCAAGCTGCAAATCTTTGTTCATTCTTGCGCATGAGTGCTGAAAGCGGACTGCTTCCGACTCCAAGCCGTTCATCAAAACAATACGTACTTTCGTGAATGCGTCGTCGTCGAGTTTGCTCACAGGCACACGGACGAGGTCCCTCCACGTAAATAATTGTTTTTCAAGTGGCGTGCCTTTCTCTTTTAAAATCTTAAGGGTCATAAGACCTCCTTCAGCTACGTGTGTACCAGGATCTTGCGTAGCGAATTCTCTGCATTTCACTATTCTTGCTTGAACAATTCGGCTCAAAGATGATGATGGTATTGTCGACTATGATATACCATTTACCTTCAACTTTGTACTCGATTTGATCACAACTCTTCGTCAATTTGATTGACACTAAAACACAATGAGTAGACAACTACTTTGAGCTTTGCCGCGCCAGGAGTTTGTTTTACTTCCGCGCTGGGCTTGGTCGGGTCCGGCAAAATGCATCGGCACGCCCCATAAAATGCACAAGCTTATTAGCATTAGAGCCACTGCAAAACAATTCTTTAAACGCGCGTGTAGCATCCGCACGAAGCGGCTCGGTTCAAATTGCCGTCTGGCTGAAGCGTATTTGAAATCCGACATAGGCACTGGAATGCCCGCCGTGTGATGGTGACTAGCCCGAGACGCCACAAGAGTTGAACGAGTACGCAGCCTGCTAATTGTGCCGCTGTTTGCTTCATAGAAATGGGTGCGGTGGGTTTGACTGCCTACTCAATGTATTACTATAGACGGCAATAATCAAATAACATGCGCTTTTCTGAGGAACTATTGCCGTCTCGTCTCGCCCTATTAAACACACGCAAACGAAAGCAATTAACACAACGCACAATTTCGCAAACGTGAGTCGTTAACTCGGGGTCAATACCAATGAAAAAGAAGAAGATTCAAAAGCTAATCAATGAGACTGTAGAACATCTTGTCGAACAGCATTTGAGCACTAGGAGAGTAGGGCTTCGTTACCCTATTGCTGATTTCCATTATGATGAATCTGAGTTTCCTGATAGTTGTGCTGACGAATTAGCATCATTCAGACCAATTCCTCTGTCAGAGCGTCCGATGTTTGATCCGTTGGCCGGGCCCTAAATTGTCATAAGCGTTTTGTAAACACCACAAGCACATTGAATTAACATTCGATGTGCTTGCGCATTTTGGAACTGACACGGTGACTCGCTTCGATAATAAAAGCATGTTTGCGCATGTCTTTGGACTTTCATTCTGTTCCCGCAGCTGTTAGTGCCCTTCGTCGCGTCCTGCGTGAGTATTTTTCCTGTGCACCCGGAGTGGTGCCTATTTTCGCAAAAAGATGAGCAAATCCCGAAAGATTTGCTCATAGCCTGTGAGTGGCAGATTTTGCAGTGAAAATCTATAGGCTGGACATCTTAGTTTTGGGCTCGCGATCCCACAGTCTCAGTTTGCCACATTCACTAATGAATGTACTTGCATCGGCATCCTTGCCGAGTGCAATAACACCCTTGTCTGCGTTTGGTGACACCCCGGCCTTAGCGAGAAGTGTTGCAGCAGCTTGGTTGTAGCCAATGAACTTGAGGTGCGCGAAGGCATCCGCAACAAAGTCTCTAGCAGTAGCCTCGGTTGAAAGTTTAGCTGCACCGTCCGGTGTCAACAAAATTGCAACTGAGTCGAATAGCACGGATGGTCCACCATTAATCCTGAAGTCCACCTTTATCGGTTTGCCGGTGCTGTCTTTTATCCCCTCGATGGTAGGAGCGACAATCATCACTTCTGCACCAACTTTCAGCGCAGCCGCTTTCACTGAGTCCAGCAACTTAGCATCTACACCGTTACTTACCAGAACGCCAAGTCGGCGGTCCTTGAAACTGTCAGGTCCGTTTTTCAAAATACTCAATTCTGGCGACGGTGGCAGATCCTTGGTTGGTCGAGCAGCTTTAGCCGGCGCAGGCATTGACTCCATTCCCAAACCGTTAGCTACTTTCTGAGCGAGATTCTTATCGATATTTTCAAGGTGAGCCACGATTCGCTCGCGAATAGAGCCCTTCTCGACTCGGGACAGCTCGAAGATCAGAGCGTCCGCAATATGTCCTTGCTCTACGGGCGTTTGGCTTATGTAGAACTGTCTCGCCTGGCTATAGTGATCGGAGAAAGATTCCGAGCGTTGCCGAACTTTCTGACCCGATTCCTGTGCAGGAAAACTTGCGAACCCTTGTGCAGGATTTTCGCGTGGTCCGCCCCAAGAGTTTGGTTCGTAGTTGACACGCCCCTTCGGGTTCATCATCGCCATGTGACCGTCTTGATTGAAATTCATGACCGGGCATTTCGGTGCGTTGATCGGTATTTGGTTGAAGTTCGGCGAACCCAGTCGCTTCAACTGGGTATCTAAGTAAGAGAAGTTTCGCAGTTGCAACAGAGGGTCGTTGGAAAAATCGATTCCCGGCACGACGTTCTGCGTGCAAAAGGCCACTTGTTCAGTTTCGGCGAAGAAGTTGTCCGGCATCTTGTTGAGTACCAGGCGACCTACACGCTGAACGGGGATAAGTTCCTCGGGAATAATTTTGCTTGCGTCGAGAATGTCAAAATCAAACTTTTTGGCAAAATCTTCATCAATCACCTGAAGTCCTAATTCCCATTCGGGGTAATGTCCCTCGTTTACAGCGTTCCAAAGATCACGTCTGTGGAAATCCGGATCAGCACCGTTGATTTTTACCGCTTCGTTCCATAACACGGACTGCAGTCCCTGCTTTGGTTTCCAATGGAATTTAACAAAGACGCTCTTGCCATCAGCGTTAACCATGCGGAAGGTATTTACGCCGAAACCCTCCATAAATCTAAATGAGCGAGGAATTGCTCGGTCCGACATCACCCACATGATCATGTGCATGGATTCAGGTGTAAACGAAATATAGTCCCAGAAGTTATCGTGAGCACTCTGTGCCTGAGGGAAGTCCCTGTCAGGCTCTTGTTTTACCGAATGCACAAGATCAGGAAATTTTATTCCATCTTGAATGAAAAAGACTGGGATGTTGTTGCCGACTAGGTCCCAGTTGCCTTGTTTTGTATAAAACTTGGTAGCAAATCCACGCACATCTCGCGCCAGGTCAAATGAGCCTTTGTTTCCTGCCACTGTTGAAAACCGCACGAATACCGGTGTTTTTTCACCGGCTCGCTGGAATAAATCAGCCTTGGTCAAATTCGAAAGAGGCTTGTAGTTTTCGAAGTATCCGTGAGCGCCATATCCCCGCGCATGCACTACTCGCTCGGGAATACGCTCATGATCGAAGTGGAATATCTTTTCTCGGGCAATGAAATCCTCGATCAATGATGGACCTCTTGGTCCAACCTTGAGCGAGTTTTGGTTGTCGGAAACGGGAGTACCTAACTCTGTTGTGAGGGTAGGCAGAGTTCCCGCCGTTTGGTGGATCTCTCCGCCATTGCCTGTAGTGGAGTTCGCTTGACCGGTTTGTCTTGTCCCTCTATCCGATTCCAGGATCGAAGTATCATTCTTGGCAGCGTATGCCGAAACACACGTACTCAGATTAACTGAAGAAGCTGACAAAACGGACATTAATAGCCCGGCGCACCGAGTGCTGTAACTAAATTTCGCCATTTCGAAACTCCAAGGTATGTAGAATCACGTAGCTTGACATGCAGCCATTCGTGGACAACTATAATGTCACACGATAGTCGACAAACCAACTCAGCCATAGCAAGTTCTTTCGAAAAACAGCACTGCAATTCCGGTTGCCGTTGAATAGATTGGAGTGTCATGCTCTCCAGGCGGGCGTTGGCATCTAACTTGTTTTGATGATCCAAATTTGCAAGAAGGCTGCGAAACGTAAAGAGCAACAGGGTTGCTGTTGCTCTTATACGTAACCAAGGACTATCAGGAAAGCTTGTGTGCGTTAGCCCGGCACATCCCTCGGGTCATTTCCGTAGCTGTCACGTTCACCAATGGAACCGTCTTGCCGGTGTACGATCAGCTCGACTTGATTTTGCTTAGCTAGATTTCTACCGGCTTCGACAGCTTCTTCCTTGTTCCTAAACTCTCGGAAGTCGTCAGTACGACCTTCCTCTTCTACGCCCCACGAACCGTTCCGGTTAACAACGTGTATAAATGGCTTTTTCATTTATCGCTCGCTCCTTTATCATCGGGCTGCTCGGTCATAATCGTTTTGTCGACATAACCTTGCTCCGCTTGAGTCGACGATTGAAAGTGAACGTTGTCATCTTCATTCGACTTCTTTTTTAAACCCGGCTGCTTTTCCGGAGCCTTGTTGTCTCGGTCGGCTTGCTCCGTATCTAAACCATCTGAACCTACATCAGCCAGAATATTTGATTCGACATGACTATTTTCAGTTGAAGAATCTTCTTGCATATCAATTGACTCCTTGATCAGCATTGTGATTGACGAGGCGTTATAGATGTAGTTCCTTCAGTTAGGCACATGACCGTAAAGCGCGCGGAATAGGCACGGCGTAGTCAGCAACAAGGATCTTTGTGCCATCAACATGCAAAGCAACTTTCGCCTTTTTGACACTTGCATACGACTTTGCAAAAGATATCGCACTAACTTGATCTCTAAATTTTGTTTGTGTTTGGGACTCCAAACAAGCAACGATCCAATGGTCGTCATCGCGGTAGATGTATTGATCGCAGATATTCATATGATGCTCCTTTGGCAATCGAATATGATCAATGTATCACTTTAGTCGACATATCTGATACTTAGTTCCAGCATTTTTCTGACGATCCCGATTAATTGTCGCCCTATGTACGACAGCGTACACAGTGCGTTTCGGGCAAAATAGCACAAAGATTTTGAAGCATTATCGAGCTGTCCGAAATTTCGTCCAACGTTTTGAGTCTGCATACGAGAGATTTGTGTACGCTCACTTGGAATGCCGCCCCTACCCCCACTTGGATCTACGCCACCGATTCATTCGAGCGGCTGGCCAAGCGGGCACCAGTGGGTGACTTTAAAACAATACAAGAATTTTGCCCACCGCCTAGTATAAAACGCGTTTGACTGACAGCATCTAGCACTATATTCGCGGACGGTAACTAAACCATTGCCTTTGCCCACGGAGTGGACTGCCGTGCGCGTCTCCAAACCTTGATCAATAGTCCTAACGCATCACCGTCTTTGGCGAATCGCAGTGACGAGTCAATCGAGGTACCGAACGCGAAAATCTGCTCGTCGACAGCGTGCAGCGTCGCGATCAGCTCATCATTATTCCCACCTGGTTCTTTCTCCAGGCACTTTTCCAATCGATCGAAATTGGCGGAAACGAACGTAGAAAATAAACTCGGGTCGTTATTTGTACGCTGTGCAAGAACGATTAGCGCATCGATCACGTTGTCTTTTGGAAGGCTGTCCAAAACGTCTTTGTGCAGGCTAAAAACTCTTCGTCCGGCAACGAGCTCATCGACTTTGAGCTGCGTCGAAGTAAGCGCACTATTGAAGCCGAAAGCGCTAAGCAAAATTCTCCGAGATGTCGATGAATGCTCTGACACTACCTGGCGCGCACCCGCTGAACGACAATAACGTGACAGAGCATCAAAATTTAGCGGGAACGAAAGATCGAGATATTCAACTTTCGCATCCTGAGGTCGCGTGAATCCGCGGGAACACGTAAGCAAAGCAAATTTGTCAGCAGTAAGTACTCGCAATGCATCAACGATTAAAAACGCTGCAAGGGGCAACGATGTTTTCCAGCCCTTTTTGGTGAGATTCGCGTAGTCCGTTAAAATCGCTTCAATCATTGCATTCTCATACCGAGGGCGCGCAATCGATTGCAATGATTCTTTCAGAACTACGTCATTAGCAATCAGTGCCTCCTTTAATGATGAGTGCTCATGCATATAAAGCTCAGAATAAACCTCTTCGATACTTCCATCAGAAAACTGGAAGGCGTCGATCGCCATGGTATCAAACACAGAATTTGCAATGACGAAGGGCGGATTTACAAAGCACAAAGCATCAAAGGAATCACCCCGAATATCCAGTTTGCCATCCGTGAGCGGATCAAAGATTGCAAAATCCAAAATGCCGTTTGTCACGAGTGGACCTAGCATTTCATTGCGCTTCCAGAATTCAACAATGTCTGGAACGATATCAGTCATCAAATATCTGACTTGCAACGTCGACAGAACCGCGCAAGTTTTTAGCCGCCGCAACAATCCGTGCAAAAAGCGGTAAGCGAAACACCCTGAGCCAGCGCCAATCTCTATAAAGTAGTACGGCTCATCTAAGTTTAAGCGAGGGGCAGATTCCAATAAATAAGCATGAGCAATTTCAGCAATGGCATCCGCCACATACGAAGACGACGTCACAAAAGAAGGGCGGTCGCGCCAGATGTTGATGCCCTCATCAATGTAAATCTGTTTTTGCGTAGACCACAATGTTGACTGAGAAATCGGGCACCGACTTTCAATCAGCTTCCACTGCTTCTTTGCATCATCCAACATCAAAAATGCACCACCTTCTCAGGGCATGATACCCGTGCAAACGCGCCCAACGCAATAAGGTTATTTCCCCTATAAAAAATCATCCTTCCGGCCGCATCAAATATGTTGCGCCTGAAAGCCCCATTTTTCGTTCACGGCCGCAACATATATGATGCGGAAACCGACGAAGATTGGGCGTTTCGGCCGCAACATATATGTTGCGGCCAAAAAAGCAAAATCAGACCCGCTGCAACGAAGTGCCTCGCTCTCTCAAAAGCCGCTCTTATGCTGACGGGGCAACAAACAAATGCGTAAAATCAAAGGTCTTCGAGAATTTTAAACTGCTCACGTTGAACGGCCTCCGCAGACTGCTTATCTGCTTTAGCTAAATCAGAACGTCCTAGTTTCTCGTAAATTTTCGAACGCAAATCAAATTCGTGTTGTGTTGCCCCGTTATCCATCGACTTGTTGATTGCGACCAACGCTTGCTCGTATTTTTGCAGTCCAAAATAACCTACAGCAATTCCGCGATAACATGCTGAAAGCAAAACTTCACCGGACCGAGTTTTCTTCATAGGAGCGGAAACGACATATGCTTTGAGAGCTTGCTCATAATCAGCGACCGCTTGATTATAACGACCAGCGGCAATGTCCAGCTTGCCCCGCTCGATAAAGGCGCTAGATTCGGGAAAGGTCTTTCGAAGCTGTTTCTCCTCGGATTTGTATCCAAAGAATGACGGTACCGGCGATGTGTCAAAAGGATTTTTGGCCTTAACGTCGTACAGTTTCACTTTCGTTCGCGTGTCTTCAACCCCTTCAACTACACGAAGTGACATTACAATTACGCCAATAGCGCCGCCCACGATCAAGACACTGAGCACAGCAATCAGCGTTGCTCCCGGTTTGAACAATGATGCGGACTCAGCCATAGTAATAGCTCACGCGACGTAATCCTATTATGCGTCTGTGGTGCTATTTTGCATAGTGGAGTGGTGTGATGAACCAATATCCTTGAAGTTACTTATGCAGTACATTAGTCGTCTAACTATTTATTGCCGCCTTTTAGGCGTTTCTCGGTTGCCGCTTTTTTTAATTCGAAATACTCATCGCGATGAGCCTGAACCATTCGCGGAAATGACTCTGCTCCCAGCTTTAAAGCCTCTTCGGCCGGCAGCGCCCAAAAACCACATTTGTTGTACGACATGCTGTTCTTCACACGTTTCACACCTGGTGCGCGCCACCATAGTCCGGTAGTATTCAGAACATCCATTCTCGCAAAAGGCACGAGAGTGTCATTATCGAAACGTTCTACACTGCCGCCATATTCGATAACGATCAAATGACTCTGAGTGGTCACTGCATAATGCATCTTCTTCGCGATGAACCAGCCTACTGAGGAAGCGCAGGCAACTGGGAAGTAGAGCACTGTGTTTATCACTGGGCCAACCCAATAATTTCCGCCCTGAGAAGAGTTGGCGATTAGCGCTACGGCTTGACTGATGACAATGCACAACCCAAATAATGTGAACGGAAGCCCGAAAATAAACAAAAGTTTCGAACTTGGTTGCCCGACCCAAGTTACCTTTTCTCCTTTACGGAGTTCTTTCTTGATTGGCTCTGGTACAAGTATTTCATCCACTTTCAACGCAGACCTGCTTCGTGCTGCCGGGTGCATATTATTGAATACATTCCCAACATTGAAGAAAAACGAGTGTTTTGAGTCGGATTTGGACCGACCAGTCTAATATACAAGAGGAATGCCCGCACGACAGTAGAATAAGAAGATGCCAGAACCGACCAAGACAGCTTTCTCCGTACTCGACCTCGCCCCAGTGAGAGTTGGTCAAACGCCTGCCGAGGCTATTCGCAACAGCCTCGACCTGGCTCAACATGTCGAGAAATGGGGATACAAGCGTTTTTGGCTTGCTGAACATCACAACATGCCGGGGATTGCGAGCGCTGCCACGGCAATCCTCATCGGTCACATCGCAGGCGGAACGTCAACAATCCGCGTGGGATCGGGCGGAATTATGCTGCCGAATCACGCGCCTCTGGTTATAGCAGAACAGTTTGGCACCCTCGAATCGCTTTATCCCGGTCGCATCGACTGCGGTTTGGGACGCGCCCCTGGTACGGATCCTTCAACAGCATACGCGCTGCGACGCAACGTCAAAACTAGCGGACACGATTTCCCCGAGTTACTCGCGGAATTGCAGCGTTTTCTCGGTCCGGCGACGCCGGATCAAAAGGTAAAAGCATATCCCGGAAGTGGGCTGAACGTGCCTATTTGGCTGCTCGGCTCCAGTGATTTCAGCGCGCGACTCGCAGCTGAACTCGGTTTACCTTTCGCCTTCGCAAGCCACTTCGCACCGGAAGAACTACTCCTTGCTCTAAAAGTCTATCGCACGCGTTTCCGCCCATCGGCGTCACTCGCTGAACCTTACGCAATCGTCGGCGTTCCACTGGTTGCCGCAGACACGGACGAACACGCAAAATTCTTGTCTACCACTCCAATCCAACGCGGTCTCAGTCTTATCCGCGGCGAAAACATGCAACTCAAAAAACCTGTGCACGACATGGATCAACTGTGGTCTCACACAGAAAAGGCAGCTGTGCAAAGCCGCATGGCCATTGCCATTGTAGGGAGTGAAGAAACGGTTGGAAATCGGCTGCGGCTGCTCCATGAAGCGACCCAAGCTGACGAGTTTATGTTCGTATCAGATTTGTACGAGCATAGCGATCGTCTGCGCTCTTTCGAAATTGGCGCAAAAGCGATGTCGCATTCTTTCGTCCATGCTCAATGACAAGTCTCCGTCACTGATTGCGGCTCTAAGTCCACGTAGCGCATACTTCGCTGCGACTGTGGAATCATGAATATTCACATGTTGCACGACCTGACATACGTAATTGGGAATCAGCACTTCCTTCGCGCAATTTTGAGGCATCATTGCGCAGGAACAAGCGTCATATTTTGTCCTTAAATCCGCAGCACTGCGGGTCAGTCTGATATTAATTGCATTCCAAAGCCAGCGCCCCATGTTTGCGTTGCTGCAACTATACTTATGGAATAGACACGGATGGGGAAGCATGATCTCATTAGACGAATATGCTCGCCATGACGCACTGGGCTTGGCTGAGCTGGTTTCAAAAAAGCAAGTCACTCCTCAGGAGTTGTTGACCGCAGCCTTCCTCGCAATAGAAAAGACAAATCCTGTCCTGAATGCAGTCGTTAAGTCTTTCGCGGATGTCGCGGTGCAGGACATCAAAAGTGGGTTAAAGCCAGGTCCGTTCAGAGGCGTTCCGATTCTGGTCGATGAGCTTTCGGCACAAGTCAAAAATATTGAGATCAGCCGCGGCTCTCGTCTAGCCCAGGGCTATGTCCAACATGAAGACTCCAACCTGATCTCGAGATTTCGTCGCGCAGGATTCGTCATAGCCGGAACAACACAAGTCTCGGAGTTTGGAATTGCGCCCACTACGGAATCAATTCTTTACGGACCAACGAGAAATCCGTACAACACTTCCAGCATCGCGGGTGGTGCCTGTGGTGGGTCCGCAGCCGCCGTCGCTTCGGGAATGGTGCCAATTGCGAAAGGCAATGACTCTCTTGGCTCAATCCGGCTTCCAGCATCCTGTAACGGACTTGTCGGACTCAAGCCTAGCCGAGATCGAATTCCCACCGGCCCAAATATCTCGGATCCGATGAGCGGAATGTCCGTCGATTTTGCATTCTCCAAGAGCGTGCGAGATAGCGCAGCGCTTCTGGATGCTATCGCTGGAGCCGACGCTGGTGCGCCCGGGCAGCCTGTTCCGCCCGCAAGAAAATATCTTGACGAGCTTGCCATTAAACCAGGGCGATTGCGAATCGCATGGACTACTAAAAACCCGAACGGCGTTGAAATCGATCCCGAATGCAAGCGTGCGGTGTTGGCTACAGTCAAATTGTTGACGAACCTCGGTCACGAGCTGGTCGAGGATCATCCGCGATTTGACTGGGATGTTTACGTGAGAAGTTTGCATATCATCATGTGCGTAAATGTTGCCGCGTCAATCGAAGCGATCGGCACCACACTACACCGTAAACCCGGACCCGACAATTTGGAAACTGCCACTCTCGCTTACTACGAACATGGGCGTCGCTTCACCGCTGTTGATTTTGTGAATGCCGTCAGTAGCACAAATGCAATCGCTCGCAAAATGGGAGCGTTCTTCGAACAAGTAGATATCTTCCTCACGCCGACCATGCCTCAACTCCCCATAGAGATTGGTGAACTGGATCAAAATCGACCAGGCATCGGGGGCGCGGACTGGACGCTACAAACATTGGGCTATAACAGTTTCACGCCTATCTTCAATACGACGGGTCAACCGGCAATTTCTCTGCCGCTTCACATGTCCAGCAGCGGATTACCTATCGGTCTGCAGTTTGCAGCACGGTTCGGCGAAGAAGCAGTCCTATTCCGTGTCGCTTCTCAGCTCGAGCAAGCATGCCCGTGGTCGAGCATTAAACCGCGAGCACATTGTTCTGCCATCTTTGGCTGAAAACCTATGCTATTTGTCGCCCTGCCAAGAACGAACTGCCATCTCGGCAGCATTCTCTGCTCTTCCTACTATCCATGCGCCTGCAACCATAAGAATTCGTTGTTTGCTATTGAATCCACCGACTCCACTTGCTCCTGCGATTAGTCCGGCTTCTAATGGAGTCGGTTTGATCAATTGAGCCAATGTCGGATGATTCTCTTTCAAGCTGTTGTATGCAATGTACTCGGCGCCTTCAACGCCCGCCACGTTCCAAACCGCTCTGCTTAAGCTAGCTGGTTTGGCTGCACTATCACTTCCGATGCTAAGATTGCCAATTTTAGTAAACTCATGCCAGCCAGGGGCCGTTCCACTAACTTGAAGACCCAGCGCGCTACTCAATACACCTGCCCCCAGGCCCACAGTAGCAATAGCACCGACCTGTGGCTGACTATCAGCATTCAACAATCTTGCAGTTCCTCTCTGCTGCATGAAAGCATCGACCAGGTGACCGTCATTGCCGGCAGGACCATCTTTCGAAACAGCATCAGTAGCCACAACTGGAATTGATTTCTTATCGCTGACAAATCGTTCCATTAAGGCATCTCCATAAATGGTGTATAAGGCTAATAACGCACCACACCGATTAGGCGCATCAGGTATTTGCTAGCGGGGGATTCCATCGGTTTTCGATGTCCTTCTATTTTTAAAGTAATTTTGTGAAATTGCTGTGACAGCCAGCCTGAGCACGCCCGTAGCTCATTTGTTGTAACGTCCCGAGCACCCAGAGTGCCTATACGTGGTGCTCACGTGGAGCGTACTGCCTACCCAGAAACACGCAGCATCACTCCCGCCGTAACGGTAGAACGCATTCACGGTCATTTCACGTTGCACCGATTATTGTCTAGAGCGAATCGCCTCACACCAACCCGAAGTCGCCTTTGCGACGACTGATCAAACTCGAATTTACTACCAAACACACAAACTGCGCGCCGCGGGAAACGGAGCGTTAGTATCAACCGTTTGCATCTTTCACCCACTCGCGAAGTGGGCGCAACATAACGGAGTTTCTTAAATGGCTAATGACAGAGTTGAAAGTTCACGCCCAGTCGAATCCGAACGACCACAACACGGCGTAGAAAACTCGGCACGCGAGGCTTACCAACGTGACGCCTCGACCGCAGGCGCGAATGGGTCTCAATCGCGTGAGAGCCTGTCAAAACCAGAACATGCAACACCGGCACAAGTCAATGGCGATCACATCGTATTCAACCCCGAACAGGGAGGGCAGGAAGGTGACAAGGCAAAAGTCACCAAACATACTGATACCGCTGGCAATACCATTGAGGAAACAAAAAACGTGGATGGTAGCGGAAGCCGTACGACAAATCGTACAGATGGCAGCCGCGGCGAAAGCCAATGGGATAGCAAAGGGAACGAAAGTGGCAAGGAGTACGATAAAGACGGTCGACTAACATCCGAAGGAAAACGCGACGCAAATGGAACGAGCCGAGAAGTCAAATACAACGAAGACGGAAGTAGTACGACAACATCACGAAAGTCGGACGGCACCACAAACGAACATTATAAGGACGGCAAGGGAAACGGCACAAGCACAACTATCGGTTCCGAAGGCACTCGCAATGAATTCACCTACGACAACAAAGGAAACGAAAGCACAAAAGTATTCGACGAAAATGGCAAATTAACGAATGAAGGCAGCCGTCGCTCAGACGGTTCCACTACTGAGACGCAATACCACGAAGACGGAAGCAGCAAGACCACAAATATCTCAGCCGACGGAAAAAACACTCAGGTCAATCGCGACGCACAAGGAAATGGTGACGCTTCGCAAACTCGCCCTGATGGAGTTCGAAGTGAAAGCCGCTGGGACAATAAAGGAAACGAGAGTGGCAAAGAATTCGACAAAAATGGCAAGTTAACATATGAAGCGTCCCGCGATGCGGATGGTTCCTCTACCAGCACCAAATACAACAGCGATGGCAGCACAGAAAAAACTCATCAGGAACCAGACGGAACCAGAACTGAAGAAACTTACGACGGCAAAGGAAACGGTAAGGCGAAGATCACGCGCGCTGACGGAAGCAGGATGGAGAGCCGGTGGGACAAAAACGGTAACGAGAGCGCTAAAGAATTTGACTCAACAGGCAGGCTCGCCTCAGAAGGTAGTCGTAACCAGGACGGAGACGTAACCGACAAAATATACAATCAGGATGGCAGTACTCACACGATCCACGAAAGCGCGAACGGCACCAAGCACCAAGTCTTCGATGACGGCAAGGGCAACGGAAACATGATAAAGACCAACCCCGACGGAACGCGTCAGGAGAACGCCTGGCAGAAAAACGGAAGCGAAAGTATCAAATCCTACGATAAGTTCGGCAATCTTGTTGGACATGGCGAACTTGCAGCAATTGATGCTCAAGCAAAACGGAAATAACGCTCCGGTTCAGCCACGACTCGGCCTCTCAACGCGCTAGCCGCCGTCCCGCCGGCAATCACGAGCCATGCCGACTCCGAAACAGTGTGGTAGCGCCGGCATCTCTGCCGGCAATCACGAGCCATGCCGACCCCGAAACAAGGTGGTAGCGCCGGCATCCTGCCGGCAATCACGAGCCATGCCGACTCCGAAACAATGTGGTAGCGCCGGCATCCTGCCGGCAATCACGAGCCATGCCGACTCCGATACAAGGTGGTAGCGCCGGCATCCT
>JADMIO011411926.1_pt1 | contig 18577 bp, 20 predicted proteins | sample 8958161 | NCBI WGS metagenome assembly JADMIO01 (sample SAMN16585339, study PRJNA669376) | soil metagenome | isolation source: Crop rotation soil | place: USA: Cullars Rotation, Alabama | collected 2011 | reverse complement strand
CGACTTCAAGTCACGTGAATTCCAAGCTTCGGATCCCACTGTGCTGGAAAGGAGGATGCGTCGGACAGCAGTTTGTGAAGCGCGCGATCGTTTTGTAGTCATGGCAGACACCTCGGATGGAGCACCGCGCGTCCGCTCAATGGACCGCCGAACAGCGGTGCGACGATGCAAAAGTCATAGAGTCCACCGAGCATCGGGAAAACACCGATCGTTCCGACGATGTACCCGGTTGTCGTCGTTTCCGTGAAGCGCCATACGACCATGCACGCGCCGATGATGAGGCGCAGCCATCGCCCCGGCGTGCTGGCCATCCATCGAGCGGATCGCACGCAGCGTCTCCTTCGTTCTCATCGTCGTTCCGACGTTGATGGCCCGCGAGGACGCGCGTCACGCACGCGTGTAGTCGAGATCACCGCGAGCCGCCGGAGGCGCGCCTATGGTCAGGACATGGAGAACAGCAGCGCATGTTGCGACGTCGCCGAACACTCGACGCGATCGTTCGCCGGCCTCTTCACTCGCCCTGATCTGCAGCGGCTCGCACCAAACACGGTGCTGTTCCGCGAAGGTGAGATACCGGATGGAGTGTTCATCCTGCACGCCGGCGAAGTGGACCTCATGCACGAGCATGCCGCGCGACGCACCGCCCACGCGGGTGAGATCCTCGGATTGTCCGCGGTGATCTCCGGACGCACACACCTGTCGACCGCCGTCGCGAGGACGCTTGTGGAAGTGGCCTTCATCGAAAGCGAGGAGTTCAGATCGCTCGTCGACGAAAACCCTGCGATCTGGTTCAGCGTGCTGCGCCAGCTCAGCCAGGACGTGAATGCGTCGTACGACGTGATCCGGCGCTTCAGGAACGGGCCGCGATGAAGCGGAAGAGTGCCGTGTAAACGAGCGCGTTCCAAAGGAGCACGGAAAAGGCCGCGATCCATTCGAGACGCCGCGGCATCCCCTGCGGATATACGAGCGACCCGACGTAGTGCTCGATGAATCCACCGGCGTACGACTTGCCGGCGCGTTGCCGGCAGGCTTGCTCGAGAGGAGTCAGCCGACAGGTCCAGCTCGCGAGATTCACGACCGAGGACCAGAGAACGGCCGGGAGGTGAATCCACACCCACGTTCTGCTGACCAGAACCAGCAAGCCGCCGAAGAGCGCGAACAGCACGAACGCGAAGTGCGTCACGAGCACCGCATCCGCAGCGGCCCGGTAGAGGTCACGCGGTCTCATTGCGTTCGGCTTTCGCCTCGCGTGCGCGATCACGCGTGAAGGACTTCCGCGACATCGCGTCGCGGCATGGGACGTGCGACGGGCGGCGCGTAGCCGATCCGCAGCAGCAGTTGCAGCGGATGCGCCGCGCGACCAATCGGCGCCAGCAGGTTCCGCAGCGTAGCGACTTGCACGGGCTGATTCATGAACGAGTACTGGAGACCGGCACGCGTCGCGGTGAGCAGCAACTTCTCCAGCACTTGCCCCGCTTCGAGCAGCGAGACGGGATCGTCTTCGGCGGTGATGGCGATCAGGAGCGGCGTTGTCCGCACGAGGGTTTCATCCCGACGTGCCTGGAAGTTGCCGAGGTCCACGTGACGCATCACCGACGCGGCAGCGACAGACAGAATGTCCGGAACTCCGAACGCGTCCGCGCAGATGCCGTCCGCAGCGTCGGTGTTCGACGAGCGGACCCATTCCGCCAGCTCTTCGCGGACGGCAGGGTCTTCCATCTGCAGCCGATCCCCGGCAGCCACGAGCTCCGCGATCCGTTCCTTGTCGCGGGACAACAGGAACTGAACGAAGTCCGGATGCTCGTCCGCAACGTCGGCGAGCAGAGACACCGCGTCCGCATCGATCGGCTCCCCGTTGAACGGCTGGCGGTTCGTGCGCCGGCGCAGAATCGCAGGGAACAGGGAACGGAGCGACGGATTCGCGTTGCAGGTCTCCCGCAGACTCACCAGCGCGGCGGCCGATGGATCAGCAGTGTTCCGTGCATAGAGAACGGTCGAGTCGAAGCCGAAGTGTGCGGCGGCGACTCGGAGATTCATGATCGCCGCGCCCACGCTCATGAGCAGCTCGCGATCGCCCGGATCGACGTTCGGAAGCCGGCGCGTGTAGTCGGCGAAGACCCCGATCCCGTCCGGCACGATCGCGAACCTCCACGGCTGCGTGTTGTGGCTCGACGGCGCGAGCACGGCGTAACGAAGCAGGAAGGCCATCTCGGCCTCGCGGCTTTCGAGCTCGTAGAACTCGGAGTCATCGATGGACCAGGGATCGTGGCGGCGATTCGTTTCGGTGGTCATGGCGGGACTCCTTGCACTTCCATTTCATATGCAGAGCCGATCGATGCCGATGACTCGTCGCACACGTGCTGGTGATCGTTGTCACCGCAGCGTCGATGCGTCGGCCGGCGGCGCTTGCCTGCGGACGCTCCACGTCCCTTGCGCCGGCGCAACGCGAGTTGCGGAGTGCATCGTGAATGTCCCGATGATGCGTTCGCCGTCCACCATGCCGCTGAATGTCGTGGTGATGAGCAGCCCGCTCTCCGGCTCCGGATACGGCTCCAGCTCCCCCGAGATGACCCCGTTCGCGACCCGTACTTCGCGGATGTTGATCACCGTCGCCGTCATGTTCTCGACCGCATGGCTCTGCACGTCGATGCCCTGACGTTGGAGCTGGTGCATCTGCGGGAACGGCAACATCACGACGTCGCGGTGTGCAGAGCCGTCACCGGGCAAGTGGAACACGATGGAACCGGCGCGGCCGGTTGCCGGGTTGTCGTAACGACCGCTCCACTCGCCGGCCAGAAGTGCCAGCTCCGCGGGATCGCCGACGATCGGCACAGTCGCCGGATCGGTTGATGCGCAACCGGCGAGGAGCGCGAGAAAGAGTGTGAAGCAAGCGGTGCGTGCCATGGAAAACCTCCGCTCTCACGGTGCGGCAACCGCTGCGTGGCTGCTGTGATCGTGAAGGCCCTCGAAGGTGATCGTCGCTACCGAGCACCGGTCGATGAGAGTCGAGAGTAGAACCATGATGCGAACACTCGACGCATCGCGCGCACGGCCGCACCGCGGACGCTTTGGGATCCTCGTCGCAGTGCTGGTCGTCGCCATGGCGCTGGCCACCTCGGACCCGGGCCGCGATCTCGTGCGCTCCGTTTTTACGCTGGCCGATGGGCTCATCGCCGCTCATCCACGCACGGGCGTGATCGTCTTCGTCGCACTGGCCGCGCTGTCGGCAATGCTCGCGTTCCTTTCGAGTGCTGTGCTTCTGCCGGTGGCGATTCATGTGTGGGGTGATCGCACGACGTTCGGACTTCTGTGGCTCGGCTGGCTCCTCGGCGGAGTCGCGTCGTACACCATCGGCAGGTACCTCGGCCGCAACGCGGTGCAGTGGATCGTTTCGGTGCAACGCCTTCGGCATTACGAACGGCAGTTGGCCGGCGAGGTGACATTCGGTCGAGTGCTCGTCTTTCACCTCCTCGTTCCGTCGGAGATCCCCGGCTACGTCCTCGGATTGCTGCGGTATCCCTTCCGTCGCTACATCGCCATCCTTGCCATCGCGGAGATTCCGTTCGCATTCGGCGCCGTGTATCTCGGCAGTAGCTTCGTCGACGGCAATCTGCCCCTGTTCATCGGTCTGGCCGCTGTTGCAATCGCAGCAAGTCTCTTGACGACGCGCTGGTTTCTGCGAGCGATGGACGGCCGGTGATCGTGATCACGAGCGCGTGTGACGCGCGGTGCTTCTCACGCGCCCCGCGTCGCATAGATTCATCTCGGAGGTCGCCCTCATGACCGCGTCCACATACCCCGCCCACCTCGAGACCGACGTCGTTCTTCGCACCGGCCGAACGCTGCACATCCGCCCGGTGCGGCACGAGGATGGCGCGGCGATGCGCGATTTCTTCTCCGGCCTCTCCAGCGATGCATTGCACTCGCGCTTCTTTCACATGCTGAACGTCGAGTCGGCACTGGCGAGCGCACCCGTCGATGTCGACTACGACAACGTCGTCGGCCTCGCGGGCGAAGTCGGCGGCGAGATCGTCGGAGTGGCTCACGCATTCCGGTCGCAACACCACCCCGAGACGGCGGAGGTAGCCTTCGCGATTGCCGATCGCCACAGCGGCGCTGGAGTCGCGACGCGCCTGCTCGAACGGCTGGCCGAGATCGGACGAGCGCACGCCGTGAAGCGATTCGAAGCCGACGTCCTCGCGACGAACCAGCCGATGCTCGATGTGTTCCGCTCTTCCGGCTTCGATCTGAACGTCGGATCGCGTGAGGGAGTGGTGCACGTTTCGCTCTCGCTGGAACCGACCGAAACGTTCATCGATCGCGCAGCCGGACGCGCACAGGCAGCGGCGTCGGCATCGATGCGGCCGATCTTTGCGCCGCGGTCCATCGCAGTCGTCGGCGCGAGCAGGCGGCGCGGCAACCTCGGCGCAGAAATTCTGCACAACCTCGCCACGGGTGGCTTCCGTGGTGCGCTCTATGCGGTCAACCCAAACGCGCAGGAGATCGACGGAGTGCGCTGCTGCGCTTCGATCCGCGAGCTCGATGGCCCGGTCGATCTCGCCGTCGTAGCCGTGCCCGCGATCCAGGTCGAAGGCGTCGTCGATGACTGCATCGCGAAGGGCATCCCCGCAATCGTTGTGATCTCGGCCGGATTCGGCGAGACCGGTGCGCCTGGCCGCGAGATGGAGCGCAGCCTCGTGGAGAAGGTGCGCAGAGCGGGCATGCGGATGGTCGGCCCGAACTGCATGGGTGTGATCAACACCGATCCCGCGGTGCAGATGCAGGCAACGTTCGTCGCCGCCGAACCACTGCGCGGGAACATCGCCATGTCGAGTCAGAGCGGCGCACTCGGTCTCGCGGTGCTCGACTACGCACGCGGGCTCGGCGTCGGCTTCTCGTCGTTCATCTCTGTCGGCAATAAGGCCGACGTGTCGGGGAACGACCTCATCCAATACTGGGCCGATGACCCGGCAACCGGCGTGATCCTGTTGTACCTCGAGAGCTTCGGCAACCCGCGCAAGTTCGCGGAGATCGCACGGCGCGTCAGCCGGCACAAACCGATCGTCGCGGTCAAGGCCGGCCGTTCGGCCGCGGGCGCGCGTGCTGCGCAGTCGCACACCGGCGCGCTGGCATCGTCGGACGCGATCGTCGCCGATCTGTTCCGGCAGGCCGGAATCATCCGCGCCGGAACGCTGGAAGAGATGTTCGACGTCGCGGCGCTGCTCTCGCAGCAACCGCTCCCCGCGGGGCGCCGTGTCGGAATCGTGACCAATGCCGGAGGGGGGCTGGCATCCTCGCGGCTGATGCGTGCGAGGCCAACGGTCTCGAACTGCCGATGCCGTCCCCGGATCTCGTCGCGAAGCTCCGCGCGTTCCTGCCTGCAGCGGCAAGCGTCGGGAATCCGGTGGACATGATTGCGTCCGCGACGGCGGAGCAATATCGCCGGACGATTCGCGCGATGCTGGACGATGACTCGTTCGATTCGGTGATCGCGATCTACATCCCCGTGCTGCCCGCCGATGCCGCCGCCGTTGCGGATGCGATCCGGGAATGTGCCGCCGAAGCGAACGGGAAGACGCTGCTGGCGACGTATATGGGCTGCCACGGTGCGCCGCAGGAGCTGGCGCCGGTGCCGTCGTTTGCGTTTCCGGAGCGAGCCGTGGCCGCGCTCGCGCGAGCAATCACGTATGCGGAGTGGCGACTTGGCTCGGCCGGCACCGTGCCGAGCTTCCGTGACGTTGACGACGAACGCGCGCGCGCGGTCGTCGATCGCAAGCTGGCCGGCGGTGGCGGATGGCTCGAACCGCTCGACGTCGACGAGCTGCTTGCAGCCATCAACATCAAGGTACCGCCGGCGGAACACGTCACCACCGCGGATGACGCGATGGAAGCGGCGATCCGGATCGGCTGTCCTGTGGTGTTGAAAGCGCTCGGGCCGACGCTCCTGCACAAGACGGAAGCCGGAGGCGTCGTCGTCAATCTCACGAGCGAGTGCGCGGTGCGCGAGGCGTACGTCGATTTGGAGGAGCGCCTCGGCGATGCGATGACAGGCGCGCTCGTGCAGCAAATGGTCGACGGAGGCGTCGAGGCCATGATCGGGGCGACCGAGCAACCGACCTTCGGTCACGTGCTCGCCTACGGCGCGGGCGGAACGCTCATCGAGCTGCTCGGCGATGTCGCATTCAGGCTGCTGCCGCTGACGGACAGAGACGCCGATGCGATGCTCGACGAAGTTCATTTCACGAAATTGCTCCGCGGATTCCGCGGCTCGCCGCCGGCCGATCTCGCGGCCGTGAAAGATGCGCTGCTGCGGCTCTCCGCGCTTCTCACTCTCTGCCCTGAGATTCGCGAGATCGACATCAACCCGCTGAAGGTTCGCGAGCACGGAGTGATTGCGCTCGACGCACGCGTGCGAGTCGAGGAAATCGTGCCGCCGCCTGCATCGCGGCGCATCACGTACTGATGGGACACGCTAGATGAAAATACTGATCGTATCCGCGGGTCTGGTGATCGTCGCCATTGCGGTGCTCCGCATCTCTGCGTCCCGATGGAACTCGCGCACGGCCGCGCAGATCGCGGAGCTGACCCGCGAGAGTCAGCGGGCCGGGACAACGACGTACGATTCCGCGCAACTGCAGGGTCTCCCGGCACCGGTGGAGCGCTACTTCCGGACGGTATTGCGGGACGGACAGCCACTCATCAGACGCGCGCAACTCAGACAGCGCGGCCAGTTTCTGGTGCGGCCCACGCCTGACGGCTGGCGGCCGTTCGTGGCAACGGAGACTTTCGTGACGAACCCTGCCGGATTCGTTTGGGATGCACGCATCCAAATGGCTCCCGGCCTTCCCGTCCGAGTTCGCGACGGCTTCGTCGCAGGCCGCGGCTCGATGCACGCGAGCGTGCTCGCGGTGTGGTCGCTCGCGGCCGTCGAGAACACGGCGGACGTCGCGGCGGGAGCGCTACACCGGTATCTCGCCGAGGCCGTATGGCTGCCCACTGCGCTGCTACCAACGCACGGCGTTACGTGGAGTCCGATCGATGACCGACACGCGCGCGCGTCGATCAGTGCCGGCAATACGACGGTCTCACTCGACTTCGCCTTCGGCGCCGATGGCCGCGTCGAGAGCGTGTTCACCGCATCGCGCATGCGCGACGTCAAAGGCCGCGCGATCCCGACGCCCTGGCGAGGCCGCTTCACGCGGTACGAACAGCGAGACGGAATGGAAATCCCCATCGAAGGCGAAGTCGAATGGCTGCTTCCGGATGGCCCGCAGGTGTATTGGCGTGGCGAGATCACGGACGCGAAGTTCGAGTACTGATTGAAACGCTCGACCGTCGAAAGGGTGAAGGTTACGGATAGCGAAGCCTCAGCCGCTCCATCTCGGTCTTCGAGAACTCCTTCATCCACGCCAACCTCTGCTCGAGCCATGCGTAACTCCTATTCGACGGCGCGATCGAAGAGCTCGGGCCGCGCCGGCGACAGGAACCGCACCAGATTCTGAACGCCGCCGCCGTCCTCGATCTCCACCGCGATCAGCGAGCCTTCGGTGGACTCCACGATGCGAACCTTGTGCGGATGTGCGATCCGATGATTCAGGTGAAGGCCGCCTGCTTTCTCGATCAGCACGGTCACGCCGCTGCGATCGGACGTGATGCCGCGGAGCGGCTGGTTGCAGACCTCTTCCTCCGCGCCAACCTCGCCGCCGACGACTTCGAGTGAAATGAGGGCGCCGGAGAACGAGCGACTGAGGTCGTCGAGTGTCGAGCGCCACTTCGCGGACGGTACGTGTCTCGTTCGCATCGCAAGTCTCCCTTCTACACAGCCGCCAGCTCCGACTCGCGCTCGTGGCGCTTCGCGGGTGCGGCCGGCGCGACGACGGTCCAGACCGGACACTTCGCGAAGCGCACGACTCGTTCGGTCGTCGTTCCGATCACCGTCGCGTCGGAGAAGCGCTTGTGCTGCGCGCCGATCACGATGAGATCCGCGCCTCGCTCCTCGGCGATCTTCAGCACCTGTTCGGCGGCATCGCCGCGAGCGGCGATCTGCGTGTATTTGCAGCGATGGCGGATCCCTGGTTCGATCCACGCGGCGAAGTCCTCCGCGTCATGCGTCAGGAAATCCCCGAGATCGGCGACATGCACGACCAGCAGCTCCGTGTTGAACGCCGCGGCGAGGACGACCGCCTCCTCGAGCGCCTGGCGTCCGATGTCGGCGAAGTTGACGGGGCAGACGATCTTCGCGATCTTCGGGCCGCCGGGCGTGGCGAACGATGCGGGCACGCTCATGAGCGGACGCCCGGTTGTGCGGAGCACGCTCTCCGTGACGGAGCCGAGAAGCGCACGGCGCCATCCGTGCCGGCCGTGCGTGCCCATGAGGATCACGTCGGCGTCGACCTTGTCGGCTGTATCGACAATCACCTGCGGAGGCGCACCGTCGACCATCAGCGTATCGACCGCGAAGCCGCAGTCCGGAAAGCACTCGCCGGCGAACTTGCGCAGCTCTTCCGTTAGGCGCTGTCGGAACTCCGGCGCCGATTGGAGCATGTAGGCGGCCGGCCCCTCGAAAACATCGAATGGGACATACGGTTGATTCGCGTACAGCAGCGTGATCCGCGAGCCGAACCGGTGGTGGAACATCGCGGCCCACGCGGCCGCCGCCTTTGCAAAATCGCTCAGATCGGTCGGAACGAGAATGCGTTGAAACTCCGGCATGGCGTCCTCCTCACGGGGTGATGGCGACTTTCATCACGCCGTCGCGACGCTCGCCGAAGAGCCGGTAGGCCGCGGCGATGTCGTCGAGCTTGAAGCGATGCGTGATGAGCGGACGAAGGTCGAGACGGCCGCTGCGCACCATGTCGAGCAGGCGGCGCATCCGCTCCTTGCCGCCGGGGCAAAGCGTCGTGACGATGCGATAGTCGGCCAGTCCCGCTCCGAACGCCTCGTACGGGATGGCGAGCTTGCCGGAGTAGACGCCGAGGCTCGACAGCGTGCCGCCGGGACGAAGGACGCGAAGCCCGCTTTCGAAGGTCTGCTGTGTCCCGAGCGCCTCGATCGCGACATCGACACCGCCGGTGAGGTGGCGGATCGCGGAGACGGGATCGACCTCGCGGTAATCGACGACGACGTCGACGCCCATCTTCTTCGCCATGGCGATGCGCGTGTCGTCACCGTCGACGCCGATGACCATCGACGCGCCGAGGAGGCGTGCACCGATCGCGGCGCAGAGGCCGATCGGCCCCTGCGCGAACACCGCGACCTTGTCGCCGAGAGTCACCTCACCCGACTCGGCGCCGCTGATGCCGGTCGATGCGATGTCGGCGAGCAGCACGACCTGTTCGTCGGTCAGCTCGTCCGGGATCTTCGCGAGGTTCGCTTGCGCGTTCGGAACGAGGAGGTACTCGGCTTGTGCGCCGTTGATGGTGTTACCGAAGCGCCAGCCGCCGAGTGCCTCGCAGTCATTGCCGTGACCGCACTGCGAGTGGTGACCGGAGAGACACGCGTGACACTGGCCGCAGGGCGTGATGGCGCCGACCAGAACGCGGTCGCCGACCTGGTAACCGGTCACGCCGGCGCCGAGTTGCGCGATGATGCCGACCGGCTCGTGTCCGATGATGAGCCCCGGTTTGACCGGATACTCACCGCGGACGATGTGCAGGTCGGTGCCGCAAATCGTCGTCGTGGTGACCTGGATCAGCGCTTCGCCGGGACCGGCGCACGGGCGCGGAACTTCCTCGACGCGGATGTCGCCGACGCCATGAAAAACGGTAGCGCGCATCGTGTGCGTCGCAAACGCCCTCGTGTCCTGCTTCTGTAGTCGTGCCGATGTCATGTCGAACCTCCGAGGCCGCTCTTGGTGCGGTCACGAGTGCATCATCGGCGGCGGACGCCGGAACGGCTGCGATGGCCGACAGCGGAGCGTGTGATCGTTGTCACACGACCCGATTCACCTACCCGACCGCGTGCGCGTGAGCCACCCCGCCGGGTGGGGCGCGATGAACGTTGGGGAGTGATATTGGACACGTCGCGGCGGTGATGATCGCGACGGAGGTCCGATGATGGCCAGCCCGTACAACCTCGAGCTCCACAACGACTGCACGCACTGCCCGCTGCGGCGCGACGGGCGCTTCTGCGACCTCTCGGATGGAGCGGTGGCCTCGCTGAACGCGGCGAAGTTTTCGACCGCCTATCCGAAGGGAGCGACGCTCTTCGTCGAAGGCGAAACGCCGCGAGGCGTTTTCATTCTCTGTTCCGGACGCGCGAAGCTCACGACGTCGTCGAGCGAGGGAAAGACGCTGATCATGAAGATCACGGAGCCGGGCGAGATCCTCGGCGCGAGCGCCGCGATCCTCGGCAAACCGTACGAAGTCACGGCGGAAATCATCGAGCCATCACAGGTCAACTTCATCCGGCTCGCCGACTTTCTGGCGCTTCTGGAGAGACATCCGGACGCATGCCTTCGCACCGCGCAGCAACTGAGCGCGAAGTATCACGACGCCCAGCGCGAAGTTCGCACCCTCGGACTATCGCAAACCACGTCGGAAAAGCTGGCCCGCCTCATTCTCGGGTGGGAACGCATGGGCGAGCAGACGCCGAAAGGCGTGCGGGTGAAGGTGCTGCTGACGCACGAGGAGATCGGACAGATGGTCGGCACGACGCGCGAGACCGTGACGCGCCTCCTCGGCGACTTCAAGCGGAAACGCATGATTGACGTGACCGGATCGAACCTCTACGTGACCCAGCACGAAGCGCTCGAAGCAATGGTCAGCTTCTGAGATCACACGGACGGGTGACGCGTGTCGCCGCAGCCGCCCTCATCGTGCGCAGAACGCGCCGCGGGACAGCGCGAAGCCGCGGCTTAGGCGGTCGGATCGATGCGCTTGCGCAGCGCGTAGCCGACCGCTTCGGCGCGGTTATGGAGGCGCAGCTTGTCGAGGATGTTGCGCACGTGAAACTTGACCGTGTTCTCGCTGAGGTCCAAACGCTTGGCCAGCTTCCGGTTCGACACCACGCCTTCGACCATCAGCTCCAGCACTTCGCGCTCGCGCTCCGTCAGCGCATCTTCGTCCCTCGCCGCCGGTGCCTCGGCCGGTTTCGCGAATTCGACGAGCAGCCGTCGCGCAAGCGCCGGCGTGAGAGCGGGCTCGCCGTTGGCTGCCCGGTCGAGCAGCGCGAAGAAATCGTCCGCCTCGAGGTTCTTGATGAGGTAGCCCTGCGCGCCCGACTTGATCGCCTCGAATAACGTCGCATCACTTTCGGAGGCCGTGAGGATCACGACTTTCACCGAAGGCATTTCGGCCGCAATGAGCTTGGTCGCCGCGATCCCGTCCAACTCCGGCATGGAGAGATCCATCAGAATCATTTCCGGCGCGATCGTGCGTGCCATCGCAACGGCTTCGCGGCCATTCTTCGCCTCTCCCACGACTTCGTGGCCCTGCGCGGTCAGCAGGCTGCGCAGCCCGTCACGGAACAGCGCGTGGTCGTCGGCGATGAGGATCCGCATCACCAGAAGTATAAGTCTCGAGTTCTTCAGGAGGCCGTCGCGGCCGCCAACGGCATGGTGAACCGAACCGTCGTACCCGCCCCAGGCGCGCTCTCGATCTCCAGCGATCCGCGAATACTCGACGCGCGTTCGCGCATCGTCGTCAGCCCGAACTTCGGGAACTCCCCGCGCGTGTGCGTCTCGGGATTGAAGCCGAGACCGTCGTCGCGCACGCTGACGACGAGTTGATCGCCGCGCTTGTGCACGTCGACGCGCACGTTGGTGGCGCGCGCGTGCTTTCTCACATTCGTGAGCGACTCTTGAATGATGCGCACGACCTGCAGCTCGACGGAAGCCTGCAGCCGCAGGTCGCCGTCGATCATCAGCTCGGTGCTGATGCCGCTTTGGTCCTTCCATTGATGCAGAAACTCGCCGAGAACTTCTTCGAGCGAGCGATTGCTTCCGGGCAGCGTGCGCAGGCCGACGATCGCTTCCCGCACGTCGCCGTAGGCCTGGCGCGCCGACACTGCCAGCTCGTCGAGCTGCGTGTTCGCTTCATCGCTCATCCCCCGCCGGAGGTACTGCTTCGCGGCCTGGACTTTCGTGTTCACGTAGCCGAGGACCTGGGCGAGACCGTCGTGCATCTCGTGGGCGATGCGCAGCCGTTCGCGCGCTGTCGCAATCTCTGCGGCCTGTGCGTGCAGATGCGCGTTGTCGATGGCGATCGCGGCCTGCACGGCAAATCGCTCCAGCGTCTGCTCGTCGTCGGCGGTGAACGCGGATTGGTCGGTTTTCTCGCTCAGGTAGATGTTGCCGAGGAAGGGACTCTTGCAGGTGACCGGCACGGCTAGCAGCGACCGCATCACCGGATGGTTCGCCGGGAACCCCGCGGAGCGCGGATGATCCGCGACGTTCGGCAGACGCAGATGCTGACCCTCGTGGAGCACGACGCCGAGCACACCATGACCGACCGGCGGCGGACCGATCGCGGCCCGCTCTTCGGTGGACACGCCGGAGGTGATGAACTCTTTGATGTTGCCCTCGCGATCGATTACGGAGAGCGCGCCGTATCTCGCGCCAACGAGATTTCTGGCCTGCTCGACGACCTTGTTCAGGACGATGTCGAGCGAGAGCTCCGACGCCACGTCGAGCCCCGCGCTGTGCAATGCGAGCAGCTCGCGATTGCGACGCTCCAAACCTTCCTGCATGCGGCCGACGAATCGGAAGATGATCGCGGAGAACACGACGATCGCTGCCACGGCGATGCTGTCCAGAACCACTCGCTGCCAGAGGTCGAGATCGCCGACGACGAGATAGCGCGCGATCTCGAGCGCAACGAGCGCGAGAACGGGCGTGACCGTGGCGATCAGCTTCAACTGCTTCAGCGTCATGATGAGAGGAAGGTCGCTGAACACCGATTCTGCACTAATTTCGTTTCTCACGATTGCCCTCGCAATCCGGGTGCGATTTCGAGGATCAAGTCGAACGTGACAGTCAGCTTGTTGCGCGCCCGGATCGCTCCGAAAAGCGCCGTGGGCGGCGTCACGCCGTAGTCGGTCATCTGAAGCGGAAGAACTGCGTGGAGGCGAAAGGCGCTCCGCGACACGCGCTGCGCCGAAACCGTGAGATCGATCGAGCGCGTAACGCCGGCGAGGGTCAGATCGCCGGCGATCGAAGCGTGATAGAGGCCGGTATCGAGGTCGTGCTGGATGCTGCCGCGCAGCTCACGAAACGAAAACTGGACCATGGGAAAACGATCGGCTTTCAGCGCGCGGCGCATGTCGCTTTCCATGACGCGGTTGCCGCAGCGGATGGCGGCGATCGACACGGTCAAGTCGAACTCCGGTTGGGGAAATCGTCCTTGCGACGGGTTGGACATCCATACGCTGATGTTGCCGTCTTCGATCCTGTCGATCACCTCGTTGATGTGTTCCGCGGACGTGGCAACCAGCATTCGGGCATCGATCGAAGTTCCGCGGCAGCGCCAGTCGGTCACATTCGATGATCCTTCCAGCACGACGGAACTCGCCGCGGCGGCCGCGAGCTGGGTCGCATCGGCCGCGAGCGCGGCCGGCGCGAACAACATCATCGAGAGGAGAAAGACCGCGCGCATGACGTCTCTCAGTTCGCGGTTTCGACGACGTTCGTCCTGGCGACGACCCAGCGGAAGCTCACCTTCACGTCGTTGCCGGTCTTGATCGTGCCGAGCATCGCCGTCGGCGGCTTGATGCCGTAGTCGGACATGCGGATCGGAACCTGACCGGTGAGGACATACGTGTTGCCGGTCTGACGCGTGGCGGTGATCTGCATCTCGACCCCGCGCGTCACGCCTGCGATCGTGAGCTTGCCGCGCGTGTTCAGCAGCGGATTCGCATCGCCGTTCGCGAGGGCAGCGCCCGTCATCTCGTAAAGAATCGTCGGATTCGCGCCCGCTTTCAGCGCCTCGGCCATGAGCTTGTCCATCTTGGCGTGCTCGCTCTTGATCGAGGTCACGGGGATCGACACCGAAACTTCGGTGTGCGCCGTGCCGTTCGTCCACTGTTCGATCGGCGGCGCGGTGATGGTGCCGTTGATCGTGTTTCCTTCCATCGTCCAGTCGTGCAGCGTCGAGTTACCTTCGATGCGCACGAACGAGCCGCTGGCCGGTGTGTATCGATCGGCTGCCACCACGCCTGCGAGAAATACGAGCAGGGCTATCGCAGAAAGGGTGATGCGTTTCATGGTGATCCTCCGTTCTTGTGGGAGCGCCCCGCTTCGGCGGGGCGCTCAACCGTCGGGATGTCGAGAACTGTCAGAAGGCGAACGAGACCTCGGCGACGAAGCCGTTGAACTCGGGGTTGCGCCACGCCTGGATGCCGTTGTTGACCATGTCGCCCTGACGGAAGCCTTTGTACTTCTGCGTCACGTACTCGACCTTCGCCAGCATGTTCCGGGTCAGCCACAGACCGCCGCCGATCTGGATGCGGTTCACCTTGCCGTCCGTCTCGCGGCCATTCAGCATGTCCGTCGTCGCTCCGCTGTACCGCGCGGCGGCGTAGAGCGCGGACGTGATCTTGTACACCACGTCGGCGGCGTAGTAGTTCCACGTCTCTTCCGGCGTGCCTGCCGCGGAGCCGTTGATGTCCTTGTCCTGCGTGCGCCCGACGTGGCCGTACAGCTCGAGCGGGGAAGAGCCGTCGTACGTCACGTCGAACTGCGCCGCGCTGAATTTCTCACCCGCCTGCGGGAACACATTGCCGGGTGCCTGGCCACCACCCATCACTCCCGCATAGCGCTCGCCGCTGCGATTGCCGCTGAACATCTGCAGTCCGCTGCCGCCGGCCGTCTTCGTCGGGTTCTCGCTGTTGTCCGCGACCATGTACGAAACCGACGTGCGGAGCGGCTTGATGGGATAGAAGATCAGCTTTCCGTTCGCTGCGAGTCCGCGACCGGCGTTCCAGTCTTCAGTCGTCGTGCCGTTGTTCACACCGATCAGCCACCCGAAGCGCGTGCCCGGCTTGCTGTTGGCCTGCATGCCGATGCTGACGATGTTCGGGTCGACGACGAAGTTGCCGACGAGCGGGTTTTTCTGAACGATTGCGTTGTTCGAGCGGTGCTGCGCGTTGTCGCCGAAGTCGACGAGGAACTGTCCGGCCTTGACGTCGATCTTCGCGAGGATCGGCTCGAGGAACTTCAGGTTCTCGAGGTTCTCCGGCACGCCGTGCAGAATCATGTAGCCCTCGTTGCCGTACGTGGTCGAGGGGTGATTGCGGCTGCTGAGATAGAGGTCGAACACGACCTCGACTTCCTGCTTCTTCCCGAACTTGCCGATGAAGCCGAGATCGCCGAACGCGTTCTGGAAGCCGGGTGCCACCTTCGGCAGTGGTGCGCCGTTCGAGCCGAAGACGTTCTTGTGGTCGAGCGTCTGCACGGTGCCGACGGTGTTGACGGTGATGAAGAGCTTCTGCGTTTCCGTGTCGGTGAGTTTGATCTGCGCCATCGCCGACCCGGCGACGGTCAATGCGAGGATGAGGGTGATCGTCAGTGTGATTCGTGATGCCTTCATGGCGTCCTCCATTTCGATGCTCGCAATATGGCGATTGCGCGCGAATCGAACGAACCCCGCCCGGGTGGCAGCGCGCACATGGAAAGACGGGGCGGAGGTCGCTCATGAGGTGGGTTCTCCCCACCCCGCGGGGTGGGTCGGGATTGACGGCGAATCCCGCTGGTGGACAGAGATCCTGACTTGTCCGCGCGGCAGTTGGAACGGCCGGATGATCGGCTGGCGCCGACCAAAAAATTAAGGATTCTTTAAGGGATGACCCACACTGGCCGCGATTGATCGAATTCGAGGAACGGCGACTGAATTACACAACGACAACTACTCATGCGCACGGTGGCCGTTTTCGCTTTTCCAGGTCGTTTCCACATAGGACCGGGAAAACGATGCTCCCAACCGCAGTTCCCCGCCATTGGTAGATCGCTCGGAGCCTCCGCGCTACGGTGCGAGATGGGCGAGAAGAATCCGGTGTGCGGACCTGCGGAGCCTAAAAATGCAGAGCGCGCACCCACGTCTCCCTGGCCGCGACGATCTCCGGTACGAGCTCGAGCGGTGCTTAAACGGACGCCTTTCTCTGACCCGCGATGAGGCTCTTCACCGTCGCCACGAGTTCGGCCGGCTCGACCGGCTTACTCATGTGCGTCTGGAAGCCGGCTGCCAGTGCGCGGACACGATCGACGCTGCGCGTGTACGCCGTGAGGGCGATCGCGGGGACGTGTTTCGTCGCGGGCTCCTGCAAGCGGACCTTCCGGATGAACGAGTAGCCATCCTCACCCGGCATCTCGATGTCGCTCACGATCACGTCCGGCCATGCGCCGGACAGCATGCGCAACGCCACCGGCACGCTTTCGGCTGCGCGCACGTCTGCGCCCGCGCGACCGAGGATCGTCTGCAGAAGCTTCCGGGAGTCGTCGTTGTCCTCTACGACCATCACCGTCACGCCGGTGAGGTCCGCGTAGTCCTCCTGGAACGCCCGGACGGCGGGAAGTTCGAGCCGCGGCACGCCGCCTTCTCCCTCCCGATGATGCGCGACGAGGAGCGGCAGGTGCACCGCGAAGGTCGCGCCATGCCCCTCGCCCGGGCTGAAGGCCTGGACCGTCCCGCCGTGCAACTCGACGAGATGGCGAACGATCCCGAGGCCGAGACCGAGGCCCATGTGCGCCCGCGTGGAGCTGCTGTCGGCCTGGCTGAAGCGGTCGAAGACATAGGGGAGAAACTCCGCAGAGATGCCCTCGCCGGTATCGCTCACCGCAAGCTCGCAGTGCGAGTTGACGCGCTCCAGCCGGACCTGCACCCTTCCGCCGCGCGGGGTGAATTTGACGGCGTTGGAGAGGAGATTCCACACCACCTGCTGCAGGCGGTCTGCGTCGCCGGAGATGCGGCCCGCCTCCGAGTCGAGCACCCGGTCGATCCGAATGCCTTTCGCATCGGCAGCGGGCCGGACGACGTCGATCGCGGCGTCGATCACGTCCGCGAGGTCGAGAGGCCTGACGCTGAGCCGCAGCTTGCCCGCGTTGATGCGGGAGAAATCGAGGATGTCCTCGATGAGCCGGCTCTGCGCTCGTGCGTTGCGTTCGATCGTGTCGAGTCCTTCCGCCAGTGACTCCGGGTCTGCGGCATCGCCGATCAGTTGGATCCACCCGATGATGCTCGTAAGTGGTGTGCGCAGCTCGTGGGAGATCGTGGCCAGGAACTCATCGCGCGCACGCGAGGCGGTTTCCGCCACGCCGAGTGCCTGCTGGAGCTCAGCGCGGGTGGCGTCGAGCTTGGCGGCGAGCGTCGCCGACTGCGAGGCAGCCTGTTGCGCGATGCGCGCTTGCACGTCCGCATACGCGGCGGCCGCCTCCGCACGAAAAAGCGCTCCAAGGAGCGGCAGGATGGCGCGTAAGAGCGGCCAGTCCGCGTCCGCGACGCTCTCGCCGATCAGCACGACCGCCGTGCCGTCGGCCGCACCGACCGCGACAGCGCGTCGCAGCTCGCCCGTCGAGTCAGGTACCGCGCCCTCTCCCGAGCCGTCCGCAATGGCGGCATCCACCAGGTCACGCCACGTGCGCGCTCCGCGCAGCGTCTGCGGGAAGCCCGGGGCCGGCAGCGAACGCCCGATCGCCGCATCTCGGACGAACACGATCAGTTCCGAGGCGCCCCAGTGCTTCGCCAGCGCGGCCGCCGCCTCGAGGCGCGCCGCGGGATCGGCCATCCCGGCCGCCAGCCGGAGCGCGGCGGGTGACTCATCGACTGTGCGCACAACTAGTCCGGCAGGAGCGCCACGGTTGCGGTGCAGTTGTGAAATCCGCTGAACTGCCCTTCGGAGCGCGCGATCTGCCCGTAGGTATTGCAGCCGACGTACGGGACCTTTCCGAGCGCATGCTGGAGCGCTTCCATTTCCATTCCGAAGTCGCCGCCCATCCGGAGCCGCGTGGCGACGCAATCGAAGAACAGCGCGACCTCGGGCGCGGTGCCACGCATGTCGCCGAGTGCCGAGTTGACCGCACGCATCGCGGCGTCCGCCGCCGATTGGGCGGTGGTCCGCATGATGTGCACGGTCGCTCCGGACGGGATGTCCGATGCGCAGGCGATCGAGCCGTCTTCGAGCACGGCAAGAGGCACCCGGAGCTTGTAGCCCGTGGCGGTCTCGATGCCCAGGACGTTGTGCAGAAAGAACGGAATCGGATCGGCGCGGTCGAAACGCTGTCCGGTGCTCGCGGCATGCTCGTCAAACACTTCCGCCGCCGGTGCCGCGTTGAGACTGACGACTGTCGAGCCGTTCGCCTCCGTCACCCGCAGGGGCTCACTCGCCGGCTCCCAGCCGTGGCTGACGCCGACGCCGATCGGTTTCGTCGAGAGAATTTCGAGCGCGACCGCTGCGTCCGTGAACGCTTCCAGGCCGCAGAACACGTGTGTCTTGGCGAACCTTTCCAGCACATTGGGATCCTAAGCTTAGAATTCCACGTGGACAAGTTGTCGCGGCCGCTTCTATAGTGTCACCTAAATACTAGTGACTCCAGCGTAACTGGACTGGCCACAGTTAGGCCGCAAATGTAATCACACTGGCTCACCTT
>JADMIO011718046.1_pt1 | contig 18578 bp, 16 predicted proteins | sample 8958161 | NCBI WGS metagenome assembly JADMIO01 (sample SAMN16585339, study PRJNA669376) | soil metagenome | isolation source: Crop rotation soil | place: USA: Cullars Rotation, Alabama | collected 2011 | reverse complement strand
GCCGACACCTCCGGGGATGATGATGGCGTTCGCAGCGGCCGCTCCGCCGCCGCCACCGCCTCCGCCGCCTCCTCCACCGCCGCCGCAGCAGGCCGCCGCCCCGCCGCCGCCGATGGAAGTGAACCCGACCGCGGCGCCTGTGGAGGCGCCCAAGGAAATCAAGGCGGAAACCGGAATTGAAAGCGGCGTGAAGGGCGTCGTCGGCGGTGTCGAAGGCGGCATCGTCGGTGGCGTCGCCGGCGGCATCGTCGGCGGTCTCGCCGAAGCCCCGCCGCCTCCGCCGCCCCCACCACCGCCCGCGCCGGTCCGCGTCGGCGGCCAGATCAAGCAGCCCTCCAAAACGAAAGATGTGAAGCCGGTGTATCCGGCAATCGCTCAGTCTGCGCGCGTGCAGGGCGTCGTCATCATCGAAGCGACGATCGGGCCCAATGGCAGGGTGCAGGAGGCGAAGGTGCTGCGTTCGATTCCGCTGCTCGATGCGGCGGCGCTCGACGCGGTGCGACAGTGGGAGTTCACGCCGACACTGCTCAACAACGTGCCGGTGCCCGTGATCATGACCGTGACCGTCAATTTCACCTTGCAATAGTCCGTCAACTTTCGACAGTCAACATCGGATCTCGCGTGGAGGTTGGACCGTGGATTTAATGCAGATGTATCAGTCGATGACCTGGGTGGCCAAGTTCGTGGCGTTCATTCTCCTCATCATGTCGATGTGGTCGCTCGGCGTCGGCATCGAGAGGTTCTTCACCTACACGCAGGCCCGCAACCAGTCGAAGCTCTACGCGCCGCAGGTGGCCAAGCACCTCAAGGACGGCCGGCTGAAGGACGCGATCGCGCTCTCGACGTCGAAGAACTATCGCTATAGCCACCTCGCCAAAGTCGTGCTCGCCGGCTTGCAGGAATATCAGTTCCAGCAGGAAAGCGGCGGCTCCATGACTCGCGAAGACCTGATGGACACCGTGCGCCGCTCCATTCAGCGCGCATCGGCGCTCACCGCCTCGGACCTGAAGAAGGGCGTGGCAGCACTGGCGACCATCGGATCGACGGCACCGTTCGTCGGACTGCTCGGCACGGTCGTCGGCGTCATCAACGCGTTCCAGGGCATCGGCGCGGCCGGCTCGGCCGGTCTGGGCGCGGTGTCGGTCGGTATTTCCGAAGCGCTCGTCGAAACGGCGCTCGGTCTCGTCGTCGCGATTCCGGCGGTCTGGATCTACAACTACCTGACGTCGCGCATCGAGTACTTCAACGTGGAGATGGACAACTCCTCGTCGGAGCTCGTGGACTACTTCATCAAGAAGACTGCGTAGTCCTAGTCGAGTAGGATAGCCAGGTAGCCAAACGGAGATTCAGCTATGTCAATGGATGTTGGCGGCTCAAAAGGCGGAGTCAAATCCGACATCAACGTGACGCCGCTCGTCGACGTGATGCTGGTGCTGCTCATTATCATGATGCTCATCGCGCCGATGTTGCAGCAGGGCGTCACGGTGACCCTGCCGAAGGCGCAGAACACCGTCGACAAGCCCGAGCAGTCGAACCAAACGGTGCTCGCCATCGGCAAGGACAGGTCGTTCTACCTGAACGCCAAGCCGGTGGCTGAAAACGACATGGCCCGCCGCGTGAACGAGCTTCTCGAGAACAAGACCGAGAAGATCGTCGTCATCAAGGCCGACGAGGAAGTCGAGTACGGGGCGGTCATGGCAGCGATGGATCAGCTCAGGCAGGCCGGCATCGAGGACATCGGTCTCATCACCGATCCCAAGAAGCAGGCCCCGACGGCGGGAGGGCAGTAATGGCGCACGCACATCATCACCTCGGCGCCGACAAGGTCGTCACGGCGGAAGTCCCGCATGCCAGCTCGGACATGAACGTGACGCCGCTGATTGACGTGCTGCTCGTGCTGCTCGTCATCTTCATGGCCGCGCTGCCGCTCACGCAGCAGGGCATGGACATCAACCTCCCGGCGGAGACGAAGAAGACCACTGACGTCACCCCGGACATCAGCCAGATCGTGCTGAACTACGAGGCTGACAAACGCATCTCCATCAACAAGCAGGACGTCACGCTGCAGGAGCTCGAAGGCAAGCTCCGCAACATCTACGACACGCGCAAGGACAAGACGATGTTCATCATGGGCGCGGGCACGCTGCGCTACAAGGAGATCATCTTCGTCATCGACGCCGCGAAGGGTGCGGGCGTCGAGAAGGTCGGGATCGTGACCGAAGGCATGCGCCGCGCGGGCGGTGCGTCGACGGGGAGCAACTAAGAGCAGGGACTAGGGATTAGTAAGAGCTCACTGTCACACTTCGCGGCCGCCTCTCCACCGAGAGGCGGCCGTTTCTTTTTCCCGCCTCTCGGGAACTTTCTCCAGTCTCGCAGGCAATCACTACTGACGTGGAGGCGAGCGCGAGCGAAGCGGCGTGGGTCGCGGCGATGCGGCGCGGAGACGAGGCAGCATTCGCGCGGCTCTACGACGTCTACCGCGGGCCGCTCTACCGCTACGCGCTGCAGATGTGCGGGGCTGCGTCCGCCGACGATGTCGTGCAGGACACGTTCATCGCGCTGCTGCGCGGCAGCCGGTTCGACCCTGCGCGCGGCAGCCTGGCGGCCTACATCTTCGGGATCGCTCGCCATCACATCCTGAAACGGCTGTCGGCGTCGCGTCTGGAGATGAACGACTGCGACGAGGCGGTCGAGGCACCTGCAGACGACGGAGCGTCGCCGTTCGAGGCTATGAGCCGCGCTGAAGTGGTGCAGGCGGTGCGCGCGGCGATCGCGTCGCTGCCGCCGGTATACCGCGAAATCGTCACGCTGTGCGAGCTCGAGGAGCTCGACTACGCAACCGCAGCGAGCGTCGTGCAGTGTCCGCTGGGAACGGTGCGGTCGCGGCTGCATCGGGCCAGGGCGTTGTTGATGTCGAAGCTGGGACGGGACAGGCAGGAAGGGCAGGAGAGCGGGGAAGGGCAAACAGTACGTAGTGTCCAGCTTTAGCGGGACCTCTCGTTCGAGTAGGAATCGACATGGAGAACCAGGACGATCGCACACGGACCCTCTCGGATGCGCTCCGCGCCGTTGCTGCGGTCGATAGCGGTCTTGCCCCATCGCGCGTGGTCGAAACGCGTCTGCTCGACGAAGTGCGATCGATCGCTCGTGCACGCCGTCGGCGTCTGATGGCCGCCGCGCTGGGCGTCGCGGCGATGCTGGCCATTGTCGTCGCGGTGTCGTGGCGCGCGCGGACTGGCGGAGAGTTCACCGTGAACAGCGCGGCGTCCGCGCCCAAGCCCGAGATGGTGACGAGGTTCTTTCCGCTGACCTACAGCAATCTGCCGGTGTCGAACGCGCAGCTCGTGCGCGTGCGCGTCCCGCGCGCCGCGCTTGCGTCGTTCGGCCTCGCGCCCATCGACATCCCGGCGTCCAGCGCCGGCGGAGAGCAGGCCACCGTGCCGGCCGATGTGCTGGTCGGCGAGGACGGCGTGGCGCGCGCGATTCGGTTCGTCACCAACTGAGGAGCAACCTATGACTCGACGTGGATTGACGTTCACGCTGGCTGCAGCGGTCGCTGCCAGCGCGCCCGCGGCGGCGCAGCAGCTGCGGACTGCCATCGATCCGCAGACGCTCGACATGATGAAGATCGAGGCGGCGTTCGGCCCGGTCGTCCGCGGCGCGCCGTACTCCGGCGAAGGCGTCACGACAACGACGCAGACGCTGGCCGACGGGACCCACATCGAGCGCACCGTTCGCGCGCGCTTCTACCGCGACAGCGAAGGGCGGACGCGGCGCGAGCAGACGATTCTTGGAATGGGCGCGTTCGGGGAGCCGCAGGCGGTGTCGATCGTCGATCCGATCGCGGGCGTCATGTACGGTCTGAATCCGGCGACGCGAGAGGGCCGTCGCAGTCCGATCCCGAGGCCGATCATCGTGACGCGGCGTTCAGATGCCCCACCGCCGCCACCGCCTCCTCCCCCGCCCGGTGAATTCATCAGCAGCGCGCCGGCGCCGCCTCTGTCCGGGCCGGGTATGCCACGCAGCGCGACAACGAGCAGACCGGCGCCGGGAATTCCGATCGCGCCCGAGCCGCTCGGCACGAGACAGATCGATGGGGTGACGGTGGTCGGGACCAAGCGGACCGACATCATCCCGGTTGGACGCATCGGGAACGATCGGCCGATCGAGATCACCGACGAACGCTGGGAATCACCGGAGTTGAAGGTGCTGGTGCTGTCGCGACATCACGATCCGCGCACCGGAGACGTCGAGTACCGGTTGACGAACGTGATGAGAACCGAACCGCCGCGAGAGCTCTTTCAGCCGCCCGCTGACTACGCGATGACCGACGCACCACCCCCGCCCCCGCCGCCCCCGCCGGCGCCGCGCGAGTAGGCAGGAAGGGCGGGAAAGGCAGGAAGGGCGGGAAAGGCAGGAAGGGCAGGAAGGGCAGGACGGGCGGGACGGGCGGGACGGGAAGAACACCGAGGAGACGAGACCGCCAAGAAAAAGGGCAGGCCGGTTTCCCGGCCTGCCCAACCTACCCGACCTACTAGACCTACTAGACCTACTAGACCTACCCGACCTACTAGACCTATTGGAACGTGTAGCGGAAGCTGAGCATCGCCACGTAAACGTCGTTGGTGCCGGCCGACGTCTGGATTGGCGACGTGATCAGGTTGCCGCTGAGTGTCTGCAGGTTGTAGGTCAGCGCGCCGTTGGCATCAGCACTTGGCGCCGTCAGGATCTGGGTGTTCACGAGACGACGGCCCGCGCCCCAGTCCTTGTTGATCAAGTTGCCGAAGTTGGTGAGGTCGAGCCGAATCTGTCCGGAGTGACGCCGGCCGCCCACGCTGTGGAAGACGTCCTGCGTGATGCTCAGGTCGACGCGATTGACGAGGGGCAGGAACACCCCGTTGCGCTCGGCATACTGCCCGCGACGTGAGCTCAGGTAGCTGTCGGCGTTGATGAGTTGGTCGAACGCTGCAGCTTGCTCGGCGGGGCTGAAGACCCGGGTTCCGACGGTCAACGGCTTGAAGTTCATCTCCGCGGTGTTGCGCGGGATATAGATCAGATCGTTGCCCGACACGGTGTCGCCGTTGGCGTCGCCGGAGAACACGTAGCTCGTGTTCCCGTTGGTGTGACCGTCGTAGAACATCGAAATTGTGGTCGCACCGAGGCTGAAGTAGGTGCGCGTGTAGCCCGCCGCCAGGAAGACGCGCTTGCCGGGCGAGTTGACCGAGTAGGACAGATCCGGATTGTTCGGATCCCTCACAATCGGGTTCGCGCCGCCCCACGACGTGCCGGCGGTGGACGAGGGTTCAACCAAGCTGCGCGAGACGCCGTAGTTGAAGCCGCCCTTGAACGAAAAACCGTTCTGCAGGTTCTTGGTCAGCGCACCCGAGATGTTCCACGAGTTGTTCTCGCTCTGGTTCTTGATGATGTAGGCGTTGGTGACCTGGTTGCCCGGAGCGTTGTTCAAGCGGGTGAAGCACGCGCCCACCTGACCAGTCGCTGCGCACGTCGGCAAGGCGACCGTGATGCCCGGCGCCGGCGTTGCGCCCGCCGCTGTGGCCGCCCACCTCGGCCGGTTGTCGATGCCGGTGTAGGCGCCTTCGGCCGCCGGCAGGTTGGCGTTCACATACACCGGCGCGTTCACGTCGCGGTTGTAGATGTAGTCGAGCGTCCCGACGAGTCCCCACGGGAGCTTGCGGTCCACGCCGATGTTGGAGCGCCACGTCTGCGGGAAGCGGAAGCTGTCGTCCGTGACGTTGAGCTCGTAGCTGGCCGCCGAGCCGCCCGTCGGCGCCGGCTTGTACTTGTCCGGGTTCGGGTTGAACGGGAACGCGGTCGTGTTGCGCGTGTCGGTGAACCCGTAGAGGACGCCGGTGTTGCCGATCTGATTCGAGATCCAGACGTACGGCGGTTTGCCGGAGAAGAGGCCCGTGCCGCCGCGCAGCTGCGTCTTCTGGTCGTTCGTCAGGTCGTAGTTGAAGCCCACGCGCGGTGACCAGTAGGCGGTCGTGCCGGGCAGTCCGCCGCTGTTGTACTTCACAGCAGACCCATCCGCATCGCGGAACGTGAGGGCGTCGGCCGCCGGGTTGTCGAACGCCGTGTTGCCGAACTTCGGAATGTCGACCCGCACGCCCGCCGTGACCGTGAGGCTGGACTTCGGACGCCACTCATCCTGGAAATACGCGCCCGCGTAAACGACGTCGAGCGGCTGCAGCGGCGGCGTCGTCTGGCCCGGCTGCAGGAGGTACTTGACCTGGAAGCCGAGCAGGTTGACCGGCGACACCGTCCGGTTCGGATTCGCGAGGAACCCCTGCGCGTCGGTGTAGAAGTCCGCCAGGTTGGCGTAGGCGTACGCGCTCTGGATACCGAAGTAGAACGAATTGTCCGAGTGGAATTTCTCGAGCGTGCCGCCGAACGTGAGCGAGTGGTTCTTCGCGAACTTCGTCACGCTGTCCTGCATCTGGAACGTGTGGTAGAAGAGCAGGTTGAACGGCGTGAACGGCTCGGATCCGAACGAGGTGAGAGGCGCGCCGGCGCCGTCACCGATGACGACGAACGGGAACAGCTGGATGCTGGCGCGGCTCTCGTCCTGCTTCGTGTAGCCGATGAGCAGGTTGTTCGTGTAGGTGCCGAACACCGAGTTCCACTCGCCGACGCCCGATTTCAGGTTCTCGAGAATCGCGTAGTTCGAACTCTGGAAGCTGAGGAAGTTGGTCGTGTTCGTCTGGCGGCTGAGCGTGCCGAGCGCCGACGATCCGTTCTGTGGCACCGGGCTGCTCGAGTCGAGCTGGTTGTAGCGGAACGTCACCTTATTCGCGCTGTTGATGTTGTAGTCGCCCTTGAGCATCCACGGCTTGGCCGGCGTCACCTTCTGAATGTTGTCGAAGGGCCCGGTGTCGTACTTGAAATTCGTCGAGAGGAACTGACTGAGCCCGTTGAGATCCGAGGCGAGCACGCGGGTCGTGTTGCCGGCGACCGCCGCGCCGCCAGGGTTCGACGTGAAGGTCGTCAGCGGGCGTCGGTCTTCTTGCTTCTCGTAGGCGCCGAACGCGAACAGCTTGTTCTTGACGATCGGGCCGCCTGCCCACACGCCAGCCGTCTTCGTCTTGAAGTTCAACGGGTTGAACCGCTGGCCGGCGGTGGTCGTGCCGACGAAGCCGGAACAGGTATCGACGTTGGTCAGATCGTCGCAGTTTTCACTGCGCGTGCGGTAGTAGGTGGACGCCGTGAACATGTTCGTCCCGCTGCGCGTGACGGTGTTCACGCCGGCGCCGGTGAAGCTGCCCTGGCGCACGTCGTACGGCGCCACGTTCACCTGCACCTGCTCGATCGCCTCGAGCGAAATCGGCGCGACGCCGGTGCGATCGCCGATGCCGCCGGTGGTGACGCCGAGGCCGAACGAGTTGTTGAAGTAGGAACCGTCCACCGTCATGTTGTTCGCGCGGTTGTCCTGGCCCGCGAACGTGCCCGACCCGCCGTACTGCGGCGTGAGGCGCGTGATGTCGGTGATGCGGCCGGTAATGGTCGGCAGCGACGCGAGATCTTCACGCATCACCGCGGTCGCGGCGCCGGTGTGCGACGAGCTGAACACCGGATCGCTGCTGCCGACGACCGTAATCGTTTCGGCGATCGACGCGACCTTCAGTGAGAACTCGACGCCTTGCGTGACGCCAAGGCTGAGCGTGAGGTTGTTTTTGACCTCGGTGGTGAAACCGGTCAGCGCCGCGCTGACATTGTATGGACCGCCGACGCGCATGCCCGGGATGACAAATCGGCCATCGGCCTGCGTGACCGCCTCGTACACCGTGCCGGAAGGTTCGTGTGTGGCCGTGACGCTGGCGCCAGGAATCACCTGTCCCTGCGAATCCTTGACGATGCCGCTCATCGCGGCGGTGGTCACGCCTTGCGCGAACGAGCGTCCTGCAAACAGCAGGGCGCACCCGATCACAAGCGCAAGCGATCGAGAAAAGCTGCGACTCATGTGCTCTCCATGTTTCGTGGAAATTGTTGTGAAGGTACGAGAAGAATTCTACTTCGGCGATATCACAGCGGTACGACAAAAAGGGCCGCCGGACAGCGCTGTTCAGCGCCCGGCGGCCCTTTGGATCCAATCGGTTGTAGGCAGGTTTACTGCGTGACGCCGGCGGCCTTCGCCTTGCGAAGATCTGCCGCTTTTGCACTCAAGGCTTCGGCTTCCTTGATGAGCGACTGCTGTTTGCCCGGATCTTTCTCGAGGTTCGCCTGGAGGCGAAGGAGGAGGCCCTTGTAGACGATGGCTTCGACGTAGTCCGACTTCAGCTTGAGCGCCTTGTCGACGGCCGCTTCGCCCTTGTCCACGAACGACTTCTTTTCTTTTTCCGTCAGCTTGAAGTCGCGGTACGCCTTCTCCCAGTAGTAGACCGAGATCGTGTAGAAGGCTTCGGGGTTGTTCGGTTCCTTCGCCGCGCGCTCTTCGAGCGCTTCGATGGTCTTGTCGAACTGGCCTTGACGGTTGTAGTAGGACGCGAGCGTCAGGTAGACGGCCGGATCGCTCGGCTTCGCCTTCCGCGCCGCCTGCAGCATCGCTTCGGCCTCCTCGTAGACGCCGGCTTCCTCGTAGATCGTCGCAAGCGCGAAGTAGTTGGTCGGCTCGCCCGGCTCGAGCTGAATCATTTTCTGGACGACGGGCTCGGCTTTCGCCGGATCATTCAACTTGTCGGCGCGATAGGCCGCCACGAGGAACTCCAGCGAGCGCTTGCCCAGCGTCTTGTCGATCGGATCGTTCGACGGCGCGAGCGCCTCGGCGGCTTTCTGGTAGTTCTCGACGGCCTTCGTCATGAGCGCGTCGTTTTCCGCTTCGCCGCGCTTGCTCGGCTTCCAGAGATTGTCGTAGCAGTTGCCCAGGAAGAAGTACGCCTGGTGCGCCTGCTGCGTCTCCGGGCCGGCTTGAATAGTTTCCTCGTACAGCGTCGCGGCCCGCTTGTACTCCTGCGCCTGGTACGCCTGATTTGCCGCTTTGAACTGCTTGCGAGCCTTGAGCTCGCCGACCTGCGCGCACCCGGACGTCACAAACGACCCCAGGGTCAACATCGCCAGCAGTGCCAGCGACGCTCCCGGCAAGAAACGCATTGAACCCCCTACAGGAGAGAAAAAAACGTGGCCGAAACCGCGCCAGTATAGTGAAGCCAAAAAACGTACGTCAAGGCACGGCTTATTATTGGTTTAGACACCAGTTTCGATGGTTCGCTTCGAAGATCTGCTGGAAAAAGTTCGGGCCTACAGCCCGGCTGCTGACGTCGAGCTCTTGCGCCGGGCCTACGTGTTTTCGGCCTTCGAGCACCGTGGCCAAGTCCGCCATTCAGGGGAACCTTACCTGATCCACCCGCTCGCCGTCGCGGATTTTCTGGCCGACATGAAGCTGGACGCGGTGACCATCGCCGCCGGCCTCCTCCACGACGTCGTCGAGGACACGCTGACGACGATTGAGCGCATCCAGGAGCTCTTCGGTCCAGAAGTCTCGCACGTCGTGGCCGGCGTCACCAAGATCAGCACGCTCACCTTCTCCTCGAGCGAAGAGCGCCAGGCCGAAAACGTCCGCAAGATGCTGCTGGCGATGGTGGACGACGTCCGCGTCATCCTCGTCAAGCTTGCCGACCGCCTCCACAACATGCGGACGCTCCACCACCTGTCGGACGAGCGCCGCGTCAAGATCGCGCAGGAGACTCGCGATATCTACGCCCCGATCGCCAACCGGCTCGGGATGAGCAAGATCAAGAACGAGCTCGAGGAGCTGTCGTTCCGGTATCTCGAGCCGCAGGCCTACGAGCAGCTCCGCAGCCGCGTGGACGCGCGGCGCCGGGCGACCGAGGGTCTCATCGAACAGCTCAGGCGCACCATCACCGCCAAACTCGCCGAGGCGCAGGTACCCGTCATCGAGATCGACGGCCGCATCAAGCGTCTGTGGAGCATCCAGCAGAAGCTCAAGCGTCAGAAGATCGAGCTCGAACAGGTCTACGACTTCATCGCCCTGCGGATCATTACCGAGGGCGTCAAGGAGTGCTACGCGGCGCTCGGCATCATTCACCAGACGTGGTCGCCGGTGCCAGGACGCATCAAGGACTTCATCGCGATGCCGCGGCCCAATGGCTACCAATCGCTGCACACGTCGGTGATCAGCGAGCACGGCATGCCGTTCGAGGTGCAGATCCGCACGATAGAAATGCACCGCATGGCTGAGGAAGGCGTCGCCGCGCACTGGAAGTACAAGGAGGGCCGCGCCGGCGACCGCAAGGACGATCGCTACTTCCAGTGGATGCGCCAACTGCTCGAATCACAGCAGGAGGTTCGCGATCCGCAGGAGTTCATCCAGAACCTGAAGGTCGAACTCTATCCCGAGGAGGTGTACACCTTCACGCCGAAGGGGCTCGTCAAAGCGCTGCCGAGCGGCGCGACGCCCGTCGATTTCGCGTACGCGATTCACACCGACGTCGGGCACCAATGCGTCGGCGCCCGCGTGAACGGCAAGATGGTGCCGCTGCGCACCCGCCTCCGCAACGGCGACATCGTCGAGATCGTCAGGCAGGCGGGGCACAAGCCAAGCCGCGACTGGCTCACGTTCGTGGCGACATCGCGCGCCCGCAGCAAGATCAAGCACCTCATCCACGCCGAAGAGAAGACGCGTGCGATCGAATTCGGGCGGAAGCTGTTCGACAAGGAAGCGCGGCGGTACGACCTCAACCCGAAGACGATTCTCGAAAGCGACGCATTCGCGCAGGCGCTGTCTGATCTCGCGTTGCCCAAAGCCGACGACATGTTCGCGTCGATTGGCTACGGCAAGCTGCAGCCCAAGCATGTCCTGGTCAAGCTCGTGCCCGCCGACAAGCTGCAGGAGCGTCCGCCGGACGGCGCGGTGGCGTCGGTCGTACGGCGCGTGTTCGGGACCGGCGAAGAGAAGATCAAGGTCAAGGGCTTCGACGATCTGATGGTCTTCCGCGCGCGCTGCTGCAACCCGATTCGTGGCGAGAAGATCGTCGGTTACATCACGCGCGGCAAGGGTGTGTCAGTCCACTCTGCCACCTGCCCCAACGTGGTCAATCTGCTGTACGACCCCGAGCGACGAATCGAGGTCGAGTGGGACAAGGGCGCCGACCAGGCGCCGCGCTATCCAGTGCGTCTGACGATGGAAGTGGAGAACCGGAAAGGATTGCTGGCCGCCGTCAGCACGAAGATCGCCGACATCAACACCAACATCAAAAACATCGAGGCGCGGACCGACGAAGAGCAGCACGCGCGCATCGACATGACCGTCGAGATCAGCGATCTCAAACACCTCGAGAAAGTGATCAAGGCCGTGCGCTCGGTCGATGGGGTAATCGGAGTGGAGCGCGCGGCGCGCTAGACCTCGTAGCTCGCGATCACGTCGATTTCGACCCGCGAGTCTCTGGGCAGCCGTGCGACCTGCACGGTGGCGCGCGCGGGGTAAGGTTCCGCGAAGTACTCCCCGTAGACCTCGTTCATCGCTGCGAAGTCATTCAGATCGGCGAGAAACACCGTCGTCCTGACGACGTCGCCGAAGGAGCGGCCGGCGGCGAGCAGCAACTCCCCGATGTTGTCGAGGACGCGCCGCGTCTGATCCGCGATGCCGCCGTCGACCATGTTGCCGGTTGCCGGGTCGATTGGGATTTGTCCGGAGACGAACAGCAACTGCCCGGCGCGAACCGCCGGTGAATAAGGGCCGATCGCCTTCGGCGCCTTCTGACTCGAGATGGAGTGTTTCATGTAAGGCTACGCCGCTTTTGTCACCTTACCGCTCCGCAGGCAGCGCGTGCAGACGCGCAGCCGCCTGATGCCGCCGTTCACCATCGCTCGCACGTTCTGAAGATTCGGCTCGAAGCGCCGCGGCCGCACGTTGTTCGCGTGGCTATGAGTTCGTCCGACGACAGGGCCTTTTCCGCACACATCACACGTCTTTGCCATTGCAGCTCACCAATTTCTGAATTTACCAACTCACCAATTTACCAGATTCCGGCGGCTCCTCGATCGGCGCGCCCTTGGGGAGGACTCGGGTGAGCAGATCGAGAAAGGCGCGGCTGTTGTCGTGATCGGCCGACCGCACCTCGCGGACGGCTTCCTCGACCCGCCGCAGCACCACGCCGGCGTCCCTGTCGAACGACGAAGTGGCGCCTTTGCCCGCCTCGGCGAGCACCTTTCGCAGTTCTGTCGCCAGCCGTTCGGCCGGGAGCGACGCCGGCCGGTGTTCGTAGATCACTCCGCGCGCAGCGGTTTCGTATGTGGACGCCAGCGCCGCTGCCGCCTCCGCCACATCATCGTCAATCACGCCGTGAAGATCGGCGGGGTTGTAGTGCAGCAGAAACGAGGCGACCAACAGGAAGATCTGCGATTGGCGCTCGTTGAAATCGCGCGTCGCCTGCACCAGGACGCCGACGTCGCGGTGCTGCCGGCGAACGGCGACGGCCGGCGGATGCTCCCGCGCACTCGCCAACCACGTGCAATCGCTCGGACACTGGATCTGTACCAGCCGTTTGGTTCCGCAACAGACCGCGCAAATCTGTTTGTCGAGCGCCGGACAACCGCGCCGGGCGCGCCGGACACCGCAGAGAGGACAGAGCACTTGGCTGATTATTCTATATTTGGGGCGTAAATCCCTGTCACGGCTTCGGAACGTGCATTGCACTATCTCGGCCGGGTGGCGAGCCATGAGTGTGGTACGTCAGGAATCGGCGATTGAGTACTTCAAGGAACTCGTAGACGACGCGATCGCGCATCAGGGGCTGGCGACGCAGGAACTTACGACGTTCTATGTCGTCCAGCTGCTCGCGAGCTTCCTCCGACGTCGCTCCCCGGAGAGCGGCGACGACGATGCGCCGCTCGGCGTGCGGCTGGCGCGTGCCCTCGAACGGGGCGGATTCGATCAACGCACCGACTTGAAGCAGATCGGGGATCAGTCGCTGTTCGTGTCGGGCTTCTTCTCCGATTCCCTGAATCGGAAGCTCGTTGACGTGGACTACTACGCGAGCATCGGCGGCTGCGCCTATCACGCGCTGAGCCGGTTCGAAACCAACGCTTTCTCCACGGTCTTCGCTGAATTGGGAGCCAAGTTCTCCGGGTTCGTCGACGTCCTGGGTGAGGTCAGCGAGCGCAGCGCCTGTTCGTCAAACGGCGACGTCCTGCGCCTCTACGAGAAGTGGGTGAAGACCGGAAGCCGCCGGTCGGGCCAGTTGCTAGTCGAACGCGGCGTTGTTCCGAATGCTTCGATTCGGTCTACCCGCATCCAATAGCTTGACGGGTAAGTGTCACACCTACCGTAGCAAGATTGTCACAGCTCGGCACTTGCACTACACGTAAACGTCTCCTCCAGCGGACAAAGAATGACAAAGTGGACCGAACCGTTCGGCGATCGGCGGCGTCTAAGCTGGCAGTCCGGTTTGAACAAGCGGTTGATTTTTGGTGGAGCGAGAAAGCAAGTGCCTCTTAGTCAAGCGTTTACGGTCATGGTTCTGCGGACCCCTTCACGGGATCTGTGCGGATCGCGGCCTGACGGCGTTGTCGTAGGTGAGGCGACCGGTTGTGGGTTCTGGCTATTGCGATGAACCGGCCACGCAGTTTATCATTGGCAACTTAATTGCATAGGTCGGCGACAATCTAGGGCGTAGGGGCCGGAAACGTAGCCGGCATGAAGGAAGGAGCGGCGGTCATGAAGGACATCAAAGCGGGCGCGGAGCAGGGCGACAGCAATGGCATGTCGCGAGCCCGATATAGCGAGCTCAAGCAGATGCTGTCAGAGCGGCGGCGCGAGATTCAGGCCGAAGTGCAGGGCAAGATGCGCGGCGTTCGCGAAGAGGGCACGTGGGGCGGCAAACTGAACGAAGTCTTCGACGCGGTGGAGAGTGCGGAGGCCGACATCCAGGAGGATCTCGATTTCGCGCTCGTGCAGATGAAGTCGGAGACGCTGAACAAAATCAACGATGCGCTGACACGCCTCGAGCAGGGCGACTACGGCCACTGTTACGATTGCGGCGCGGAAATCGCCGAGAAGCGGCTCCGTGCGTTGCCGTTCGCGGTTCGGTGCAAGGATTGCGAAGAGGTCAAGGAGAACGCCGAGCAGCGTGAACGTCAGCAGGCGTCGCGTCGCGGCAGCCCGGCTCTTTTCCTCGACATGTAAGTCCGGCGTCCCAATTCCCCGGGGCTCCGCCGGTGGCGGAGCCCAACCCTCCCCACCGGCCCAGCTCATTCGAGGTTCACGATGAGCGACCAACTCGAAAATCTCCCGTCCGAAGACGTTTCTGCTGCCGAGCGGCCGCTGTCGATTCCGCCGGAGCTGCCGATTCTCCCACTGCGCGATACGGTGCTGTTCCCCAATTCATTCATGCCGCTCGCGGTCGCGCGCGAGAGCTCCGTCCGCCTCATCGACGATGCGATCGCCAACGGCAAGTTGATCGCGGTGTTCACGCAGCGCGATGCGGCGATGGAAGAGCCGACGCAGGCCGATCTCTACGGCATCGGCACCGCCACCCACATTCACAAGATGTTCAAGCTGCCCGACGGCAGCTTGCGCCTGATCGTCCAGGGGCTGGCGCGACTCAAGCTGGACGAAATCGTGTCGACCCAGCCGTACCTGCGTGCGAAGGTCAGCCCGGCTCTCGAAGGCACCAACGATCCCGATCGATTGGAAATCGATGCGCTGGCGCGCAACATCAAGACGAACTTCCAGCAGGTCGTCTCGCTCTCGCCGCTGCTATCCGACGATCTGCAGACGCTGGCGATGAACATCGCCGAGCCCGGGCGGCTCGCGGATTTCATCGCGTCCTCGCTCTCGACGATCAGCACCGCCGTCAAGCAGGAGGTGCTCGAGACGCTCGACATCCGCACACGGATGGACACGCTCAACCGGATCCTGATCAAGGAGCTCGAAGTCCTCGAGCTCGGGTCGAAGATTCAGTCGCAGGTGCAGTCCGAAGTCGGCAAGAACCAGCGCGAGTACTTCCTGCGCGAGCAGATGAAGGCGATTCAGAAAGAGCTCGGCGAAGGCGACGATCAGACCAAGGAGATCGAAGAGCTCACCGCGAAGATCGAAGGCGCCGGCATGCCGGAAGCCGTGAAGAAGGAAGCGATGCGCGAGCTCGATCGGCTCTCGAAGATGCCGGTCGCGGCCGCCGAATACACCGTCTCGCGGACGTACCTCGATTGGCTGGTCGCGCTGCCCTGGAACAAACGGTCCGATGACGTCATCGACCTGCCGTTGACGAAGGGTGTTCTCGACGCCGACCACTCCGGTCTCGAGAAGGCGAAGGACCGTATTCTCGAATACCTCGCCGTTCGCAAACTCAATCCCGACGTCAAGGGACCGATTCTGTGCTTCGTCGGCCCTCCCGGAGTCGGCAAGACGTCGCTCGCGAAATCGATCGCACACTCGCTCGGCCGGAAGTTCGTCCGCGTGTCGCTCGGCGGCATGCGCGACGAGGCCGAGATCCGCGGCCATCGGCGGACCTACATTGGCGCGCTGCCTGGACAGATCATTCAGGGGCTCCGCCGCGCCGAGACGAAGAACCCGGTCTTCATCCTCGACGAGATCGACAAGCTCGGGTCCGACTTCCGCGGCGACCCCTCGTCCGCGCTCCTGGAGGTCCTCGATCCGGAGCAGAACAACACGTTCCGTGATCACTATCTGGACCTGCCGTTCGACTTGTCGGAGGTGCTCTTCATCACCACCGCGAACGTGCTCGATCCGGTTCCGCCTCCGCTCCGCGACCGCATGGAGGTCCTGGAGATCGCGGGCTACACCGAAGAAGAGAAGCTGAAGATTGCGACGGATCATCTCGTGGACAAGCAGGTCAAGAATCACGGGCTGACGCAGGAGTACGTGCAGTTCACACCCGATGCGATCCGCCGCGTGATCCGCGGCTATACGCGCGAGGCAGGCGTGCGCAATCTGGAGCGCGAAATCGGATCGCTGTGCCGGAAGGTCGCGCGGCGGCGGGCCGAAGGCAACGAGACGCCGATCGAAATCACGCCGGACGTGGTCGTCGAGATGCTCGGCGCACCGAAGTTCCTTGACGAGGAGATGGAAGAACGGACGAAGGAGCCCGGCGTCGCGATCGGCTTGGCGTGGACGCCCTCCGGCGGCGAAGTCCTCTTCATCGAAGCGTCGCGTATGGCCGGGACCGGCTTGCTCACATTGACCGGTCAGCTTGGCGACGTCATGAAGGAATCGGCGCGCGCGGCGCTGTCATGGCTGCGCACGCACGCGAAGGAATACAACATCGATCCCGAGTTCTTCGCGAAGGCCGAGATTCACGTGCACGTGCCGTCAGGCGCGATTCCCAAAGACGGCCCGTCGGCTGGGGTGACGATGGCGACGGCGATGGCGTCGCAGTTGACCGGCCGTCCGGTCCGCGGCGACCTCGCGATGACCGGCGAGATCACGCTGTCCGGCCGCGTGCTGCCGATCGGCGGCGTGAAAGAGAAGGTGCTCGCTGCGCGCCGGCTTGGCATCCGCGAGGTGATTCTGCCGAAGCAGAACGCCAAGAACGTCAACGAGGATCTCACGCCGGAGCTGCGGCAGGATCTGACGGTCCACCTCGTCTCGACGATCGAAGAAGTGCTGGCGCTCGCCCTGCAGCCGGTCGCGTCCGATGTGCGGCCGGTGCAGAAACCGCCGTCGCGGCCGATCGGACAGGTCGCGGCACCTCGGTAGTCGCGGCACTAAACGCAGCCACGAAGCCGCGAAGACACGAAGAACAAAAAGGTCTTCTTCGGGTTTTCGTGTTTTCGTGGTTGCATTGTGGCCGTGCACGTTCTCTACTCGCCCCGTTACGCGATTGACCTCGGTTTACACGTTTTTCCCACCCAAAAATATCGACTCGTGCACGGGGCGTTGCTCCAACATGGGTTGATACAGCGCGGTCACGTGGTCGAGCCTGATGCCGCGACCTGGGAAGACCTCGGTCTCGTTCACACTCCCGACTACCTCCAAAGACTCCGCGATGGCGCGATGACCGACGACGATGTCGCGCAGCTCGAGATCCCGTACTCGCGCGAGATGGTGGACGGTTTTCGCACGATGGTCGGCGGCACCAATATGGCTGCGCTCATGGCCACGCGCTCGTGGTTCGACAAGCTCACCACGAGCGAGAAAGAAAACGCTCGTCCTGAGCCTGTCGAAGGACGAGCAACCGTCTGCCACATCGGAGGCGGCCTGCATCACGCGTTTCCGAATCACGGCGAAGGGTTCTGCCCGTTAAACGACGTCGCGGTGGCGATCCGCGTCCTCCAATCGCGCGGCATCGAACGCCATGCGGTGATCGATCTCGACGTCCATCATGGCAACGGCACGGCGTTCATCTTCGAGCACGATCCGCGCGTATTCACGTTCTCGATGCACCAGCAGCACAACTACCCGATGTGGAAGCCGCGCGGCTCGCTCGACATCGGTCTGCCAGACGGCGCGCACGACGCGACGTTTCTGAGCGCGCTCGAAAGTGCGCTGCCGCAGGTGTTCGCTCACCAGCCGGCATGCGTCTTCTACCTGGCAGGTGCCGATCCCTATGAAGACGATCAACTGGGCGGCCTCCGGCTGACGAAGGACGGCCTGCGACGCCGCGATCGGCTGGTGTTCGACGCAGTCCGCGGCGCCAATCTTCCGCTCGTCGTCACCCTCGCCGGCGGGTACGCGCGGCGCCTGGACGATACGGTGGCCATCCACGTTGCCACCATCGAAGAAGCGCTGCGATTGTAGAATCCACCTGCCATGGTCGGTCAGTCGATCGGCCCGTACCACATCGTCGCGAAGCTGGGTGCCGGCGGCATGGGCGAGGTGTATCGCGCCCACGATCCAAAGCTCGGACGTGACGTCGCCATCAAGACGCTGCCCCGCCTGAGCCTCGACGAGCCCGAGCGCCGCGCGCGCTTCGATCGCGAGGCGCGCGTGCTGGCCTCGCTCAACCATCCAAACATCGGCGCGATCTACGGTCTGGAAGAAACGGACGGTGTGCCGGCACTGGTCCTCGAGCTTGTCGAGGGTTTGACGCTTGCGGAGCGTCTCGCGGCCGGAGCGATGCCGGTGCCTGAAGCACTCGCGACCGCGCGGCAGATTGCCGACGCGATCGACATCGCGCACGAGCGCGGCGTCGTCCATCGCGACCTCAAGCCGTCCAACGTGAAGATCACGCCCGACGATGTCGTGAAGGTGTTGGACTTTGGACTGGCGAAGCTGGAGACCGGTGGCCGTGTAGGCGAATCGTCGTGGTCAGTCGGCGACCTGACGCATTCGCCCACGCGAATCGCCGGCACTGTGCACGGCGTGCTGCTCGGCACCGCGCCATACATGTCGCCGGAGCAGGCGCGCGGGAAGCCCGTCGACAAGCGCACCGACGTGTGGGCATTTGGCTGCGTGCTCTACGAAATGCTCACCGGCCGCCCGGCGTTTCGCGGAGACACGACCACCGATGTGCTCGTGAGCATTCTGGAACGTGAACCCGATTTCACGTTGCTGCCGCCGTCAACGCCGCCGAGTGTGGTGCGTCTGCTCCGGCGATGTCTCGAGAAGGATCCGAAACGCCGATTGCGCGACATCGGCGATGCCC
>JADMIO010846031.1_pt1 | contig 18583 bp, 13 predicted proteins | sample 8958161 | NCBI WGS metagenome assembly JADMIO01 (sample SAMN16585339, study PRJNA669376) | soil metagenome | isolation source: Crop rotation soil | place: USA: Cullars Rotation, Alabama | collected 2011 | reverse complement strand
CTTTCCCCCGCGGCCCGCCCCCCGCCGACCCGCGACTACAAGAACGCGCCGGCCGGCAAGTACACGGTCGACCCCACCCACACCGGCATCGTCGCCCGCGTGCCGCACCAGGGCTTCTCCTATTCGGTGTTCCGCTTCACCGTCGTCACCGGGACGCTGGAATGGAACCCGGCCGCGCCGGCCTCCACCACCCTCAGCGTCTCGGTGGACCCCAAGTCCATCACCACCCCGGTGAACGGCTTCGGCGCGGAAATCTCCGGCGACCGGTTCCTGAAGGCGGACAAGTTCCCGGCCGCGACCTTCGTCTCCAAGGCCTTCCACGTGATCGACATGAACCACGGCAAGGTGGACGGCGATTTCACCCTGATGGGCGTGACCAAGCCCGTGACCTTCGACGTGGAGATGGTCGGCACCGGCGTCGGCTTCCGCGGCCCGGTGATCGGCGTCGCCGCCCGCACCACTATCGACCCCAAGGACTACGCCCTCACCGCCATCCCCGCCCCGATCGAACTCCTGATCGACGCGGAGTTCGACAAGGTTCCGGGCTAGCGCCTTCCAACAATAATATCCGCTCATCCCGGCGAAGGCCGGGACCCAGGTTTTTTTGGTGTTCGGTTGGAATTGGCTGAACCTTGGCCAATCCTTCGGTGGGATGAGCGGTATTGGAAGCTGGAGGCTGGGCCGTGACACAGCGTCGTTTGCTCAGCCCCCGCTTCGTCCTCCCGCCCCTGTCTATCGCCATCCTCGCCACCTCCGCCTCGGCGGCAGGAGACGCCTCCCGCACGGCGATCAGCTTCATCTGCAAGGCCGAGCGCCAGGCCGGCCGCGACGCGGGGCCCCGGCGGCTCGCCATTGAAGGCGGCATGGGGGCCGGCGGCTTCGCCATCCCCACCAGGAGCCCCGAGGCCCAGGCCTGGTTCAACTACGGCATGGTGCTGCTGCACGCCTTCTATCACGGCGACGCCAAGCTGGCCTTCGACAAGGCCGTGGCGGCCGATCCGGACTGCGCTATGTGCCGCCTGGGCCAGGCCATATCCCGCGGGCCGACCCAGAACTTCGACCTGGAGCCGGACGAGGTGAAGGCCGCCCTCGATCTCGCCAAGACCGCCCAGGCCGCCGCCCGCACCCCGGCCGAGAAGATCATCGGCGAAGCCCTGGTGAAACGCTACGAGGCCAAGCCGGACGCCAAGGCCGAGGTCGAGTTCGCGGCCGCGCTGCAGCGGGCTTTCGCCCTAGAGCCCACCTACGTCGACCTGCCGCTCATCGCCGCGGGCGCGCGGCTCACCGCCTATCGCCGCGGCGACAAGGCCGAGGCCGCGGCCACCGTGGCCCTGCTGGAGCCAATCCTGCGCCGGGAGCCCGACAACGTCGGCGCCATCCACTACTACATCCACGCCACCGAGTTCGCCGGCCGGCCAGAGGACGCCCTGCCCTACGCCCGGCGGCTGGCGGGCCTCGCGCCCAAGGCCAGCCACCTGATCCACATGGCCGCCCACACCTTCCTGCCGGTTGGCCTTTACGAGGACGCCGCCGCCGTCAACGCCGCCGCGCTGGACGTCGACACGGAGCACGCCAAGGCCACCGGCGTGGGCGGCCCGCTCGGGAAGCCGGACTACTATCCGCATAATCTGACCTTCGGCATGGGCGGCGCCCTGATGGCTGGGGACAGCGCCCTGGCGCTGAAGTTCGCCGACCACACGCCCCTGGCCTTCCCGCCCGGCGCGCGACCCAACACCGGCTATCTGTTCGGCCGCAGCTATGTCGCCTATGGCCGCTTCGCCCCGGCCAGGGCGCTCAGCCTGCCCGCGCCGCCGGCCGGCGATATGTTCAGGTCGGTGATGTGGCGCTACGGGCGGGGTGAAGCCTTCGCGGCCCAAGGCGATGCGGCGGCCATCCGGGCCGAACGGGCGGCCATGGTCGCCGGCATGGGCGAGGCGCCGAAGACCTACACCGCCACAACCGGGCCGCTGGAGATCGGCCGCCGCGTGCTCGACGGCCGCGCCGCCATGCTGGAGGGCCGTCCGATGGATGCGGCGCGCATCTTCGCCGAGGCCGCCGACTTCCAAGACAGCATGGGCTGGGGGCGCGACCCGCCACCCTGGTGGTATCCCGTCCGCCGCAGCCAGGCCGCCGCCCTGCTGAAGGCCGGCGACGCCCAGGGCGCCGCCAAGGCCGCCCGCGCCAGTCTCGCCAAATGGCCGAAGGATGGTTTGGCCTTATGGGTGCTGAGCCAGGCGGAGCAGCGGCTGGGGGACGCAAAGCAGGCTGGCGCGGACCTGGCGGCGGCGAAGGTCGCGTGGCGGGGCGACCTCCGCCGGATGAGGTTGGATTTGATTTAGGGTGCCGCTCCAGCACAAAAAATCCGCGCCTAACCGCTCTCCGCCGGCAGCTCCCCTGCCCCATGTACCGGCGCGCGTTCGAAGCGGCGGCGGACGCGGTCGAGGTAGATGTAGATCACCGGCGTCGTGAACAGGGTCAGGATCTGGGACAGGATCAGGCCGCCGACGATGGCGTAGCCCAGAGGCTGGCGGAATTCCGAGCCGGTGCCGTGGCCGAGGATCATGGGGATGCCGCCGAGCATGGCCGCCGCCGTGGTCATCAGGATGGGCCGCAGCCGCTGGCGGCAGGCGCGCTCCACCGCCTCTTCCGGGCCGAGTTCATGTTCGCGCTCCAGCTTCAGCGCCACGTCGACGATCATGATGCCGTTCTTCTTGACGATGCCGATCAGGAGGATGATGGCGATGATGCCGATCACGTTCAGGTCCTGCCCCGCCGCCTTCAGCGCCAGCAGCGCCCCCAGCCCCGCCGACGGCAGGGTGGAGAGGATGGTCAGGGGGTGGATGTAGCTTTCGTACAGCACCCCGAGGATGATGTAGACGGCGAGCAGGGCTGCGGCGATCAGGATCGGCTCGCTGGAGAGGGACTGCTGGAAGGCCTGGGCGGTGCCCTGGAACGATCCGGTCAGGGTCGGCGGCGCGCCGAGCTGCTGGCGCGCCTCCTCCACCACCTGCGTCGCCTGCCCCAGCGACACCCCGGGTGCGAGGTTGAACGAGAGGGTGGCGGCCGGGAACTGGTCCTGGTGGCTGATCGAGAGCGAGCTGGTGGCGTTTGGGTCCACCTTCACGAACAGCGACAGGGGCACCGACTTCTGGGTCAGCGGCGAGACCAGGTAGACCTGGTTGAACAGCTCGGGCGTCGCCTGCAGGTCGGGCGGCCCCTCGATCACCACATGGTAGCTGTTGAGCTGGGTGAAGTACTGGGCCACCTGGCGCTGGCCGATCTGGTTGTAGATGGCTGTGTCGATGTCGGCCGGGGCGATGCCGAACCGGGCCGCGGCGTCGCGGTCGATGGTCAGCACGGCGGCGGCGGCGCTCGACTGCTGGTCGGAATTGACGTCCTTGATCTCTGGCCGGTCCTTCAGGGCCGCCAGTAGCTTCGGCGTCCAGGTGTTGAGCTCGGTCAGATCCGCGTCGGAGAGGGTGTACTGGTACTGGGCCCGCCCGGAGCGGCCGCCGACGGTGATGTCCTGGTTGGCCTGCAGGAAGGTGTCGGCGCCCACCACCTTGGCGAGCTGGGGCCTGAGGCGGCCGATGATCTCGTCGATGGTGGCGGTGCGCCCCTCGTCCTTCGGCTTCAGGGTGGCGTTGATGTTGATCTGGTTGGCCGCGCCCTGGTTGTTGTTGGCGTGCACCTCGTAGACGGCGGGGTCCTTGCGGATGATGTCGGTGACCTGCTGCACCTTGTCCCGGGTCTTGTAGAAGGAAGCGTCCTGGGAGGTGACCACCACGCCGGTCATCCGGCCGGTATCCTGCTGCGGGAAGAAGCCGGTCTTGGAGGTGGCGTAGAAATAGACCGCCAAGCCCACGGTGATCAGGAACACCGCCAGGGTCAGCCGCATGTGGCGCAGCACGGTCTCTAGCGCGCGGGCGTAGGACTCGTCGAGTTGGTGGAAGGCCCGTTCCAGCCACTTCATCACCGGGTTCCGGGGCGGCGCGGGCGGGCGCAGGTATTTGCCGCACAGCATCGGCGTGAAGGTCAGCGACAGGATCACCGACAGCACCACCGCCGCGCTGAGGGTGGCGGCGAACTCCCGCATCAGCCGGCCCACCACCCCGCCCATGAACATCAGCGGCGTGAACACCGCGATCAGCGAAATGGATATGGAGAGGATGGTGAAGCTGATCTCGCCCGCTCCGGCCAGCGCCGCGTGGAAGGGCTCGTCCCCCTCCTCGATCCGCCGCCAGATCACCTCGACCATGACGATGGCGTCATCGACCACGAAGCCGACGGCGATGGTCATGGCCATCAGGGAGAGGTTGTCGAGGCTGAACCCCAGCGGGAGCATCACCGCGGCCGTCGCCAAGAGCGCAAGCGGAATGACGATGCTGGGGATGACGGTGGCGCGGACGTTGCGCAGGAACAGGAAGATCACCGCCACCACCAGGACGATGGTGATCAGCAAGGTGATCTGGACGTCCTTGACCGAGGCGCGGATGGTCTGGGTCCGGTCCGACAGCATGTGGACGGAGATGGCCGGCGGGATGTTGGCCCTGATCTCCGGCAGCGCCGCGTTGATGCGGTTGACCGTGTCGATGACGTTGGCCCCCGGCTGCTTGTAGATGAACAGCAGGATGCAGGGACCACTCTTCAGGGTCTGATCGTCGTTCGCCGCCCCGCGGAAGGCCCAGGCGGCGATCTGATTGTTCTCGACACTCTCGACCGCGCCGCCCAGGTCCCTAACGCGAACGGGCGCGCCCTTCTTGTAGGCGACCACCACGTTGTTCCACTTGGCCGGGTCGAGGATCTGGTCGTTGGCGTAGACCGTCAGCCCCTTCTGCGGCCCGGTGATGCTGCCCTTGGGGGCGTTGACAGTGTTGGCGATGATGGCCGTGCGCACCGCGTCCACCTGCAGCCCGAGGGCGGCGGTCTTGCGCGGATCGACCTGGATGCGCACCGCCGGCTTCTGCTGCCCGCCGATGTTGACCAGCCCCACTCCGTCGATGCGGGAGATCTGCTGACCGAGCACGCTGTCGGCATAGTCGCTGACCTTGGACATCGGCAGGGTGTCGGAGGTCAGGGCGATGGCGAGGATGGACGAATCCGCCGGATTGACCTTCTTGATGGTCGGGGCGTTGGGCAGGTTGGTGGGGAGCTGGCCGCTCGCCGCATTGACCGCCGTCTGCACGTCCTGCGCGGCCGCGTCGATGTTGCGGTCGAGGTCGAATTGAAGCGTCACCTGGGTCGTGCCCAGGAAACTCGTGGAAGTGAGCTGGGTTACGCCCGGAATCTGCGAGAACTGCCGCTCCAGGGGCGTCGCCACGTTGGAGGCCATGGTCTCCGGACTGGCTCCCGGCAGGCTGGCGCTGACCTGCAGGGTCGGGAAGTCCACCTCCGGCAGGGCCGCGACTGGCAGGCTGAGGTAGGCGACGATGCCGACCACCAGGAAGGCCGCCGCGATCAGCGAGGTGGCGACCGGCCGGCGGATAAAGGGGCTGGAGATGCTCACTTGGCGCGCCGCTTCCCGCCCCCGCCCCCACCATTGCCGCCGCCCCCCGGCGTGCGAACCGCCACTTTCGACCCCGGCGCCAGCGACATCTGGCCGTCCGTCACCACCGTCTCGCCGTCCTTGACGCCAGACTGGATCACCGCGACACCGTCCTGGGTCGCGGCCACGGTCACCGGGCGCATCTCAGCCTTGGCGTCCGGCCCCACCACATAGACGAAGGCGCCCTTCGGCCCCTGGTTCACCGCCGCCGCCGGCACGGTCAGGGCGTGGGCCATGGTCTTCAGGGTGAGGCGTACGTTCACGAACTGGCCCGGCCACAGCCGCCGGTCGGCGTTGGGGAAACGGGCCTTCAGCGCCACCGTCCCGCTCGCCGGATCGACATGGTTGTCGGCGATGGAAAGCTCGCCGGCGCCCAGCTCCTCACCCGTGTCCTGGCTGAAGGCCTGGGTCACGAGGGCGCGGCTGAAGGCGCCCGACGCGTCGGACAGGCGCTGGAAATCGCCCTGCGGCACGGTGAAGGTCACCGCGATCGGAGAGATCTGGTTGACCGTCACCACCCCCGTGGTGTCGGTGGTGGAGACGAGGTTGCCGGGATCGACCAGCCGCACGCCCGCCCGCCCGGAGATGGGCGAGACGATGCGGGTGTAGCCGAGATTGATCCGGGCGGTGGCGACCTGGCCCTGGTCGATCTGGACCAAGCCCTCCTGCTGCTTGACCAGCGCCGCTTGGGTGTCGACCTGCTGGCGGGCGATGGAGTCCTGGCTCGCCAGCTTCTGGTAGCGGGCGAGGTCGACGCGGGACGCCTCCAGCATGGCCATGTCGCGCCGGAGCGCGCCTTCGGCCTGGGTCAGCAGAGCCCGGAACGGGGCGGGATCGATCTCGGCCAGCACCTGGCCGGCCCGGACCTCGCCGCCCTCGCGGAAACCCACGCTCTTCAGCTTGCCGCTGACCTGGGCCCGCACCACCACGCTGTTCCAGGCCTGGGCGGACCCGAGGGCGCTGACCGCCACCGGCACGTCGCGCACCATAGCTTTGGCGGTGGCGACCGGCGTCGGCGCCTTCCTGTCCGCCTTGACCGGCTTCTTGGCCCCCATCACCGCCCAGGCGGCCAGCGCCACGGCGATGGCCGCCAGCACGGCGAAGCCCCAACGGAACCGGCGGCGAGGCGGTCTGTGTTCTGAGACCGTCAAAGGGCTGGCCTAGCCTTGGACCCAAGAGCCCCGGTCGAATTTGTCATCATCGCTCGTCCTCGCCGGAGGCGGCCCCGGCGCAGCCATCCCCAGCCAGGCCGGCCGGAACGGCGGCGCCTGACGGGCGAAGGGTCGCTGCTATCGGCCGAATGTAACGGCTCAATGTCAACTAATTCAGCCCACTGTTTGGCTTAAGACATATTCCGTTTCGTGATAAGCCGATCAGGTATCGACGCCGGCACCGGCCGGGACTCCGCTCCGGCTCAAGCCGCCATTCAGGGCTCGGCCCGTGCGTCGTTCACAAGCCGCTGCATGAACACGAGGTCGAGCCAGCGGCCGAATTTCCGGCCCACCTGAGGCAGCCTCCCAACCTCGACGAAACCGGCCGTGGCGTGCAGACGGAGCGAGGCGAGGTTGCCGGCCTCGATCCCGGCGACCACGGCGTGCTTGTCCATGGCGCGGGCGCGCCGGATCAGCGCCTCCAGCAGCGCCCGGCCCACGCCCTGGCGGTGCGCGTCGGGCGCGACATAGACCGAGCTCTCGACGGTATGGCGATAACCGTCGAACGGACGGAAATCCCCGAAGCTGGCGTAGCCCACCACCCGCCTCGCCTTCTCTGCGATCAACACCGGATAGCCGGCCCCCTGACGCGCCGCGATCCAGGCCGCCCGGCCGGCAAGATCGGACGGGGTCTCGTTCCACACCGCGGTCGTCTCGGCCACGGCCTGGTTGTAGATCGCCAGGACGGCGTCCGCGTCATCGGCCGCCGCGTCGCGGATCACGAGCTCGCTCATGACGCCCCTTCCTCACCGGGTGTGGACCCCGCCGTCCGCAAAAACGCCAAGAGTGTCAATCGGTCACGGCGATAACCCGCGCGATCTGTGAGATTCAGGATGCGGATTTTTCGACGAGGGCGCCTGCGGCGACCGGCGTCACTGCTTGGGGAAGCAGACAGAAAGCGCCCTGGCCACGCCAGGGCGCTTTTTTGTGTCCGAAACGGGCGCTGGATAAGCGCCAGCCCGGCTCCTGACATTCGGGGGGGGCGACGGGAGCCGGGCTGGACTTGCGCCTCGGTTTGAGAGGCGCCGAATTAACGGCGAATCCGCCATCGCGTTCCCAGGAAAAATCGCAGGTCACGCCGCCTGGCCGGCGCACCAGCCGCTGGCCCAGGCCCACTGGAAATTATAGCCGCCGAGCCAGCCGGTGACGTCCACCGCCTCGCCGATGAAATAGAGGCCGGGGACGGCCTTCACCTGCATGGTCCGCTGGTCGAGGGCGCCGGTGTCGACGCCGCCCAGCGTCACCTCCGCCGTGCGATAGCCTTCCGACCCCACGGGCTTCACCCGCCAGCGGTTCACCGCGTCGGCGATGCGGCGCAACGCCTTGTCCGGCATGTCGGCGAGATTGCCGGGCTGGCCCTCGCGGTCGGCCACGGCCTGCGCCAGGCGCCGCGGCAGATGGCGGGCGAGCACGGTGACGGGCGCCTGGCGGCCCTGTTCGGCGCGGGCGTGGCGCAGGGTTTCGAACAGGTCCAGGCCAGGCGCCATGTCGATCTCGATCTCGCCGCCCTCGCGCCAATAGGACGAGATCTGCAGGATGGCCGGGCCGGACAGGCCCCGGTGGGTGAACAGCATGGCCTCGTCGAACCGGGTCTTGCCGCTCGCGACGCGGACGTCCACCGACACTCCGGCCAGGGCGGCCATCTCCGCAAGCAGCGCCCCCTCGAACGTCAGCGGGACCAGGGCCGGGCGAGGCGCGATCACCGGGGCGCCAAATTGGGCGGCGAGATCGTAGGCGAAGCCGGTGGCGCCCATCTTGGGGATGGACTTGCCCCCGGTGGCGACCACCAGCGAGGCGCAGGCCACCTCCACGCCGCCCGCCCGCAGGCGAAACCCCTCCCCCGCCCGCTCGACGCCGCTGGCCGCCGTGTTCAGGCGCAGCACGGCGCCGTGGCGTTTCATCTCCGCCAAGAGGAGGTCGACGATCTGGCGGGCGCTGCCGTCGCAGAAAAGTTGCCCCAGGGTCTTCTCATGCCAGGCGATCCCATGGGCCTCGACCAGGCCGATGAAATCCTGCGGCGTGTAGCGGCTGAGGGCGGAGACGGCGAAACGCGGGTTTTGCGAGATGAAGTTGGCGGGCGTGGTCCTGAGGTTGGTGAAGTTGCAGCGCCCGCCGCCGGAAATGCGGATCTTCTCCCCGGCCGCCTTGGCATGGTCGAGCACCAGCACCCGCCGGCCGCGCTTGCCGGCCTCGATGGCGCACATCATCCCGGCCGCGCCGGCGCCGATCACCACCACGTCGAACTGGTCCAAGCCGTGCTCTTCCCTTCCTTAACCATCGCGGAACTGTCGCGTCGTCGGTTCGTTTCAGACCTGCATCAATTGCAACAGAGGATGCTCAGCCATGAACTCCATCATCTATATCGTTGGTTTGGTTGTTGTTGTCGGCGCCGTGCTGTCTCTTCTTGGCCTGCACTGACACGCTGCTCTAGCTTACGCGCCCTCGCCGCGCGAACGTCGCCTGCTCCCAGTCGCGCCTTAGGCGCTCGACTTCGCGGGTGAACGCCTCGCCATACAGGCGATAGCATGAGAAGACGACCTCCAGTCCCGCCGGCAGCGTCCTCGCCAACGCCTCCATCCCGGGTGTCACGTCGGTGCGGTGGATGATGCGACCCTCATCGCCGATACAGGCCGCAGGGCTGTCGTGAAGGCGGCCAAGGTGGGGGCAATCCGCTCCGGCCCGCCGGGCGCAAGCCAGATGCAGCGGAGGCACATTGCAGCCATAGCCGATCGATCCGTCATGCAGGGTCACGAACCCGCCGGCCGCGACCGGGAAGATGTAGCGGTCGTCCTCGGGGGTCGGCCGGCCGCAGACGTGGCAGAGCTGGTCGATCATTGCCCGTCGGTGGCGGTCGACATGGATGCCCGCGAACAACGGCTCGCCGACGCCGGGATTATGGCGCTGGGTGATCTCCATCATGCCCGGGAAATCTTGCGACGGCCGCACGGCGAAGGCCTGCTCACCAGTCCAGGCGACGGACCAAGGGACATTCTCACCGATCCGCCAATCCATGCCGCCACCTCGCCTCGAGGGTATGAAGCTCGCGGGCATCGGGCTGGCAAGTCGCAATCACGCCCCGACGGCTTGCGGCCCGCCCTCTCCGCGCCCTAGACACGGCCCATGGCCTGGATCCGCAAGTACGAGGACGCCGAACCCCAGCGGGTGAACCGCTGGCTGGCCCAGTCCGGCGTGTGCTCGCGCCGTGAGGCCGAGGGGCTGATCGCCCAGGGCCTCGTGACCATCGATGGCGAAGTGGTGCAGGACGTCGGCCGCAAGATCCTGCCCGGCCAGACCCTGACCCTGGCCGACCGCGCCCAGGCCAGGCTGGAGACCGCCCTCTCCATCGTCTTCCACAAACCCCGGGGGATCGTCTCGTCCCAGCCCGAGCCCGGCCAGACCCCGGCGGTGCGGCTCCTGACCCGCGAGGCGCAATGGGGCCAGGACGGCCGCGTCCCCGGCCCGGACAGCAAGCTCGCCCCCCTCGGCCGGCTCGACATGGAGTCGCGCGGCCTGCTGCTGATGTCCGAAGATGGGGTGCTGGCCAAGGCCATCATCGGCCCCGCCTCCCACCTTGAGAAAGAATATCGGGTCGCCGTCATGGGCGAACTGACCGAGGCCAAGCTCGCCCTCCTGCGCCATGGCCTGCAGCTCGACGGCCGCCAGCTCCGCCCCGCAGAGGTGGACCTGATCAGCGACATGCGCCTCCGCATCGTGCTGAAGGAAGGCCGCAACCGCCAGATCCGCCGCATGTGCGAGGCGGTCGAGCTGAAGGTGGTCGACCTGTTCCGTGTCCGCGTCGGCCCCCTCACCCTCGGCGACATGCCGGAGGGGCGCTGGCGCGCCCTCACCGCCAATGAGCGGGCTCAGCTGCTGGCGGAAAGCGCCTGACGTCTCCACACGCTTTACAACCCTCAGGCGTGCGCGCTTTCGAGGGGCCGCCCCGGCGCGCATAGTAAGCCTCGCAGTAACGGGGGAGTGTACCGTGGCCAAATACACAGTTCGTGTTGAATTGCACGAAGCGACTGTCGAGCAATACAATATTCTTGACCAGTCAATGGAACGGCGCGGGTTCTCGCGTGTGATCAAGGCGACAGACGGAAGCTGGTGGCGGCTGCCCCGCGGCGAATACAATCTGGAAAACGAGACGCGAAACCCGATCCAGGTGAAGGACCAGGTGGTCGCCATCGCCGATGCGATAAAGCCCGGCGCCTGGGTGCTGGTGACGGAGGCCGGCTCGCGCGCCTGGCAAACGGCGGAGATCGGGCCGGAGGCGCGCACGCGGATCAGCCGGTAGCTTCCGCGCAAACGCGCCCGCCGGATCACACCTGCTCTGAAAGCCGTTTTTCCATCAAATAATGGTGGATGGGCTCGCCGCGCAGCTCGAAATCGCGGCGTCGGATCAATCCGAAGCCTTTGCGTTCGAATAACGGCCGCGCGGCCTCGCTCGCTTCGACATATAGCCGGCCGATCCCCCGCGCCCGCGCGACCGCTTCAAGAGCGTCGTAGAGGGCTGAGCCGAGGCCTGTCCCGATACGGTCCGGCCGACAGAACATGTGGTCGATATGACCGTCCGCCTCCAGGTCGGTATAGGCGACCGGCGCGTCCTGATCGTCGACCGCCACCAGCACCGTCCGCCCATCTCGGGAACGTTCATCCATCCTGGCGGAGGACAGCGGGCCGGGCGCCCAGGCCTCGACCTGTCGCTGGCTATAGTGCCGGCGGCCGGCCTGACGGACGGCGTTGAAGAAGATCAGTCCGAGCGTCTCGCCGTCGCCCGATCTGTAGGTTCGAATCCGCATTTTCGAATAGCCCGGCATGAACCCTCAATATTGTGCCGATCCGGCCCATCCCATAGGCTCGGGGCCTTGCCGCGTGGGGGCTTCATGAACGGCGACGCGCGCTCTGTCCTGTTTACGCCGGGCCTGAGATGACCGGCGCGGCCGCGACCGGCGTATCCGCGCGGCGGGCCAATGGCGTCGCGCTGCTGCTCGCCCTGCCGGCCTATCTGCTGATTTCGGCGGCCTGGCCGCTGGTGCAGTCGAAGCTGGTCGCGGCGGCCTTCGCCGATCCGGACGGGAACTTCTCCAATCTGATGATCTTCTTCGGCTGCGCCGTCGCCGCCGTGGCGGCGGCGGGCCTACTGCCCGCCCGCAAGCGGCGGATGCTGCTGGGGACCAGCCTGACCGTGGGCGCCCTGGTGCTTGCCACCGCGCCGCTGCTGGTGCAGACCGGCGTCTCCAAGCCCCAGCCGCTGGCCCTGATCGCGCTCATCCTGATCGGCGCCTCCCGCGCCCTCGCCCCCGTGCTCGCGGCCGTCATCGCCCTCGACGCCTTCCGCCGGGAGGGCGCAGCCAAGCCGGTGGCGGCGGTCGGCGCGGTCACGGCGGCGGCGACTCTGGCCTGGGCGATCGCCGATTTCGCCGCCAGCAAGATCAATCCGGACCTCGGCGCCATGGCGCCCGCCGGGCAGATCATCGCCCTCGCCGGCGCCGCCATCGCCGCCGTGCTGGTGGCCCAGCTCGCGGGGCCGCTGGCGAACATCCCCGGCGACGACGCCAGGCCCGAGGGATGGTCGGCCGCCTTCGCCGATTTGTGGCGCACCCCCGCCGTCCGGCTCGCCGTGGCGGGGCGGCTGCTGGCGCTGTGTGCGGTGGGCGGTCTCAAGGTGCTGGGCTATGAGCTCGCCGTCGCCAAGGGCTCGACCACCCAGGACGTGTTCAGCCGCGGGACCGGCTTCATCGCCGCCTTCGCCGTGGCGGGGACCCTGGCGGGCGCCATCTGGGCCGATGCGCGACGCCGGCGGGACGCAGGGGCGGATGCGCTGGTCTGCGCCGTCGCCCTCGGGGCGGGGGCGGCCGCCTATCTGTTCGGCGCGTTCAGTCCCTCGCCCATGCAGCTCACCATCAGCTTCGGCCTCGGTGCGGGGCTGTGCGCGGCGGTCTGGGCCCCGACCTTCTTGATCGTGCAGGATCCGGGCAAGCCGGCGGTCAATCCCATCGCCATCGGCCTCCTGGTGTGGATCGGGACCCAGTTCGACCTGTTCGGCCTGCCGAACCTGATCGAGGCCACGGTGCTCAAGCTCACCGGCGCGGAGAACTGGAGCTTCGCCACCGGCTTCTGGGGCGAATTGAAATTCGGCGCCTTCGCCACGTCCTACTTCCTGCCGTTCAAGCTGAGGGCCAGCCTCGGGGCGTTCCCGAGCGCAGTGCTGCAGGCCTCGGCCACCTTGACCTGCCTGCTGCTGGCGGGGGCGGCGGGCCTCTATTTCCTCTCCGCCCGGGCGCGGCGAGCGCAAACGGCGACAGCCGAGCCGCAGGCCAACGCCACCGGACCCATCCTCACGCGGATGCTGACCACCTTCGCCATCGCCGCCGTGGTGGTGCTGGGCGCCTTTTGCATCCAGGCCGTCGGGGCGTTCGAACGGCAGTGGTCGGTCAAGGTGGTGTGGAAGTCCCCCGACGTCGCCTGGGCGTCCGTGCGCCAGTGCAAGACCACCGACTGCCTGACCGACCTGATGGCGCGCAACGACGCCGACCCCGAGGCCATCGCCTTCACCCGGCTGATGTACGACCGGCTGGGCAGCGACTACGTCGGCTACGCCACCGATTTCCGCGGCCAAGGGCGGGTCAAGGCGGTGGAGACCCTGCTGCCGAGCCTGAGCACGGCGGGCTACATCGGCCTGGTTTTCCTCGACGGGACCCGGCCGCTGGTGAACCAGTATGAAAGCACCGCGCTCGACCGTATCGCCGGGACCAGCGACGTGTTCCAGCGCATCCACGTCAACTATCCGATGGCGACGACCTGGCCGGAACACGCCTTCGCCCGCGAAGAGCCCCGGTACGGCGGCCAGAGCTTCGTGATGGACCTTCGCATCGTCAACGGCTGCAAGACCTGCAGCGTGCTGGGATCGGTCCGGGTGGCCTACGATTTCGACCGCCGGGGCCATTTCGAGGGGGTGCGCCTGCTCGAGGTCAAGTCCGCGCCCGCCCCGGCGCCTTTCCCCGCTCCGTCGCTGTCCTCGCCATTCTCGACCACGACGCCCCCCGCCACGACCCCGCCTCTCCTTCCGCCGCCGTCCGCGAGCTTCCAGCCGAATCGCAGTTAAGCCCATGTCAACCAACAAAGCGGAGCATTAGGAACCTCTCGCCTGCGAGGGGATTGGATGGGTCCCAGGAGTTGTATCGTGTGCGACCTGAACACCGCGTCCGTGGATGAGATTTCGGCCCTGCCCAGGGTGACCCGTGCGCAGGCGCTCCAACTCCAACTGTGGCGCCCGTTCCGCTCATGGGACGATGTGGCCGCAGTGTCCGGCCTCGACGACCGCGCGGTGCAGCGGCTGCGCGCCGCCGGCGCCCGGGTCGATCCGGTCGATCTGGGCGAGCCCCGCCTCGCGCCGCTGAGCCGCTGCGGCTGACCCCACCGACGGCCATCTGTGGTGACTATCGCGAGCCGGCGACCTAAGCTTGGCCGTTAAACGCGGATCTCCTCGCATGACACGCAGCAAGGCCGCGCCGATCGCGCTAGCCCTCGCCCTCGCCTCGCTCCAGGCCGCCTGCACCGCGCCGACGATTTCCCGGCCCACCGCCTACGGCTCGAACCCGACCGCGGGCGGCTATTTCATGCATGACGGGGTGAAGCTCTATTACGAGGTCTACGGCAAGGGCCCGCCGCTGCTGGTGATCCATGGCAACGGCCTCAGCATCTGGTGGATGAAGAACCAGATCGCCCACTTCTCCAAACACTACCAGGTCATCGCCATGGACAGCCGCGACCACGGCCGGTCCGCGGACGCGCCCGGCCCCCTGACCTATGAGCAGATGGCCGACGACCTCGCCGCCCTACTGGATCACCTCCACGCCCGCCCCGCGCTGGTGCTGGGTTGGAGCGATGGGGGCATCGAGGCGCTGCTCCTCGGCCTGCGCCATCCGGAGCGGGTGGAGAAGATCGCCTCCATGGCCGCCAACCTTGAGCCCGGAGGCATCGTGCCGGAGCTTACCGGGCCGTCCGATGCGTCGCCCAGCGCCCAGCCCCCCCACAAGCCGTCCGGGCCGCCTACGCGGGACCAGCTTGTGGCCGCGCTGATGCGGGACCAGCCGCATATCAAGCCGGACGATCTGAAGGCCATCGCTGCGCCCACCCTGGTGATGGCGTCCGACCACGACGTGATCCGCGACGAGCACACGCTGGAGATCTACCACCACATTCCCAACAGCCAGCTGATCGTGTTCCCGAACGCCACCCACACGATTTCGCTCGACGACCCAGAACGTTTCAACGCCGCGGTCGACCGCTTTTTCCGCGAGCCTTTCGTGAAGAAGGACCGGGTGAAGGACGTGGAGAAGACGATTCAGCGGGCGCAATGGGCGCAAAAGGCGGATCTGTTGCTCGCGCCGAAATAGGCCCGCACGGACCGGCGAACAGGGTCGCGCGCACCCTGCCCCAGTGCTAAGCGGCCTTGAGACCTCAACGGGGGCATGATGATCCGGGATTTCCATCCAAACCGCCGCGACGTGCTGGCGGGAACCGCGGCGCTGGCGACGAGCACCGGCGCATATGCCGCCGCCGCGCCCATGGCCGCCCTCGAAGGCCCCATCCCCGGCGGCCCTATCTTCACCGGCGGGCGGCCTGAGCAAGCCGAGGCGGCCCTGAAACGGCACGGCTATGTGCAGGAGGAGTATTTCCTCACCGGCGAGGTGGGCGGGCGGCCCTACAAGATCCCGCTGATGGTCCGCAGGCCGGCGGACGACCGGAAATTCTCCGGCCTGGTGGTGGTCGAGCCGGTGCACGTGGGCGGCGGTTCGGTGCTCTGGCCCTACGGCGGCGAGGTGTTCCTGGACGGCGGGCACGGCTACGCCCTGGCCGGGGCCCAGCGCATCCCGATCGACGCCACGATCCGCCCCGTGAACCCCGCCCGCTACGCCAGCCTGGCGATGCCGCAGGCGACCCCGGCGGAGATCGCCGCCGTGCCCCTGACCGGCGTGCTGGCCTCGGCCCCACAGCCCCTCGCCGGCCAGCTCCGCGCCAGCGTGGCGGAAGGGCCGCTGACCCACGAGATCATGACCCAGGTCGGCGCCCTGCTGAAGAGCCCGGCCGGCGCGCGGGTGTTCCGCAAGCCGGCGCGCTGGCTGGTCACCGGCGGCTATTCCCAATCCGGCCAGCTCACCCTCAACTACCTGCGCGGCGCGGCGCAGAGGGCGCGGACCGCTTACGGCAAGCCCATCTACGACGGCTTCCTGCCGCTTGGCTCCTCCGGCGAGGCGCCGATCCCGCCGCATCCTGGCAAGGTGGTCCAGGCCCTGGGCGAGGGCGACTATCTCAACTACGCCGCTACCCGGGGCGACGCCTACCGTCGCCCCGACTCCGACGCGGCCGGCGATCAGTACCGCCTCTACGAGATCGCCGGCGGCTCCCACATCCCGACCCGTGGGGTGGCTCTGACGCCCGAGGCCAAGGCCAACTTCGCCCCCGACGAGCACCCCGGCCAATACCCCAGCGCCATGATCTACGCCGCCGCCATCACCAATCTCCTGGCCTGGGTGGCCAAGGAAACGCCCCCGCCCCGCGCCGAACGCCTGCGCCTCGCTACGGACCGCGGCATCGTGCGCGACGCCTACGGCAACGCCCTCGGCGGCGTCCGTTCCAGCTATCTCGACGTCCCCATCGCCCACTACATCGCCGTCGCCCCGCCCAGAGCCGGCGGCTTCGACCGCAACTTCTACGGCCTGGAGGTCCCCCTCCCAAAGGAGACCCTGGCCCGCCTCTACCCGACCCACGCCGACTACGTGGCCAAGGTCAAATCCAGCGTCGACGCCCTGGTGAAAGCCCGCTGGCTCCTCCCAGCCGATGGGGAGGCGCTGAAACGGGAGGCGGAGGCGGCCGCGATTCCTTGAAAGAGTTGATCGGCGGCAAGGATCGTTCGGAGTTGATACGGGTTCTCAATTGGCCTTATCAAATGACGGGGCGTCGTTGAGCTCGGGAACAGGCTGGGGCTTGGGACCGTCGGAGTAGATGTTCGCGACAGGCGTGAGCCCGTTCAGCGACCTAGCGCCTGGAGCGCCCGTTGAGTACTGGACTTCAGGAGCCCCCGACGTCGCGCTCCTCCGATCCCGCCTTCCCCGTCGGCGGCGGCGAGCTTGGCGCGCTGATCCGCGGCTTCGACTGGGCGGCGACGGAGCTCGGGCCGATCTCGGGCTGGTCGCCGGCGCTCAGGACCGCCACCAACGTCGTGCTGCAATCCCCCCTGCCCCTGGTCATGCTGTGGGGGCCGAACGGGATCATGATCTACAACGACGCCTATTCGGTGTTCGCCGGCCAGCGCCATCCGCGACTGCTGGGCTCCAAGGTGCTGGAGGGTTGGGCCGAAGTGGCCGACTTCAACGCCCGGGTGCTTGAAGTGGGCCTGGCGGGCGGGACCCTGTCGTTCAAGAACCAGGAGCTGACCCTCTACCGCAACAACGTGCCCGAGCAGGTCTGGATGGACCTGAACTACGGCCCCGTGCTGGGCGACGACGACAAGCCGGCCGGCGTGCTGGCCATCGTGGTCGAGACCACCGGCCAGGTGACGGCTGAGCGGGCCCTCGCCGCCCAACGCGCGGCGGTGGAGCAGGCCAACCAGCGCCTCACCGCAGAATCCGCCTTCCTGCAGGGCCTGTTCGAGAACGCCCCAAGCTTCATGACCATGCTGTCGGGCCCCGAGCATCGGATCGCGCTGATGAACGCAGGCTACCGCCGTCTGATCGGCGGGCGCGACGTGCTCGGCCTGCCGCTGGCCGAGGCGCTGCCGGAGGTGGTGGACCAGGGATTCATCTCCATCCTCGACCGGGTGCTGGCGACGGGGGAGCCCTATGTGGGGGCCGGCGCGCCGACGCTGCTGCAGCGCCAAGCGGACGGGCCGATGGAGACCCGGGTGCTGGATTTCGTCTACCAGCCCATCAGCAACGCCGAGGGCGTGGTCACCGGGGTCTTCGTGGAAGGCCAGGACGTGACTGAGCGGGCGGCGGCCGAGGCCCAGGTGCGGGCCAGCGAGGTGCGGTTCCGCGCCCTGGTCAACGCCATTTCCGACGTCATCTACCGGATGAGCCCGGATTGGCGGGAGATGCGCCAACTCGACGGCCGCGGCTTCCTGGCCGACACCGAAAGCCCCTCGGTGGACTGGATCGAACAATATCTGTTCCCCGAGGACGTGCTCACCGTGCGCGCCGTGATCGCGGACGCCATCCGCCGCAAGGGGGTGTTCCAGCTCGAACACCGGGTGCGCCAGGCCGGCGGCGGCGTGGGCTGGACCCTGTCGCGGGCCGTGCCTTTGCTGGGCGACGACGGCGAGATCGTGGAGTGGTTCGGCGCGGCCAGCGACGTGACCGCCCGCAAGCAGGCCGAGGAGCACCTGCGCCTCATCATCAACGAGCTGAACCACCGGGTGAAGAACACCCTGGCCATGATGCAGGCCATCGCCGCCCAGACCTTCCGTAACGCCGACGACATCTCCCAGGCCCAGGAGAAGTTCACCGCCCGCATCATGGCGCTGGCCAAGGCCAACGACCTGCTGACCGGCCAGCATTGGGTCAGCGCCTCGCTGCGGGACGTGGTGCGGCTGACGCTCGACGCCCATTTCGGCGAGGAGCCGCATCGCTACGAGGTGGAGGGGCCGGTGGTGCGGCTGTCGCCCAAGACCGCCCTGTCCCTGTCGATGGCGATGCACGAACTGGCCACCAATGCGATGAAATACGGGGCGGGCTCCAACAAGACCGGCCACATCTCCGTCGCCTGGACCGTCGCGCCGGGCGGCAATGGGGATCGGCTGCGGCTGACCTGGCGGGAGACCGGAAAG